>Ga0209343_10010305_pt1 | contig 10640 bp, 8 predicted proteins | sample RifCSPlowO2_02_FD_184026 | JGI IMG/M metagenome (GOLD analysis project Ga0209343, IMG submission 184026) | Groundwater microbial communities from Rifle, Colorado - Rifle CSP2_plank lowO2_0.2 (SPAdes) (version 2) | ecosystem: Environmental > Aquatic > Deep subsurface > Groundwater | place: Rifle...
GATGAAAGAAGTTCTTCCCGTGGCCAATGAGCTGGATCCGGTGCAGGGCGATATTCCGATGAGTCTTCGCCAGAAGCTCGCCGACATGGGTTATTTTGGAATCCTGGTGCCCGAGGACATGGGCGGTCTCGGATTGGGCTGCTTTGAGTATTGCCTGGTCACCGAAGAGTTGTCGCGCGCCTGGATGAGCGTCGGCTCGATCATCCGTCAGGGCAACCGCGTGCCACGCGCCCAATACATGTCTGACGAGCATTGGCGGGAACTGAGCCGGAAGGGCGCCAAGGGGGAGTACCTGGGCGCGCTCGCCATGTCCGAGCCGCAGACCGGATCGGACATCAGCGGCATCAAAACCCGCGCGGTTCGCGACGGGAACGATTGGGTGATCACCGGCAACAAATGCTGGTGCACCTTCGCCGATGGCGCCGACTACATCACCGTGATCGCTCGCACCGGCCAGGGAACCGAGGATCGCCGCCACGTTGGTCTGACCGCATTCCTGCTCAATAAAGAGCGCGGCAAGTTCCCCAAGGGTCTTTCCGGCTCGCCTCTGCCGAAAATCGGCTATTTCGGCTGGAAGACCTGGGAGTTGGCGTTCGATGGCGTGCGCGTGCCCAAGGACGCAATCATCGGCACGGAAGGCAAGGCGTTTTACGATCGTGTCCATGGGCTGGAAACGGCGCGCGCGCATACGGCGGCGCGGGCGATCGGTGTGGCGCAAGGCGCGCTGGAGGACGCAACGAAATACGCTCTGGAACGCGAGCAGTTCGGCCGCCCGATCGCGCACTTTCAGGCGATACGCTTCAAGATCGCCAACATGGCCACCGAGGTCGAGGCGGCGCGCCAGTTGCTTCATTACGTCTGTTCCGAAATCGACACCGGCAGGCGCTGCGACAAGGAAGCGTCAATGGTCAAGTATTTCGCCTCGGAAATGGCCGAACGCGTGACCAGCGAAGCGATCCAGATCCATGGCGGGGCGGGCTACACCAAGCATTGCCAGGTGGAAAGATATTGGCGCGACGCACGGCTCACCAGGATTTTCGAAGGAACTTCGGAGATTCAGCAGCAGATCATTTCCGATCGCATACTCGGCCGGCACCGCGACCCGGTCGCGAAGGCAAAAAGCCGCGGCGGTCCGGAAGCGGAGGCTTGAGCGACATGTCCGGCGGCCCGCTGTCGCACCTTCGCGTCCTCGATCTGACACAGCGGCTGGCCGGTCCGTACGGCACCCAGATGTTAGGGGACCTTGGCGCGCAGATCATAAAACTCGAGCCGCCCGGCGGGGACCCCACGCACAAGACGCCGCCGCACTTCGTTGCAGGGGAAAGTACCTATTATTTGAGTTTCAACCGCAACAAGCGCTCTATCATCATCGACCTCAAGGAACCCCGCGGCCGGGAACTGGTGCGTGAACTGCTCGGCAAATGCGATGTGCTGGTGGAAAACAACCGGCCCGGCGCGATGGCGCGCCTGGGACTGGATTACGCAAGCCTCAAGAGTGATTTCCCCAGCCTGGTTTACTGCTCGATCTCCGGCTTTGGCCAGGACGGGCCGGACGCTCAGCGCGGCGCTCTCGATCCCATTGTGCAGGCCGTATCCGGAAGCATGAGCCTGACCGGAGAAGTCGGCGGCAAGGCGGTGCGCGCGGGAATTCCGATCGGTGACATCTGCGCCGGGATGTACGCCGCTACCGGCATCCTCGCCGCGCTGCTGCGGCGTGAAAAAAGCGGACTCGGGGAATTTATCGATATTTCCATGCTCGATGTGCAGGTCGCCATGCTGGGCTACCAGGGCGCGGCCTATCTCGCCTCGGGAAAGGTGCCCGGCCCGCAGGGGCGAACGCATGACTCCTACGCGCTGGCTTACTGCGTTTCCGCCAAGGACGGCGTCGACGTAATGATTGCGGCCAACGCGCAGCGGTCTTTTGAAGTGCTGGCCAAGGCCATTGGACGCCCGGAAATTGTCGACGACCCTCGTTTTCTTACGCCCGCGGATCGAAACCGGAACAAACTGCCGCTGCGCGCAATACTGGATGAGGCCTGTCTGAAGGTGGAGTCGGCGACCATCACCGCGGCCCTGCACAGTGTCGGCGCGCCGGCCGCGGTCATCAATTCCATCGACCGTGCCCTGGCCGAGCCGCAGGTTGTTCACCGGCAGATGGTCCTGGACCTGCAAGGTCAAAGGGACGCCGATCGCGTGCGCGTGCCGGGCGATCCGATCAAGCTGGCGGAGGCGCAACGCGACGAATACCAATACCCGCCGCATTCCGGTGAACATACGCGCGCCATCCTGAAAGAACTTTTGGGCTACGATGATGCCGGGATCGACAAGCTCGCAGGCGTGGTGCTTGAGAATCCCATTCACGAGAAGACGCAGGAGTTCTAGATAAAGGCCGCGCCTGCAATCGGGGCGCCGCAACAGCCCTTCCTGGCCGATTCAGACCTCTTATGTCACTCCATGGAACCATGAAGAAGCCCTCGCCTCAGTGAAGCGCTTCATTGTGATAACGGCGTAATCGTGACTTCGTCGACGCGAACTGCGGGCGGCAGGTTGGCGACGTAAAGGATCAAGTCGGCGACGTCGCTTGCGCGCAACAGCGTCGCGCGTTCCTCAGCGGTTACAGGAACCGGCCGTTTGTCGATGAACTCGGTATCGATTCCGCCGGGACAGATCACGCACGACCGCACGCCGTTAGCCTTTTCGGCCTCATTGAGCGTATGGCTCATCCCCAGCAGACCGTGTTTGGCGGCCGAATAGGCGGGGCCGCCGACCAGACCGATTCTCTTGGCCGCTATGGAAGAGATGTGGATCATTACTCCGCTTCGTTGCGAGCGCATGAGAGGCAATGCGGCGGTCACGCAATAAAAAGGGACCGACAAATTCCCGCCGATCACTTCGTCGACGCCGCTGGCGTCCAGCTCTGCCCATGAGCGTTGTTTGATATTGGCGCCGACGCAGTTCACCAGAACATCGAGGCGCTCAAATGAAGCTTCGATAAAGTGCACGATGTCCCGAGAGGTTTTCGGATCGGCAAGATCCCCGACGCAGGCATGGGCCCTACCGCCAAGGCGTTCAACCTCCTTCGCGACAGATTCCAGCCGCTCCTTGCGGCGGCCGCTGAGGATGAGCGTCGCACCTTGCCGCGCGAACGCCAGCGCAGTGGCCTCTCCCACGCCGCTGCTGGCTCCCGCAATCCAGACAATTTTTCGCACAGACATATGGTTTTTCCTCGAACGAACGCGCTCAGACCGTCATGCCGGCGTCCACGACAACGGTCTCTCCGGTAATCATTTCCGTTCCAAAGCCAAGAAATACGATGACCTCGGCGTAATCCGAAGGCTTGCCCATTTTTTTCAAGAGGGATCTTGCGACGGAATTCTTGCGTTGCTCCGCGGTCCACTCGAGCCAGGTGCTGTCTACCGAACCGGGCGCTATCGCATTGACCCTGACCTCCGGCGCCAGGGCGCGGGCGAGACTGCGTGTCAGATTGACGACGCCTGCCTTGGATGCGGCATAGGCCATGCTGCTTCCCCCTCCGCCGACAGCGGCGATCGACGCCAGGTTGACCACCGAGCCTTGAGAAACCTTCAAGGCTGGCGCCGCAGCCTTGGTGCAGTGGAACATTCCAATCAGGTTGGTCGACAACACTTGTTGCCACAACTCGTCCGTCACCAGATCGAGGCGGGCAATGGGCACAGTCGTCTTGACGCCGGGGGTTCCGGCGTTATTGACCAGAAAATCGAGACCTCCGAGCGCGGCGATCGCGCTTTCAACCATCTGCCTCGTTTCCTCCGGGGGGCCGACTTGGCCTGGTGCGCCCACCACATCCAGACCCTCGGTTTGCAGCGCGCGAACCGCGTCGGGGCCGCGTTGATCGTCCGTCAGATAATTGATCGCGACCTTTGCGCCTGAGCGGGCGAGCAAAGTCGCCGTGGCCAAACCGATGCCGGACGCGGCCCCGGTGACAAGCGCCTTGCGGCCTGAAAGATCATAGCGAACATGTTGGGACATTTTTCAGCGCTCCTCTGTTTCAATCCGTAGCAAACATCAGGCTTGGTGGTCGGGCGCGACGTGCCATGGCGAAGCCAGCGGCATCGATTACGACAGACCGATTGCTTTGAACAGGGCGAGCAGCTTCTCGTCGCGCTCGCGGACAAGCTCGGGAATCGAACGGCCCGCCGCCTCCTCTTCCACGCCTTTCACGAGAAGATCGACGAGTTCCGAAGACAGGACCGTTCTGCCGACAGGATCGCCAGGCTTGAGCTTCGAGATGTTCTCAAACCAGTAACGCAGGCCGCCGCTGCCGCCGCCCAGATGAAGGGTCAGCAACGGCCCCATCAAGGCCCAGCGAAGCCCGGGTCCCTGCGCGATAGCCGCATCCACATCCGCCACGTTCACCACGCCATCGGCGACCAGCGACACGGCTTCATGCCAGAGCGCGGCCTGCAGGCGATTTGCGACGTGGCCCTTCACCTCCTTATTGAGGCGGATCGGCCATTTGCCGACGCTTCTATAGAACGCCGTGGCGCTGTCCACGGTCTCCGCAGTGGTGCGCGCGCCGCCGACGACTTCCACCAACGGAATCATATGCGGCGGATTAAAAGGATGACCGATGACGCAGCGCTCCGGAAAACGGCAGCGGGATTGCAGCTTGCTGATCGACAGACCCGAAGAGCTCGACGCGATCGTTGCCTCGCGCGGCAGCGCGGCATCGATGTCCGCGAATAGCGCGATCTTTATGGGCTCCCGTTCCGGGCCGCTTTCCTGTACGAATTGCACGCCCTCGAGGGCGGTCCTGATGTCGGGCGAGAAACGCAGCCTGTCGATGGAGGCTCCGGGGGCCGTACCCAGCCGCTCGAGCACCGGCCACGCCGTTTCGACGGCTCGCCGCAGCGCCGACTCCGCGTCCGGGGCGGGATCGAACGCGCTCACCTCGAGACCCTTCGACAGGAAATAGGCCGCCCAGCTTGAACCGATCAGCCCGGTGCCGACCACAGCCACGTGCTCCACATCGTTCGCGACCGACACTTCACCTCCCTTACCCGCGGCTTGGGTGGATTTCGGAAGTCGTTCCGCTCGCAGTGTTACATGCGCGCGTAGGGAAGGATAGCGGTGAAGCAGTGACGCCGGTTATCGAGAGGGGCAGGGGCGAGCTGAAACAGGGTGTGGGGGCCGCGTCCGGCAAACTCATTGATCGGCGCGTATGCCGACCGCTTTGATCAATTCACCATAAAGCTTTATTTCCGAGCGCAGCACACGGGCCTGTTCCTCCGCCGTGGTGGGATCGGGTTCCTCGCCGTTGCTAGTGATATGTTGGCGCACCTCGGGGAGCTTCAGCACGCGCACGATCTCGGCGTTCAGCCGCGACACGATCGGGTTGGGTGTGCCGCCCGGCGCATACAGCGCCAGCTTAGCATCCACCGCGTATCCGGGCACGCCGGATTCGGCGACTGTCGGCACATCGGGCATGGACGGCGTTCTGGTGGTTTGAGTGACCGCGAGCGCGCGCACTTTCCCCGCGCGCAGCAACTGGGTGAAGCCGGCCGGCGCGCCAATCACGATGTCCAACTGCCCGCCGAGCACGGCAGTGGTGCCCAGCGCCGAGCCTTTGAAAGGCACGTGCAGAAGGTCGATGCCTGCCATTTTCTTCAGCATTTCGCCGGCGAGGTGGTGGCTGCTGCCTACCCCGGTGGAGCCGAAAGTCAAAGCCCCGGGGTTGGTTCGCGCGAACGCGATCAAATCCTTCATCGACTTTAACGGGCTCGATGCAGAAACGACAAAGACGAATGAGCTGCGTGTCATTCCGGACAAGGGGGTCAGGTCCTTGTAGGGATCGTAGGGAAGCTTCATGAGATTCGAGGTGATTCCCACCGAGCCCGGTGGAACTATGCCAATGACGTGGCCGTCAGGCGCCGCTTTGGCGAGCGCGCCAATGCCGATGGTGCTGCTTGCACCGGCGCGGTTTTCAACCAGCATCGGCTGCCCGAGGCCCTGTGACATCTTGTCGGCGATGACCCGCGCGCCAACATCGGCGTTGCCCCCCGGAGGGAACGGCACAATGAAACGCATCGGGCGGCTTGGAAACGACTGCGCCAGCACCGGCATTGAGGCGCACAGACCCGCGAGCAATGCGGCGATGGCGTTACGGAAAAAAGGCGACATGGACACTTGCTCCCATCCCGGAAGGAAGCAAGCATCGTCTGCCAGCGGTGAGGGGAAATCTTGACCTAGATCAAGCGCGGTGCCGGACTGCCGCGAGATCCTCATTTGCGACCGCCACCATGGAAAAACGCGCATATGCCTGTCAATAAAGTACTGGTCGCCAATCGCGGCGAGATAGCGGTTCGGATCATCAGGACCTGCAAGGAGCTGGGCATCCAGACCGTGGCGGTGTATTCCGAAGCGGATCGGGACAGCATGCATGCTCGCCTGGCGGACCGTGCTGTGTGCATCGGTCCGCCCAGCGCGTCAAAGTCCTACCTGCAGCAAGCAACCCTGATCGGCGTGGCCAAAGCCACGGGCGCGGACGCCGTCCATCCGGGCTATGGTTTTCTGGCCGAGAACGCCGAATTTGCCGCGCTGTGCGAGGCGCAGGGCCTGGTGTGGATCGGGCCGGCCGCGCCGCTGATCAGGCGGATGGGGAACAAGGCCGAGGCCAGGCGAACCGCGGCGCAGGTCGGCGTACCGGTCATTCCCGGCTCGGAAACGATTCTGGCCGATGCCGCCGCAGCCGTGCAGACGGCCCGAAAGTTGGGCTATCCGGTGCTGCTTAAAGCCTCGGCCGGGGGCGGTGGGCGCGGCATGCGGCAGGTCTGCGCCGAGCACGAGATGCAGCGTAACTTCGAACAGGCCCGCAGCGAGGCGCAATCAGCCTTTGGCGATGGCAGCCTGTACCTGGAAAAATTCCTTACCGGGGTCCGCCATATCGAGGTTCAGATCCTCGGGGACGGTCGCGGGACCGTAGTGCATCTGGGCGAGCGCGATTGCACGCTGCAACGGCGCCATCAGAAGCTGGTTGAGGAGGGGCCCTCGTTGCTGTCGCCGGCGTTGCGCCGGCAATTGACCGAGGCGGCCGTGCGTCTGGGGGAAACCACGGGGTATCGTAGCGCCGGGACCGTCGAATTCGTGTTCGATCCCGAGTCGCAGCAGGCCTACTTCATCGAGGTCAACTGCCGCATCCAGGTTGAGCATCCGGTGACCGAAGGCATCACCGGCATCGATATTGTGTCCGAGCAATTGCGCGTCGCAGGCGGCGAAGCCCTCAGCTTTGTGCAGGCGGACGTCAGTCCCCGCGGCCATGCCATCGAGTGCCGCATCAATGCCGAGGATGCCGCCGAGAACTTTCGTCCCCGCCCCGGTACCTTGACGGCCTTTTCTCCGCCGGGCGGGATGGGCGTCAGGGTGGACACGCATTGCTACAGCGGCTACGTGGTCCCGCCCCATTACGACTCGCTGCTGGCTAAATTGGTGGTGACCGCGCCCGATCGCGGCCAGGCGCTGCGCCGCATGCGGCGCGCGCTGGGTGAATTTGTCGTGGCAGGCATTCCCACCACGATCCCGTTCCTGCTACAGGTCCTGGATACGCCTGATTTCGTCAGCAACCGCATTCATACACGCTGGATCGAAGAAACCTTGATGGCCGGGAAAATTACCGGGCCGAGTCCGCTGTGAGCCGGTCCATCGAGAGCCGATCGGCCCAGGGTAACGAAGGAGCACCAGTGTCAGAGCAGAAGACTGCCTATTACCTGAGTTTCAGTGACGTTATCCGGGTGTTGCGGCTGGTCGATGAGACCCCCTTCCAGGAATTGCAGCTGGAACTGGATGGTCTGAAGGTACGCGTCGTGCAGGATAAGGAAGCGCCCGCGCCGCATGCCGCGGCGCCCCTGGCCGAACCCTCCGTCCTCGCCGCTGCCTCGGGCCCTGTGCGCGAACAAGCGGTCGCCGCGGCCGCTCCGCTTACTAAAACGGTATTCGTCAGCAGCGCCGAAGGCACGCCGGTGTTCGCGCCGCTCGCGGGCACCTTCTATCGCGCTGCTTCGCCGGGTGCGCCGCCGTTCGTCGAAATCGGCACGGTTGTCAAGGAGGGCGATGTGGTGGCCATTCTCGAGATCATGAAATTGATGAACCATGTCACCGCGCCCTGCGCCGGGGTGATCACCGAGATTCGCGCGAACAACGAGCAGTTCGTCGAGTACGGGCAGGTGCTGGCCGTGATCAAGCCGGAGCGCGCCGCATGAAGCCGCTGCGGGTTCTCGACGAGAGCCTGCGCATGGGCCAGCAGGCGCTGTGGGCCACGCGCATGAAGACCCAATGGATGCTGCCCATCGCTCCTGTCATGGACGCCGCCGGGTTCTATCAGGTTGCCGCCATGGCCCCGGTCTCGTTCGAGACGGCCGCCATGTATCTGCACGAAAACCCCTGGGAACGGCTGCGCCTCCTGCGCCAGCACATGCCGCGCACCCAATTCGATTTTCTGGTGCGCTCGCGCAACGTGGTCGGGTGGTCGCCAAAGCCGAACGATGTGGTGGAGCTGTTCCTGAAGACGCTCGGCAAAATCGGCATTCTCGGCATCAAGGTGTTCGACGGCCTGAACGATTACCGCAACGTGGCCTATCACATCCAGGTCGGACGCGAGCTGGGCCTGCACGTCAAGGCACTGCTGAATTTCGCGGTCAGCCCGGTGCACACGGACGACTACTTCATCGCCAAGGCGCGCGAACTGGCGGGCCTGGGCGTCGATGCGATCGTCATCGCGGATGCCTGCGGCGCGATGCTGCCCGAACGCGCCCGCGCGCTGATCGGCCGGGTGCGGGCCGAGTTGCCGGAGATGGAACTGCATTTTTCCACCCATCCGAACAGCGGCGTCTCGACGCCCTGTTACCGCGAGGCCATCCGCCAGGGCATAGAAGTTCTGTGGGGCGCGAGCACGCCGCTGGCGAACGGGCATTCTTTTCCGCCGCACGCCACCATCGTGCAGCTGGCCCGGGAAGAAGGCCGCGCGCTCGATCTGGACGAGCGCTGTTTGCGGGAAATGGACGACTGGTTCGCCTGGGCGGCTTATAAGGAGAACCGGCCGTGCCACGAACCCGACGAGTTCGATCCGATCGCCTACGAACAGACCATCCGGCACCAGATTCCCGGCGGGATGATGTCCAACCTGGAGAGCCAGCTGGCCGGTGTCGGCATGGCCCACCGCCTGCCCGAGGTGCTCGAAGAAGCGGGGCGGGTCCGTGCGGAGCTCGGCTACCCCGTCATGGTCACGCCGTTCTCGCAGTTCGTCGGCGTGCAGGCCACGCTGAACGTCGTTACCGGCGAACGCTATTCTTCGGTTCCGCGGGAGATGGCTTTGTATTGCCGGGGATATTACGGCCAGTCGCCGGGTCCCATCGACCAGAATGTGCTGGATCGCGTGGTCGGCGATCAGCCGCTGATCGACCCGAGCGCCTATTTCCACGACAAAATGCTGGCGAAGGCCAGGGCGGAGAGGGGATCGTTATCCGATGAGGAACTGCTGACGGCGATTTTCCTGAATCCCACCGCTCTGGAGACCTTCAACAAGAACAGAAAACCGATCGAATGGGATCCCGATGCGCGCATGCCTCTGCTGGCCCTGTTGAAGGAACTGGGCAAACGCCCGCGACTGCGCCAGGTGGAGGTCCGCTGCGGGAATCTGCGGGTGGCGCTATCCAGGGAGGCTGGCGCGGTCGCGGCCTGATTCCGAATGTGAATGGCAAGACTTAATCGATTTATTTTGGCGCGAGCCCGACAAGGAGAGTGTGGTCATGTTGGAACAATATGTGTCACCGGGGAACAAGATCATCGATCTGGTTGCCGCCCTGCAGTTTCCGTTTGCCAAAGTCCGGCGCGCCGAAGAGGTCATGGTGGTGACCGATACCAGCATGGACCCTTTGATCTGCCAGGCGGTGATGGCCGTGCTGCGAAGCAAGGGAGCGGACCCGACGCTCATGATGTACACGCCGCGCGCGCATCACACCGCCGAACCGACCAGGGCCGTGGCGCACGCGCTCGCCGGGGCCGATATCTGCGTGTTCCTCACCACCACCGCTCTGGCCCATTCGGAATTCTCCGAGCATCGCGGCAACAAGGGGGTGCTGCTGATGGAGGAGGCGACCGTGGATATCCTGACCTCGCCGGGTTGCCAGCTCGAAGAAGCCGACATGGATCTCATCCTCAAACGCGAGCGCTGGGTGCGCGAGTACTGGATGGAAGGCGGCGATGTGCACGTCACCACGCCTGCGGGCACCGACATCAGGGCCAAGCTGGTCAAGACCGATAAACGCGTTGCCAGGGTCCTGGGCATTCTCGAACCCAACGGGGACAGGCGCGGTGCCGGTACCTGGCCGTTCGGCGAGTGCCGCACCACGCCGCTGGAGGGCAGCGGCGAAGGCCGGGTCGTCTGGGACATCTGCGGTCATGTGCCGCCGGGGCGTTACGCGCAGCCTGTGGTGTTGACGGTCAAGGAAGGCCGTGTGGTCAAGATCGAAGGGGGAAAAGAGGCGGACGGTGTGCGGCGCTACTTCGAGACGCACGGCGATGAGAACTCCTTTGCCGCGCCGGCGGAGATTTCAGTCGGCCTCAATCACAAGGCCACCATCATGGGCACGGTGCGCAACGACAAGAAA
>Ga0209343_10010306_pt1 | contig 10638 bp, 10 predicted proteins | sample RifCSPlowO2_02_FD_184026 | JGI IMG/M metagenome (GOLD analysis project Ga0209343, IMG submission 184026) | Groundwater microbial communities from Rifle, Colorado - Rifle CSP2_plank lowO2_0.2 (SPAdes) (version 2) | ecosystem: Environmental > Aquatic > Deep subsurface > Groundwater | place...
CTCGGGCCCGTGCTGACGGCCCTGATGCTCACAGGGCGCATCGGGTCGGGCATTGCGGCGGAACTCGGATCGATGGTGGTCACCGACCAGATTTACGCGCTGCGCGCGCTTGGGACCGATCCCGTCCGCAAGCTGGTGGTGCCGCGGGTGATTGCCGGCGTGCTGATGGCCCCCGTGCTGACGATCATCGCGGACTTCGTCGGTATCGTGGGCGGATGGCTCGTGTCGCGCTTTCAGCTCCAGGTGGCTTCTGGCGTCTATTGGTCGTCGGTGACCGAGGCGCTCTACACGCAGGACGTGTGGATGGGGCTGATAAAGCCGTTCGTCCTCGGGTTCGCGATCGTGACGATTGCGTGCCACGTGGGACTCAGAACGCAGGGCGGAACCCAGGGCGTCGGGAAGGCGACGACCGTCGCCGTCGTGGCCGGCTCCGTGGCGGTCATCGCCGTGGATTTTTTCGTGACGCAGCTTCTGATTAAGTTGATGTACTGAGAGCTGTGACGGACCTGCAAAGCTCCATGACGGCGACAGAGATTCTCGACGAGACGGGTGCGCCCGTGATCGTGTGCGACCACGTGCGGCTCTCGTTCGACGAGCACGTCGTGCTCGAGGACGTCAGCTTCACGCTGATAAAAGGGCACACCAAGATCATCCTCGGCGCCAGTGGCTCGGGAAAATCGACGATTCTGAAGATCATCACCGGCCTGCTGCGGGCCGACTCCGGCGTGATATGGGTGAACGGCGCGCGCGTGGACCGGTTGAGCGAGCGCGAGATGATGGCCGTGCGCGCCGACCTGGGCATGATCTTCCAGGAGGGCGCCCTGTTCGACTCGCTCACGGTCCGCGAGAACGTCGGTTACAAGTTGTACGAAGAGACCGACATGCCGATCGAGCAGGTGGACCGGCGCGTGGAGGAGGTGCTGGGGTTCATCGGGCTTGGAGAGTTCCTCCATCGCATGCCGTCGGAACTGTCCGGCGGGCAGCGGCGGCGCGTCGCCATCGCGCGGGCGATGGCCTTCAAGCCGCGGATTCTGCTGTACGACGAGGCCACGACGGGTCTCGACCCCATTACGGCGACGACGGTGGACGACGAGATCATCAAGTTGCGGGATATCGAGAACGTCAGTTCGCTGGTGGTCACCCATCAACTGCGCGATGCGTTCTACATTGCCACGCACATGGCGGCGAAGAAGGCGGACGGGACGGTCGAGGTCGTGCCCGCGACCCCCGAGAAGGAACGCGAGGCCGAGTTCATCATGTTTCGCGACGGCCTGATCTGTTTCGAGGGCGACGCCGACGCGCTGCGCCGGTCGAAGGATCCCTATCTGCAGACGTTTTTATCGTAAGGATCGGTATGCCACGAACACGTTCACTGGCCTGGTCGGAACTCAAGATCGGATTGCTGACGATCACCGCGCTTGTCATTGCGGCGCTGCTGATTTTCAGCCTGATGGGCGCCACGGGGTTCTTCTGGCAACGCTACCCCCTCAAGTCGCGCTTCACGAACGTCGCCGGCCTCGCCGCCGGATCGCCGGTCCGCGTCGCGGGCATGCAGGTCGGCAGCGTCACGGAGGTCGAATTCGCCGGGGAAGAGGTCGACGTGATCTTCGAAGTGAACAGGGAACACCGCAGCCGGATCACGGACCAGTCCACCGCGTACCTGGGTTCGGTGTCCCTGCTCGGCACGAACGCCGTCGACATCACGCCGTCCGTCGCGGGCACGCCGATTCCCGACTGGGGCTACGTGCCGCAGGGCCGGGGCAAAGGGCAGCTCGCGGACATCGCGGCGCAGGCCACCGAGGGCGTCGAAGAGGTGACCAAGCTCCTGAAGGACGCCCGGGCCGGCAAGGGATCGGCCGGCAAGCTGCTGACCGACGATCGTCTCTTCACGGAATTGCGGCAATTCGTCGGCACGGCCAACGATGTCACCGAGGCCATCAAGCTCGGCAGAGGGACGATCGGCAGGCTGGTCAACGATCGGAAGACAGCCGACGCCCTGGACGCGTCGCTGCAAAATCTGCAGGAGATGACCCGCAGCATCAACGCCGGGGAAGGCAGCCTGGGCCGGCTCATGAAGGACGAGGCGTTCGCGCAGTCGCTCACCGGGGCCACCTCGAGTCTCAAAGACCTCACAGCGCGGCTGAACCGCGGCGAGGGGACGGCCGGAAAGTTGATGACGGACGCCAGCCTGTTCAACCGCCTCAACGCCGTAACCGAGAAGCTCGACGATCTCGTCACAAAGCTGAACACGGGCGAGGGGACGATGGGACAGTTGCTGAAAGATAAGCAGTTATATGAGAACATGAACAAGACGGTCGGGGAGTTTCAGTCGCTCCTGGCCGAGATCAAGAAGGACCCCAAGAAATACCTCAGCGTGAAAGTGAGCATCTGGTAATGGCCAAAGACGACGGTGCAGGTGCAGGCAGTGTTCTTCTGGCGTTCATCCTCGGCGCCGTGAGCGGTGCGGCCGTCGCGCTGCTCTACGCGCCGGCGAGCGGGCGCGAAACCCGTGAATACCTCAGCGACAAGGCCCGCGAGGCTCAGGCCCGCGCGGCTGAGGCCGCGGCGAAAGGCCGCGAGGCGCTGACGCAGGGGCGCGAAACGCTGGCGACCGCCATCGAGCGTGGACGCGAGGCCTATCAACAGGCGCGCGGGCGGGACAACGGGTGAGCAGCGTGTGGAGTGACGTTTTCCTCGGCGTCATCGCCGTCGCGACGCTGGCGATTGCCATCGCGCAGGTCGGGGTCATGGTGGCGGCCGGCCGGCTGGCGCGGCGCGTCGATCGCCTGACGGACCAGTTCGAGCAGGAGATGCGCCCGCTGTTCGGGCACCTGAACGCGATTGCCCGGGACGCCGCCAGGGCCGCGGCGCTGGCGACGGCACAGGTCGAACGCGCCGACCGCCTCTTCACCGACCTCGCCGCCCGGGTGGAAGAGGGCGTCGCGAGCCTGCAATCGACCATCGGCGAGCCCGCCCGCGAGGCGCGCGCGCTCCTGATCGCGTTCCGCGCCGCCTTCGACGTGCTCCGCGAGCTCCGCGACAGCCGCCGGGCCCGCCAGGGCCGAGCCGACGACGAAGACGCGCTCTTCATCTAGTGAATTGACGGTTTCGCGCTGGCGGAATGCTGACGTGCGTCGGCGGTCTGCAGGTGATGACGGATCTCTCGTCTGGCGGCGCGCGTCCTGCGCGACTGTAGATTCTGGGCGGCTGTACAAACGAACGCCCTGCTGATGTGGGGAGGCGGCTCGCTCCAATCTAGCCCGGAGGGAGCACTTATGCGGCTTGATGGCGACGAAGCCTGGTCAGCCGCTGTCCTCAGCCCAATCTACAGGGCGCTCGGGCGCTGTCGGGACGTACTACGCATGCCGGACAGCTTCACAGCATCGGACGTCACAGCGCTACCCCATAATTTAGGCTGGCGGAGCGCGTTGTCAAGTAGAGAAAGGGGACCATCGAAAACCGCTTTAGGACTAGGTGCGGCGCCGGATCTTGTACTCGCCCATCTTGCGGGTGAGCGTATTGCGGTGCATCCCGAGCTCGCCGGCGGTCTTCGTCAGGCTGCCGTCGCACCGGCCCAGGACACGCGTGATGAACCGCCTCTCGAACTCCTGGACCGCGTCCTCGAACTGCACGCCCTTCTCGACCATCTCTTCGACCAGCTTCTCGAGTCGCTCGGCGATCACTGCAGTTCTCGGCCGGTGAGGCGCGTGAACGCCTCGACGTATTTCTCACGGGTCTTGGCGACCACCTCGTCTGGCAGCGAGGGCACGGGCGGCTGCTTGTTCCACCGAATCTGCTCGAGGTAGTCCCGGACGAACTGTTTGTCGAAGCTCGGCTGCGGGCCGCCGGGGCTGTAGGTGTCCTTGGGCCAGAAGCGCGACGAGTCGGGGGTGAGCATCTCGTCGATCAGGATGACCCGATCCTCCGGCGGTTGCGAAGCGTCGCCGGTTGGCAGCAGACCGAACTCGAACTTCGTGTCGGCGACGATGATGCCGCAGGCGTCGGCGTGGGCCAACCCTTCGGCATAGAGCCGCAACGTGAGCGCGCGGACGCGGTCGAAGAGCCCCTGACCGAGCATCGCCGCCGCGTCGCGCTCGCTGATGTTGAGGTCGTGGCCGCTCTCGGCCTTCGTCGCAGGCGTGAAGATCGGCTGGGGCAGGCGGTCCGACTCGCGCAGGCCGGCCGGGAGGCGGTGGCCGCACACTTCACCGCTGGCGACGTAGTCCTTCCATCCGGACCCGGAGAGGTATCCGCGGGCGACGCACTCGATCGGCAGCGGCTCGGCGCGAGTGACCAGCATCGAGCGGCCGCGCAGAAGGCCCGTCGCGGCCCGCGCTTGGTCCGGATAGTCGGTTGGATTGAACGACAGGATGTGATTGGCCACAATCGGGCGCGTGCGATCGAACCAGAACGCTGAAATCTGCGTGAGGACCTTGCCTTTGTCCGGGATGCCCGAACCCAGGACGTAGTCGAACGCGGAAATGCGGTCGGTGGCGACGATGAGCAGGCAGCCGCCGAAGTCGTAGATGTCGCGCACCTTGCCCTGACGATCGGGTCGGCGGCCGGCGAGGGTGGTTTGAAGAATGGGCGGGGCGAGGGGCAAGCGCGTTCCTCTGCGGATACGAGAGACGGACCGGATCTTACAGGGGGCTGGTGGCCCTGACAACAACAACATGTGGGGGCGGTATAGTAGTGACGCTCAAGTCACGATGAAATCCACGGTTCGCACGCTCGTCGTACTGGCACTCACCGTCGCGCTGTTGGCGCTGTTTCTGCGGAACGTGGATGTGGCGCGAGTCCGGGCAGACATCGCCCGGGCGCAGCTCCTCTGGTTGGCGCTGTCGCTGACGACGATGATCGTAAATCTCGCGATTCGGTCTTTTCGTTGGCAGTATCTGCTTGAACCACTTGGGCATGTCTCGTTCGGGGAAGCGTTTCGGGCAACAGCGGTCGGTTTTGCCGCGAGCAGTGTGCTGCCGGCACGAGCCGGCGAGGTCATTCGCCCTTATTTTCTGGCCAGACAGACCCGACAGGAAGGGCTGACGGCCTCCGGCGCGTTCGCAACCATCATCCTCGAGCGATTGCTCGACGTCGTCACGGTCCTGGCGCTGCTCGGTTCGTTCGTGTTCATCTTCGGACGCGGCTTGCGGGCGAACCCCGCTATGCTGACCGGCGTGAAATGGGCCGGCGCGACCTCCGGCGTGGCGGCGGTCGTGGCGCTGGTCGTGTTGTTCGTTCTGTCAGGAGATCCCGCGAGGCTGAGCCGCGCGATGGCGCGGCTGGAACATGTCGCGCCGCCATCGCTGGGAGGGTGGCTGGCCCGGGTTGCCGAGAAATTCGCAGAGGGGCTCGCCGTGATCCGGCGACCGTCACGACTCTTCGTGGCGTTGGTCTGGTCTTTTCCGCTCTGGCTGTCGATTGCGGTCGGCATCTGGTCGACGGCGAAGGCCTTTCAGCTTGCCGTGCCGTTCACCGGGACGTTTCTGCTCATGGCGCTGCTCGTCGTCGGCGTGGCGGTCCCGACGCCCGGCGCCATCGGCGGGTTTCACGAGGCGTTTCGGGTTGGCGCCACGGCGTTCTACGGCGCGCGCGAGGAGGCCGCGGTTGGCGCCGCGATCGTCCTCCACTTGTTCTCGATCGGACCGGCGCTGCTGCTCGGGCTCTGGTTTGCGGCGCGGGAAGGGTTAAACCTCACCGGTATGCGGCGGCTCGCGGAGCGGCCGGAACCGAGTCACACGGCGTAATACGTATGAAATGTCCCTACTGCGCTCATCTCGGCGACAAGGTCGTCGACTCCCGGGAATCGAAAGAGGGAGAAGTCATCCGCCGCCGCCGCGAGTGTCTCGACTGCGGCAAGCGGTTCACCAGCTACGAGCGGATCGACGAGATCCCGTACATGGTGGTCAAGAAGGACGGCACGCGCGAGCGGTTCGAGCGCCAGAAGCTGGTCGCGGGGCTGCTGAAAGCGTGCGAGAAGCGGCCCGTCAGCGTAGCCTCGCTCGAGGCCGTCGCCGACCGCGTAGAGACCACGCTGCATGAGCGGCAGGAGAAGGAAATCGCGACCGCCAATATCGGCACGTTCGTCATGGACGAGCTGAAGAAGCTCGATAAAGTGGCCTACGTGCGGTTTGCGTCGGTGTACCGGCACTTCCGTGACATCAACGAGTTTGCCGATGAGCTCAAGCAACTGCTGAACCCGAAAGACTGAGAGAACGTGGGGCGGCAGGAAAGCCGCCCTTCCGAATCGGAGAGTATGCCGGCGACCGTCACCTCCGTCACGCCGAGACGCGCGAGCGGGCCAAGCCTGGCGCCCCAGCCGCCCCGGCGTCCGTTCCGCGACAATCCGCGCCTCATCCTGGCGGGCATCGTCGTGCTGATCGGCGTGCTCGTCACGCTCCTGGCGATGGCGAACGGTTCCTCGCGGTTCTCGCCGGACTTCCTGAGCGAGTTCGTGCTCTACGCGCTCTCGGCGGCCGACCTCACGATGCTCGCCGCGCTGCTGTTCGTGCTCGCGCGGAACATCATCAAGCTGATCGTCGAGCGCCGCAGGGCGCTGCCGTTCGCCCGGTTCCGCGCGAAGCTGGTCGTGCTGCTGCTCGGCATGACGTTCGTGCCTGCCGTGCTCGTCCTCCTGGTCGGCAGCGAGCTGATCCGCACGAGTGTAGACCGCTGGTTCAACGCACCGACCGACGAGATTCTGTCATCGGCGAACAAGATTGCCGGCGACTACTACCACGAGCGTCAGATGCTCGTCAGCGACCACGCCGGCCGAATCGCCCGCGCGTTGTCGACGATCGATCTCGCGAGCGGCGACCTGCGCACGATTCGGAATCTGCTGGCGCCGGAAGTCACCCTCCAGCGCGTCCAGATGATCGAGGTCTACCGCGTGCTGCCCGCGACGGCCCCGGCGCCGAGTCTGGAGCCGGTCGTCGACGTGGCGGCGCCGGCGCTGCCGCCCGGCTACAGTCGGGCGGCCGCGGATCGCCTGGCGGCGCAGGCCCTCGGCGGGTCCGCCGAGACGTCGATTGAGACGCTGGGCAGCTCGGGTGATCTGCTCCATGCGGCCGCCCTCATCAGGTCCAAAGAGGGCCGGGCCACGGGCGTCGTCGTGGTCACTGACTACCTGACGGGGGAGATGGCGGCTCGCTCGCGGCGCATGACCCAGGCGTTCGAGAGCTATACGCAGCTCCGCGTGCTCAAGCGCCCGCTGACGGGCGTCTACCTGTCGTTCTTTCTGATGGTGACGCTGCTCATTCTCGTCGGCGCGACGTGGATGGGGCTATACATGGCCAAGCGCATTACGCGGCCGGTCCAGATGCTCGCCGCCGCGGCGCGCGAAATCGGGGCGGGCCGTCTCGACCAGCGCGTCGAGCCGCAGAGCAACGACGAGTTTGGCTCGCTCGTGGAAGCCTTCAATACGATGGCGAGCGAGTTGGCCACGAGCCGTCGTCGGGTGGACCGGGGCACGATCGACCTCGAGCGCAAGCACCTGGAGGTCGAGGGGCGCCGGCGGTACATCGAGACGATTCTCGAGCGCATCACGACCGGCGTCGTGTCGGTCGATGCCGCCGGCGCGATCACGACGATCAACAGCGCGGCTGCCCACCTGCTCCGCCTGAATCGACAGATTGTGGGTCAGCCGGCGCTGACCGTCTTCGACCGGACGGACCTGCAGCCGCTCGGCCAGCTGCTCGCGAGCGCGGGGGCCGCGCAGACTGCACCCGGCGCGCGCGAGATCGCGCTCGTGCGCGAGGGGCAGGACGTCCATCTGGCGGCCGAGGCGACCGGGCTCGTGGGAGAGAGCGGCGTGCCGGAGGGTGTCGTGCTCGTGCTTGATGATGTGACGCCGCTCATTCGCGCGCAGAAGGTCGCGGCGTGGCGGGAGGTCGCGCGACGGCTGGCGCATGAAATCAAGAACCCGTTGACGCCGATCCAGCTGTCCGCCGAGCGACTGCGCCGGCACTTCGCGGGCGCGCCGCCGCAGGCCAAGGCGCTGGTGGATGAGTGCACGACCATCATCGTCGGGGAAGTGGAGTCGCTCAAAGGGCTGGTCGACGAGTTCTCCCAGTTCGCTCGCATGCCGTCGCCGCGCACCGTGCCGACCGATCTCACGCAGCTGATTACGGATACGCTCGCGCTGTATCACGGCATCTTCAACGACGTGCGGCTCACCGATCGGTGCGCGCCGGGTGTTCCACTCGTGCGGCTCGATCCCGAACAGATTCGCCGCGTGCTCATCAACCTGGTGGACAACGCGATCGAGGCCATGGAGCGCCGCGGCGAGATCGTCATCGAGACGCACGTCGACGCGGCCCACAACATTGTTCGTGTCGTGGTCGCCGACAACGGCCCTGGGATTCCGGCGGCCGAACGGGAAAAGCTATTTCTGCCGTACTATTCGACGAAGCGGCGGGGGAGCGGTCTCGGACTCGCCATCGTGCGCCGGATTATCGCGGAGCACGGCGGGAGCGTGGAGGTCGCCGACAACACGCCGCGGGGGACACGGTTTACCATCGAGTTACCGTGCTGAGGAGATCCGCCACGAAAGCACGAAGACACGAAAGAAGACTTGCTTTCGTGGCTAGCAGACTGTGAAACCGACGATCCTGATTGTTGACGACGAACCGGGCGTGCGGACCGCCCTGAGCGCCGTGCTGCGCGACGAAGGCTACAGCGTCGAAGCCGTGCCGAGCGGCGAGGCCTGCCTCGAACGCGTGATCCGGGGCGGGGTCGATCTGATCGTGCTCGACGTCTGGTTGCCGGGAATGGACGGGCTCGCGACGCTGGCGCGGCTCCGCGAGCGCCAGGTGGATGCGCAGGTCGTGCTGATCTCCGGCCACGGCAATGTCGAGTCGGCCGTGCGCGCCATCAAGATGGGCGCCTTCGATTTCGTCGAGAAGCCCCTGTCCCTCGAAAAGACGGTGCTGGTGGTCCGCAACGCGCTTCACCAGCGTCGCCTCGAAGCCGAGAATCGTGCGCTGCGCGCCCGGGTCGATCGTCACCAGACGATGGTGGGCGAGAGCCACGCGATGCGCCAGCTGCGCGAACAGGTGGCGATGGCGGCGCCGACCAACGGCCGGGTGCTGATCTACGGAGAGAACGGCACCGGCAAGGAAATGGTCGCGCGGACGATTCACGCGCTCAGCCGCCGGCACGCGGCGTCGTTCGTTGAGGTCAATTGCGCGGCGATTCCCGAAGAGCTGATCGAGAGCGAACTGTTCGGACACGTCCGGGGCGCGTTCACCGGCGCCATCGCCGATCGCCGCGGCAAATTCGAAGTGGCGGACGGAGGCACGCTCTTCCTCGACGAGATCGGCGACATGAGCCTGAAGACGCAGGCAAAAGTGCTGCGCGTTCTTCAGGAGCGGACGATGGAGGCCGTGGGGGGAACGGCGCGGATCAAGGTGGATACGCGAGTGCTGGCGGCGACCAACAAGGAACTCCAGACCGAAATCCGGGGCGGACGGTTTCGGGAAGATCTCTACTTTCGCCTGAATGTAATTCCGATCTTCGTACCGCCGCTGCGCGATCGGCAGGAGGACATTCCGTTGCTGGCCGATCACTTCATGGCGGAGTTCTCCAGGGAGTACGGACGCCGGCTGAAAGCGTTCGAGCCAGGCTCCCGATCGACCCTGCAGCGATATTCGTGGCCAGGAAATGTGCGCGAGCTGAGAAACGTCATCGAACGGCTGATGATCATGGCGCCTGGGGAGACGATCTCCGCCGCGGATCTGAGCTTTCTCGACTCGGGCGGACTCGCGCGACCGGCGGAGTCAGGCGGTCCGGGCGATCGGCCCACTCTGCACGAGGCGCGCGATCAGTTCGAGCGCGAGCTGATTCTGCGGACCCTGGCGGAGCAGCAGGGCAACATGTCGCGGACCGCCGACGTGCTCGGGGTCGAGCGGAGCAATCTGTATCGAAAGATGAAGGCCTTTGGCATCGCGCCGTCTCGGCGCAGCGAGGGCGAGGACGAGGGGGCGACGTGAGAACTCAGAAGTGAGACCTGAGCACTCACGGTTCTGACTTCTCACTTCTCAGTTTGTTCTCGAGCACCTGGGCGGAGGTGAAGTGAGCGAGCTGCAGATAATGCTCGGCCGTCGCCGCCAGCGCAGCCGACGGCACCAGCCCCACAATTTCGCTCTCGAGCACGGCCACGCCGTAACGCGCCGCCTCGCGCTTCACGGCTTCGAACACGCGGAAGATCGGCGTGTGCTCGTAATTGGTCAGGTTCATCGACACCTGCACGATGCCGCGCGCCGCGAGCGGGATCCCCATGGCCTTCACGAACCGGTACCCGCCGCTGCTCTGACGAACCGCCGACGCAATCTTCTTGGCGACGTCGAGACGATCGGTGGCGAGGTTGATGTTGTACGCGATGAGCGGCATTCGCGCCCCGATGACCGTGGCGCCTGCCGTCGGATGGGGAGTTGACGGCCCGAAATCGGGCGCCCATCCGGCCGTCGCCATTTTGGCGGCGAGCCCTTCGAATTCACCGCGCCGAATGTCCTCGAGGTTCTTCCGGGACGGATTGGCAGAGGCCTCTTCGTAGAGATACACGGGCAGGCTGAACCGACTGGCGACGGCGGCCCCCACTTTCCTGGCGAGCGCCACGCACTCGGCCATGGTGACGTCCTCGAT
>Ga0209343_10010307_pt1 | contig 10638 bp, 8 predicted proteins | sample RifCSPlowO2_02_FD_184026 | JGI IMG/M metagenome (GOLD analysis project Ga0209343, IMG submission 184026) | Groundwater microbial communities from Rifle, Colorado - Rifle CSP2_plank lowO2_0.2 (SPAdes) (version 2) | ecosystem: Environmental > Aquatic > Deep subsurface > Groundwater | place: Rifle...
GCTTCCGAGCGGGTAGATTCCGATAAGTCGGCGCATAAAACGACAACGTTCGGGTCTTGTTCGCCCGCAACCAAAAGCCCTTCGCCGTAACCATTCCTAATAGGCACTTGTTCTACATCTTTATTAAATAACTCAGGATTTAATTTTGCCTCTTTATTAATCATTGGTGTTCGCTCTGTATTTTCCCGCCTAAAGTTCGCAGCTCTTTCAGGGCCACAGCCGCTTCTTCTTTTGTCGGTGGCTTGCCGTGCCATAGATAATCTTTTTCCATAAAACTTACGCCCTTACCCGGTATGGTGTGAGCAATAATGACTGTCGGCTTCTCGTAAATCGCCTTAGCAACGTTAACCGCATCAACAATCTGTTCAAAATTATGCCCATCAATTTCCAAAACGTGCCAGCCGAAAGATTCATATTTATCTTTCAAGGGCTCAAGCGGCATAATATTTTCCGTGTAGCCGTCAATCTGAATGTTATTCCTGTCTATTAAGGCTGTGAGATTATTTAACTTGTTCTTGCCGGCGAACATGGCCGATTCCCAGGTGTTCCCGGCGTCCTGTTCGCCGTCAGAGGTAAGGCAATACACTCTATACTTCTTATTATTATCCAGCTTGGCGGCCAAAGCTACGCCCACCGCCTGTCCCAAACCAGACCCCAAGGGGCCGGAGGTAGTCTCCACCCCCGGCAAAGCGGTCCGGTGAGGATGTCCCTGCAATCGCGAATTTACCTTTCTTAAAGTCTTAAGCTCCTCCAGTGGAAAATATCCGGCATAAGCCATAGCTACGTACCTCACCGGGCAAATGTGACCATTGGATAGAATCAATCTGTCTCTATTTTCCCAACTGGGATTTTTAGGGTCGTGGTTAAGAATATGAAAATAGAAAGCCGTGAAAATATCAGCCATGCCCAGGGGTCCGGCCGAGTGACCGCTGCCCGCTTCCACCAGTGTTTCAATAATGGTTTCGCGAATGCGGTTCGCAATCTCTTCTAAAAGCTTTATTTTATTGTCATGCAATGCTTCCATTTAATTCTTCGTAAGCTCGTTTAAAATCTTCTTTGTCCCCGAATATATAAGAAGCCGAAGCCACCATATTCGCGCCGGCAATTTTCGCAAGTCTTGCTGTTTCCGGCGTAATACCGCCGTCAACTTCTATTTTAGCATCAGGCGCCATCTGCCGCAAAAATCTTATTTTTTCCAAACTATCCAACGTAAACCTCTGCCCCGCCAAACCGGGTTTAACCGCCAGAACTTGGAAGTAACGAAAAGAGTTAGTGTGCGGCAAAAGTAAGTCAGCCGGAGTGGAAGGCGCCACGGAAAGCATCACTTCGCCGCCGTACTCATCGGCTGTTTCTAACAGAAAATCTGGGTTCTCTATTGTTTCCAGATGGACTATTACTCTTTTGGCTCCCGCCCGAAACCACGATTTAATAACTTCTTCAGGATCAGCCACCATCAAATGAACCTCAAAATTAAGGTTAGGATATTCCCTTTTTAAAATGGCAAGTTCCTCGGGGCTTCCCCAGGTGACGTTGTGGGTAAACTTGCCGTCGGTCACGTCAATATGCACCCATCCGCTTGGGAGCTGGGCTGCTTTTTGCGTTAAGTCTCTCACGCACTTAAAACTTAAACAGTTAATCGCCGGGATTATCTGCATTAAGGTAATTCTAACAAAAAGATGGTGAAAACCCTATTCGGAAAAGTAATAGCGGTGAGTATCGTTGGCCGTTAAGACCGCGCCTAAACCCCCGCCTGTGACAAGCCTGTAAAACCCGATTGTTATGTAATCGTTTGAGGAAAGCTCGTTCAAACCCTTATCGGCGTTGTCCAGGCCCGTTACCTTAAAGGTCATTGTCCCGGCCGAACCACCGCCGGGTGGGGGAAATATGGCTGATTTATGCGGTTCCATCCAGCTAAAGCATTGGTCCGGTTCCGAGCGGTATAAGATAAGCAAAGAAGAATCAGAACTACCTATACAAGCAGCGTAAGAAATAATAAGTCTGGGATAAGGGATGTCATTAATTACCTTAGAGGCGGAGTTAGACCAGATGGGCGGTAAGTCGTTTAGGTAAAAAACAATCATATCAAACATGTTTCCGTCTGGTATGAACGGGTAACCAGGGTAGTCAAAACTAATTTCTACTTCAGAACCGCCGTTTATACGCCCCCATTTTATATTGGTTAAACCGAGGGGGATGGGTAAGCTTGGCGCCGTAAATACGCCTGACAAAACATCCGCGGACCTTAATCCAAAATCATCCACCGTGCGCAACTGCACGTTGCAAGGGGTGCCGGGCTCGACAACTTTTTTGTTGGTCAGTTGCGGCGCCAGCTCCCAATTAGTTCCGCCATCGTAGCTTATTTCATATCTCAAAAGGCTGTCCCAAGTATCGGCATCAGCGGCCTTGTCGAAGGAGGTTGTAAGAATGGACGTGGACTCGTCAAAAGAGAAAGATAAATTGGCGGGTTTCTCCGGCGCAAGATGCGGCGGCACACTTTCACTGAAATAATACTTCGTTTTATCAACGGCCAAGAGTTCAAAATTTTCCATTATGCCGTTCGGCGAAGTGTAACCTTGAGGGAAATACATCTTAAAACCGTAAAAAGCAACGGTGAGATAATCGTTTGCTATAAATTCAGGTTCCCCTTCGTTGGCCTCTGCCGGCAACAACAGTCTGAAATCTTCTTTAGGCAAGTAACGCTCCCAACGCACACTGCTATTGCCCATACCGCCGCCTACGTTACATTGGTCGAGGGTATCCGGCAACAATAAAGAATCATGGAAACTTTTGGCACCAGCGCAAGTGTCATACTCTATTTTCAGCACCTTGCCTAAATCCTCTTCTAGCGGCGAGGTGCCGTTTAAATACGTACGTTTAGGAGCTTCTGTATTTAAATAAAAGACTAGTATTTTATAGGTGTAGTTGGGATTGGAACCGGGCGCTCTATTCGGGGTGTAAGTCAAATCAGGAGGAAGAAAGGGATACTCGTCGTAAGAAATTTCTACCAGATTATCTTCTGCTTCGCTGCCAAAGTAACGATGAGCGGCTTTATAGAAGTGAACGGTTTTTATAAAGCTGGCCGCGCTTATTTCTTTTTCAATCAACTCGGTATGTTCCGCGTTTTCATTAAAAGCTCTTACGGAAAATTTATGCGTTTTACCCACCTCGTCAATTCTTTTTATAAAAGAATTGCCCTTGCCTTCAAAGATGGTAACGCCGGGGCTGTTGTACTCTTGAATCTGATAAGTTAACTCGGGGTTGCCGCCCCAAGAAAAAGCCATTTCCAGCCGACTGGAGTCGTAATCTACGGCGAAGTTATCGGGCGCGGTCAAGGTTGTAACTGTAGGATAATGAAAGGCATCTATGATATCTGGGTCGCTTATGCCGCTTATTAGTTCTTGGTTATACACAAGGAAGACTGTGCCGCTTGCATTACCCAGGGCTTGGCTCCAAGACAAGCCAACGTCGTTACACGGCGTGTCGGTATGGCAATTAGTACCAATCTTAAAAATCCCCTGGACGGGGATTCTATTATCGGCTTCGAAATTTTTCTTTTTAATATCAGAGAAATCGCCGCTACTTCCCAAGTATTGAACGGAGTAAGTATTTAAGTCGACTTCAGTGTCGTTCGGATTACTAAGCGTGATTAATTCTTTGCCTTCATCAGATTCTTCTGCGCCATCAACTCCTTTTATATCATAAACAACTTCTATAATCTCAAGAGGCAGTAAGGTGCTAGGAGCTTGACTCGTCGTGGAACAAGTTTTTGACTGCGCTTTCGGGCTTGAGCAGGATTGAAGTTCAAAATCACTTGCATTGTTGTCGGTATCAACAAAGGTGCTGTTTTGGAATTTTCGCTGGATACTTTGACTGACGCCAGGATTTGTTGAAAAAGCTAAATTTTCAATAAAGGTATTTTGCGCTTCTCCCCAAGCAACGCTGTCAATTATGGTGCCTGTATCAGCTACTCCAAAGCGAATAGCCACGCCATTATCATTGCTGATAGTGGCGGTGGTGGTTATATCAGGCGTTATGGGAATATCCGTGTAGCCGCTATTAGCCCAAAGATAATATTCGTTTGCCGGAATATAAACATCGCTTGTCCAAGATTTGATACTGGTATCGGTAGTGCCGGTTTTGGTTCTTTTTACCAATCGATAGCCGTTTAAATTGACTTGAAAATTATTAGGATTATATAGTTCAATAAAATCATTTTCAGTTTTACCAGTGCCGCCGGTAATTTGAACTTCAGAAATTAAAATTTTCGCCGGAGATTGTTGTTGATTATTCGTCGTCGGCTGCTGATTATTAACTGGCGCGCCTCCACCGCCTCCACTTACGTTTGATTGAACAAGCGCCTGACCATTTGCCCGCTTTGGCGTACCCCAGATGCCACCGGAAGCATCGCCTCCAAAGGTGTGCCAGCTTAAATTAGCTTCACGTTCCATAGTTCTCTTAGAGGTTGAATTGCCGGCAGGCCAATCAGGATTAGCCAAAACCTCATCAATAAGATTGCATTGATTATTAAAGAGGCGAAGGCCTTCATTAGTATTGCTAAGAGCGCCGCTGTAAATAAGGTCTGCGGTCGCGTTAGGCACCGAATTATCATCAGTACGCTCAAGAAGGTAAAAGCCGCCTGCCGGGATAATTGTGCCGTCAGTAAACTTAGTCTTTATTTGTTCGCCCTGATCCAGTATCTGCCAGCCTGAGATATCAACTGTTTGGCTGGAAACATTTTTCAATTCTATCCACTCATCGTTAGAACTAAGACCGAACGCGCTGTCGCCGCCCATCCAAGCAACTTCGTTAAGAATAATATCTTTATGAGATGGTGATTGCGAGACACTAAACGCGCAATCTTTAGCAATAGTCTTTTTAGCAACAGTCTCTTTCTGCTGCTTAACATCGATTAAGACATCATCCTTCTTTTTTACGGGACTTTCAATTTTCCCGTCTGTTTCTTTTTCATCAACAAATAAATCTTTTTTGTTCTTAACTATTTCAACCCCAACTTGACCGTCATTGTTTTTGGAGTCGGCATTATTCCCCACGCTCTCTGTTTTTTTAACATCGTTCACCTTTTTCGTATCAATAACCTCAATTAACTCTTCATCGCTTCCGCCGTTGCTAAAAGTGTTACTCCACGCTTCTCTGGTAACGTTAGAGGTGGACGAAGTGAGCGCTTTTCCAAAAGAAGAGACAATCTGCGCCCAAGCCCGAGCGTTATCTATAAGTTTGGTTATCGGGTTTCTGTCGTCTCTAACCAAAGCCGAATCGCCGTAGTTTACCCTTTCTATATCATCAAAAAATAACTTAATAACCCCGGCGCCGACTTGGACGGATTTGACGGAAAGATGGGACCAATAACCGGCAACAACGCTATCATTGCTTAAAGTAACTTCATACTCCGTGTCTTTAAGATTACTTCTATTCGCTGGTTCTGCTGAAAGTTTGTATACACCTCCATCCTCGTCTACATTCATAGCGAATTTAACATCCCCGATTATTACATACTCTGTAGATTTAGGAAGGTTATAGCTTTTATTAATCGTATCCTCGCTATAAAAGTTGTTATTTGAATAATTAGCCATTTCGTTAAAATAGCTGGAAAGCGTAGGCATAGAATCAAACGGCTTCTTACCGGTAAGCCTTAAAGGCAACCCGCTATCCGGCGAAGCTAAAGTAAACCTCTCACTGAAGACTTCATATGGACTACCGTCGCCGAAAATCTCCGGATGCCCATCGTTCCTTGTGTGGTCCGGGACGCTCGCGTCTTCTATTAGGTGCAGAACATGGCCGAGAGTAAACATTGCTTTTTCTATTTCTCCATCACGGTAGTACCTGATTGCCTGCTGCCAGGTAAAGTTTAGGTCCATCCTGTCAATAGCTTCCTGCTCCGAGGCATCTAAAATAGAGGCCACATATTTTATAGGCCTGTAAGCGTAGGTGGTCTGCTTGGAATCACTCTGCGCCCATTCTTTAGAACTAAAACCCTTCCCCCATTCCGGGTCGTTAAGCCCGCGGTTATTGACCGGGTCGTAAAAGTGGTTCAGCCAGCGCGGAGCGTCATCTTCGCGCCTTGAACCGTCAATAATGTAAGATTTTAATTCACCCGATATTGAGTTGTTGCCATAGTTCTGGTTATAAAAATTAACAATTTCATCGGTTAAATAAGCGTGCGTCTCAACGCCATATGCAAACGCTTTATTCGGCAGTAATAATACAAATCCAATTAAAGCTATCCAAACTACAAACTTTTTATTTTCCATACTCCTGAGTATCCGTTAAATCTCATATCTATATATGCCCAATACTGTCCATTTTTATCAACAACCGTAAACTTATAATCATTTTCAGAAACTCTGGATTCTAAATCTGGTTTCGCTAAAGAAAGCCTGTCTGCTAACTCTTGTAATTCCCCAGCATCTTTAGTTTTTCTTAAGCCCTCCAACCATTTATAATCCCGCTCACTGTTCTCCTCTAACACAAAGTACTTATAAGCTAAATCAACGTCTTCGTTTCTCAACGCCTCAATAAACATTTGAAGTGTTTCCTCCGGAGTTTTGCCGCCATAGGTATCAGCCTCACGAGCTTTTTTGTAAGCCTCTAACTTAGCCGGTAGCTCTAAAGCGCTCTTCTCCACCTCACGCCTATAGCCCGCTTCGGGGCTAAAGTACTGATACCAAACTATATAGCCGCCTAAAATAACGAGTACTATCGCTAAGACACCCACGGCGTACTTCCACCAGCTCCTTTTTGGCGGTTCTATACTCAAAATCTCTGTAGTCGGTTCCGTATTTAAGTTTTTGTTATTGTTCATAGTTTTAAAAAATAAAAGGAGGCGAAAATCTTTCTCGCGCCCCCTCACAAGGCACAAACTTACAATTAAAAATTTACAACTGAAAAAAGTTTACTTTACAACCAACAACTAAGTCAACACCACTTATCCACAAAAAGTATACTATATCGCTGATCAGTGATATAGTATACTTTTGTAATATGGATTCAGGCATGACAACAAAATTATTGGAAAAACTTTCTGAGGGTGCTATGGTAAGCGCCGCTATTTTTATAGGCATTATGGAGTCGGGGTACGGCGCCTCGTATTCAAAAATGCAAAAGAACATAGATAAAGCGCTGGAAGAACTACAAACCAAAGAGGATATATCCGAATTTAAAAGGAAAAAACATAACTTTCACCTCATATTGTCCAAACTGAAAAGAGAAGGGCTGGTTCAAAAGAAGGAGAATAAGTGGAGTATAACGAGTAAGGGCAAAGAAAAGCTCGCCAAACTCCTAAACGGCTTGCCGCGCAAAAAATATAAAAAGGAGACTGATTCTACTATTAAAATAGTAATTTTCGACGTACCAGAGAAAGAACAGAAGAAAAGAGCTTGGCTAAGGAGAAAGCTAAGTGAGCTCGGTTTTAAAATGACTCAAAAAAGCGTCTGGACCGGAAGAGTAAGACTGCCGGAGGAATTCGTAGAGGATCTTAAAGAACTGGGGTTGTTTCAATACGTCGATATATTCGCGGTGACGAAAACCGGTTCGCTCAGAACGATAAACTATTAGTATACTAAATCGCTGATCGGTGATTTGGTATACTTATACGCTTTATACATTCATTTACTACATTTATAAGGACCTGTTTAGGTGGTCGTATATATCCAAAACGGCTTTTACGGCGTCTCCGGCGGAGATGTTGTTTTGCTTGTAGATGACGTCACTCACGTCCCCCGCCGCCCAGATACCGGGAAGGGAAGTCCTCTGGGTTTTATGGTCAACGACGATTTCGCCATACTTGTTAAGCTCAACTGAATCTTTAACCATATCGGCATTAGGGATAGAACCGATTTCCACAAAAACGCCTTCCAATTTTATCTCTTTAGTTTCGCCGGTATTTCTGTCTTCATATTTTAGACTTTCAACAAACTTGTCGCCAATTATTTCTAAAGGTTTGGCCATAGTAATAACTTTAACCTTAGGACTGCTTTTAATTTTTTCCTGCGTGATAATATCTCCTTTTAAAACGTCAGAACGTTGAATAAGATGGATTTCTGTCGCATAAGGGATTAAATCGAGAACCGCCTCAAGTCCGGCATTCCCGCCGCCCACAACCGCCACTACTTTGTTTTTGAAAATAGGCGCGTCGCAGGTTGAGCAATACGCCACGCCCCTGCCGTCAAGTTTAGCCTCGCCGGGAATGCCCAGTTTTTTTCTACGGCTGCCGGAGGTAAGTAAAACTGTTTTGGTTTGATATTCTTTGCCGTCGCTTGTTGTAACCTTGAAACTATTCCCCTCTTTTACAACTTTTTGCACCAGGACACCGTCAACAATATCAATGTCTTCCTGGGCGCGCAAATGTTCCTCAAGCATCTTCGCGAAATCAAAACCGGAAACGGACTTGGTGCCTATCCAGTTCTCTATGCCGGCTGAAACCAAAGATTGCCCGCCGAAACTCTCGGCAAAAATTATGGTTTTTATCTTTTTTCTGGCGGCATAGACGCCGGCAGCGACTCCTCCCGGCCCACCGCCCACGATAACGAGGTCGTACATAGACTAAGAAATCTTAAGCGCCTTCTCTATGTCCGGTCTGTTAAAACCCACAAATATCTCGCCGTTTACATCAATCACCGGCACTCCCATCTGGTGAGACTTTTGAACCATCTCCTCCAAAAGTTTGTCGTCGGTGGTCACATCTACTTCCTCATAAGCGACATTATTTTTCTTGAAAAATTCTTTTGCCATCTTGCAGTAAACGCAATAAGGAGTGGTGTATATTTTAACCATTGCTTTTAGATTTTATTATTACTCCAAAAATTTGTCTATAACCGCGGCAAAATTCGCGTAGGGCTGGGCGCCCGAAACCAATTCGCCGTTCACTAAAGTGCTGGGGGTGGAGAGTCGGGGCAGGTCGTTCTGGGCTTCAGCGGTGTCGCTTTCCACTTCTCCGGCATACTTTTTAGAATCGTAACAGCCCTCGAAAGTGGCTTCGTTAAGCTCTAACTTGCCGGCGATAGCCATGAACAAGTCTTTCGTCAAGTTGCCGTTGTTTTCCTTCTGATCCACGGCTTCTATTATAAATAAAGCATCGTGGTACTCCCAGAACTTGCCTTGATCAGCGGCGCAATTAGCAGCCATGGCGGCGTCAGTAGACTCATGACCGCCGGCTATAAACCCATCAATAACGATAAGGTCTTTGTAAATCATCTTGGCTTTACCCGAAGCTATGTAGTTCTCGCGAATCTGCGGCTCGGTCTCTAAGGCAAATTTAGCGCAGAAAGGGCATTGGTAATCGCCGTATTCAACAATTTCCACTGGCGCGTTAGGATCGCCTAAAAGAATATCCCCGCCCGGCGTAGGCGTCTGGCTGTAAGGCAAACTAATTTCAAATGGAGGCAAAGTAATAGCGAGCCCACCGCCATCAGACGGGCTCACGGCTCTTTCGGGACCGAAAACATAAATAAGCGACCCGGCGATAATAAGAGCGGAGGCAAGAATTGTTCCAGCTAAAAATGTATTATCTTTCATACCCAGTAGTGAAACTGCGATTACAAGTTATTGATTAACTTGTCGCTAAATAGTTTATTCATGACCTTTATTTTTCTTTTGCCTAATTATTATACTACGATAACTTGAGTTAATCTTATCGTAGTTATACTGACTGGGCATAAAAAGCATTATATAATAGTAATCGTGGATGAAGCAACCGGTAAAATGATAGCTAAAAACACTTTCTGGCTATTTGGCGGTCAAATTATCGGCCGTCTTTTAAGAGCCACCATTATTATCTATTCAGCGAGGGTTTTGGGAGCCTCAAGCTGGGGCGCTTTTTCTTACGCGCTTAGCTTAGCGGCATTTCTCATCATATTTTCCGATTTCGGCATTAACGCGCTTTTAACCAGAGAAAGCGTCAAGTCTCCGGAACTAAGACGCAAATACCTTTCAACCGCGTTCTTTATAAAGTCATCAGTTATCATAGCCCTTATCTCTCTGATATTACTCTTTGGAGATAAACTAACTAACCTGCCCGAAGCGATAGTGTTAATGCCCATTGTCGCCATTATATTAGCGTTTGACTCTTTAAGAGACTTAGCCACCGCCATGGCTCGCTCTCTTAATAAAATGCATATTGAAGCGGCAGTTAATGTATTTACCAACTTATCCATAGCCGTTATAGGATTTTATCTTTTAACTCAAAACCAAACCGCTTTGAGCCTAACCTGGAGCTACGCCATTGGGACCGGATTGGGACTTCTACTGGCGGTTTACCTCTTGAGGGAATATTTTATCGATATCTTTAAAAATTTTGATAGAAGTCTTGTAAAAATAATCATAACTTCCGCTTGGCCATTCGGATTACTGGGATTGATGGGAGTTATTATGATTAATACCGACATTTTGATGCTCGGGTGGCTTACCTCCGCCGAAGAGACCGGTTTATATTCAGCCGCTCAAAAACCGATACAGCTTCTCTATGTCGCCCCCAGTTTACTCGCGGCTGCCTTTTTCCCTACGCTAACAAGATTAGCCAAAGAAACCGGAAAGAATTTCAGGATAGTCTTTGAGCGGGGCCTCGCGACCATCTACCTCATCGCGGCGCCGCTTGCCGTGGGAGGCACCATATTAAGCGCTCCC
>Ga0209343_10010308_pt1 | contig 10637 bp, 20 predicted proteins | sample RifCSPlowO2_02_FD_184026 | JGI IMG/M metagenome (GOLD analysis project Ga0209343, IMG submission 184026) | Groundwater microbial communities from Rifle, Colorado - Rifle CSP2_plank lowO2_0.2 (SPAdes) (version 2) | ecosystem: Environmental > Aquatic > Deep subsurface > Groundwater | place...
CCGCGTATCTGTTCTGGCTCGCGTGGCAGGCGGTGAAACCGGGGGCGCGTTCGCCGTTCGAACATCGTGAACTGCCGATGGATTCCAATTTGAAACTGTATCTGATGGGATTTCTGACGAATGTGTTGAATCCGAAGATTGCGGTGTTCTATCTGGCGATCTTTCCGCAGTTTGTGTCACCGGAACGGGGCTCGGTATTCTTGCAGAGCATCACGCTGGGCGCGGTACAGATACTGGTGAGTTTCACGGTGAACTTCATGATCGCAATGCTGGCCGGTGGAATCGCGACGTGGTTCGCGGCGAATCCGTTGTGGTTGCGAGTGCAGCGGTATTTGATGGGCGCCGTGCTGGGTGTGTTGGCGCTTAGGTTGGTGATGGAGAGGCGGGAGGGTTGAGCGAGTTCTGCGGGATTAAGGTAATCAAATTTTTTCCCGCTCGATGGCTTGCTTCAGAGTTTCGTCAATTCTGGTTTGCCAGCCACGCCCACCGCTTTTGAAATGCTGCACGACATCCGGCGACAGGCGGAGTGTAATCTGCTCTTTCGTTGGTTGTTTCTGAGGTCCTCTGCCGCGTCGGAAACCCTCAAGCGACTCCAGCAATGGCGCTGCATCGGGATCTGCCGCAACTTGAGCGGCGATGTCTTCATCGGTCAACGCATCGAAGACCGTGAAATCAGTCTTGTACTTTTTCATACATTGCCACCTCTCTCTTGTTTGCCTTTCGCCACGAAATTATCCGGATGACGTCAGCGCGCTCCGTATAGACCATGACAGTTAATCTCCCAGCCAGCTTTCCGTAGGCCAATTTACGGACCTCAGAGTACTCTCGGCGAGCATCTTCCGTGATCAGCGCTTTGTTCCACTCAAATTTATCAGCATCCGCGAAGTTTACGTCTTTGGTTTCCAGGTTGCTCTGAGCTTTTTTGGTGTCGTATACGAATCTCAATGGTTTTAATGTAACTACAATAAAATTGGGTGGCAAGGGGAAATTTCGGCACTCGACTCTGTCTGTGGAAACGCGGAGCTCAGAGATTCAAGGGTGCCTTGAAGAAACTGTAGACCACGAAATGCAATCCTGCTTGAGATCCCTATGGAGATTTCAATTTACAATCCCGTCAACCACCTGAGATATTACGAGCACACACTCACGGATACGAGGAACTCCACATGAAGTACATTCTGGCTTTGATGGCAATGCTGACGGCGGGCTCAGCTTTTGGGACAGTTACTGTTCCTCGCATTGAGCTGAAGGCAGAGGATTTCGACAGGCTCGGCATCGTGTTGACTGCGGTTGACTCGAGTATTTCGCGATCAACCGAGCTTCCTCCGGTGGTCGTTACTTTGAATCTGGAATCATTTACGGCGTGCAGTGTGAGTAACGTCTATCTCGGCTTCGTAGATGAGTTTGAAAATCTGATGGCCGGGACGAGCGTTGCTCCTGGACATGGAGGGTATGTTTTTCAGGTAAACCATAAGCTTTTTGAAGCGTCCAGACTGACGCTGTCCTGCGCTTATGGAGGTTATGTGATCAACGTCGGAAGAGAGGTTCCGGTTTTGATTGCCTATGATCGATAGGTGGAAATCTTCTTATCGATCTGCCTGCAAATCAGCATTCGCTGCTCCTGAGGCCCCAGCTCTGAGCTCCCCGCTCTCCAACCCCAGCTCCTTCCAGAGTTCGGCGATCGGCTTCTTCGAGCGGTTGGCCTGCACTCGATCCAGCAAGGCGGCCAGTTCTTCCAGCTCTTCGAGCTTGGCCACAACGGCTTCCCGCACGATCTTGCTTTGATTGAGGCCCAGTTTGTCGACGACTGCATCGAGGCGGTTCTTTATGTCGTTTTCCAATCGGAAGGTCAGGATGCTCATTTTTTATCCTCTGATTTTATCGTCGGCTTCTTCTGTCCGGAGCCGGAGTATAGGTATTACAAAGAATACGATTCAAGGGGAAACTGGCGGGCGCTGATTGTTTTTTTGCATGATCTTGTCGGGGTCAATAGTCTAGGGAATGCCCGGGTAAAGGATGGAATCCGCGGGCAGCAGATAGGGCCCGAAGCAGTGCCAAACAAGGTAAAGCGCCATGCGAAACAGCAGTGGCGCGGCCCATCCGTAGCGCTTGTAGTGAGCGGCTTCCAGAACATTGATAGCAAATACAATGAGAAGCAGTGTGGCGAGCTGCAGGTTCACACCTCCTGCGGCGAGGAATCCGGCGGGCTCGAGCAGCGAGGTCAGCAGGGATTGCGGCAGAGGGACGTGGGCCCAGGTGACGCCAATGGCCTGGATGGCGACGCTGGTGAAGCCGAACAGTGCATCTGCGGCGAGGAGGAGCGCTCCGCCGAGCAGGCCCAGTGGAACTGTCGCCAACAGGATGCTCTTCCATGTATTGCGGTCGCCTTTGGGCGGGATGTCGGGGATGCCTGCGGCGCGGGAACAGAGCAGACCGAGCACGGCCAATGTCAGGACTATCACTACGGGTGTGATGCCGAGCAGTTCGGCCTGTGCCTGGAGTGGCACTGGCCATGGGGCGACCTTGTACACCACAGCAATGATGAGGGTGATGGCGGCGGGACCGAGCAGGAATACTGTGAGGTCGCGACGTTTGGCCGGGTCGATGGTCATGGTGGAGGGACTGTTTGTTGTTGTTCTGTGGGCGGTGTGGGGACGGTATATCGAGTTGGGGTTTGTGGCTAACGGGATGAGATGGGGGGCGGATTTGCGGGGTGAAGCGCCAAGGCCCCCGCAGCAGTAATAGACCGTAGATTCAATTCCAGCTCAAACGCAAGGTTCGCAGCACCCGCTCCTGAAGTTTTTGCGGAATACCCAGCTCCTGCGCTCGCGCTTCCCAGCCGGAGAATGCGTCGACAGTTTGCTCGAGGATGCGCTTCTCGCGGTTATTGGGAAGCCCGGCATATCTTGCGAGATGTTTGAGATCGGCCAGTGTGAATCCGCTTGTCTTGCCATTGATGCTGAGCTGATGAAATCGCGTGAAGTCGCTGCCCTGGGCATGACAGAGGTCATACGCGGGCGTCACATCCCACCCCCCTCGCCTGTCCATCGTGAACGCGAAATTCTTCACGTGATCATCCTGGTTGCAGCCGACCAGGTTGAACACGACACGGCGGAATTGCTCCTCGATCCCGGCCTTGGCAATGTCGAGCTGACGCATGGTCATGAAGAGTTGTTCGTAGGAGTAGAGACCGCTTTCGTAATAGTCGAAATGCGTCAGTGCCGCGAAGGTCTGGATAAATTTCTTGCCACCGTTTGCGTCGCGATCGAAGCGGCGTGTCATGAAGTGGTGGCGCCCATTCTCGCTGAACAGGCGACTCTCCATCATGTCGATGCCGCAGGCCTTGGCGACCAGATAATAACTGTATTCCAGCAGCCCGTATCCGGCCGGGTCGGCCACTCCCCAGTCGCCATTGAAGGCGACGCCGTCGAACTTGATGAGCCAGTGCTCGAAGCCCGAGGGCAGATCGAGCTGTCCGGAGCGGACCTGTCTGGTCTGCGGATTGAAGGCAATCACCGCCTTGGCGCGCGCGCCACCTGCCGAGGTGCCAACACTGAGAATATCGAGCAGGGCCTGCTCTTCATTGCCCGTTGCGAATCGGGTGTCGAGGGCCTGTCTGTCGGTGAAGGCCATGGCGGCGAGACTGATGAGCTCTTCAATCTCTATCAATTTGTCTTTGGCGGTTTCGGTGCCAACGGCGGGTTCAAACTCCAGCGCTCCCATGCCGCGCCTGCCTGTGTAGCACAGGCGATCGACGGCGTTGAATTGCTCTGCGCGGCGACCGGTACGGGCCAGCCAGACATCGATGAGTCTGTTGCCGTATTTGTCCGGCAGGCTGTCGGCGATGAGTCCGGGCAGGCCGTGAAAGGAGCGAGGATGCAGATCCTGGAACTGATAGATGCGTCCGGCACGCACCGGCATTTTCAGCGGCGCGGGTTCGATGCCGAACTGGGCAAAGTCGGGGTCGTATTCGAAGCGGGCGAACTGCTCGTCGGCATTCATGGAGACATAGCCGATGGGCGTGCCCCACAGTTTCACGGTGGCGGTAGTCATGAGGTTATGGTCACGGGGCTTCATCTCCCCAGACTATTCCTGTTGGGGTTTTCGTTCGTTTGCGGGCCGCACCGCGGACCTCAGCCATGGGGGAACTGAATTCTTCCGGCAGCAGTGAGTCGATTGCGGTGGTCATGCCGAGGGCTCGCAGCAGCTTGAGCCAGGAAACCAGCTGGCTGTCCTGCCCGCCCTCAATGCGGCGCAAGGTGGCAACGCCGACTCCGGCCTCCTGGGCCAGTTCGGTCTGGGAGAGTCTCTGCTGCTTGCGGATGCGGGCGAGCCGCTCGCCAAGTTCCTTGAGCATTTCGGTATCGGGTGTCAGGGTATCGATTTTCATATATCACTTATGATCTTAATTTGGTTATTTGTCCATATTTATATCATTTGTGATTACGTTATCACTGATCGGGAGGAAGTCAATAGAAATATCATTAGTGATTTATAAAGTGGCATATAGGCATATTTAATATCGTATTTGATATCATTTTAAGTGCATAAGGGAAGCCCTCAGAGTTACCACATCACTCCACATCAGGGTTGGACAGGCGGGCGAGGACTTCTTGGTCTATTTTTGAAAGCGTAACCCTCGATCTTCGACCCGCGACTCTGCAATTGTGATTCGCACCATTTTTGGTACATACTGCGCACATGGATCTGACACAACGGAATGTGTTTTCGGTCTCCTACTTTCGTCAATCTTCCGGCAAGGAGCCTGTGAAGGATTGGATTCGGTCATTCAGCAAGAATGATCGCAAAGTAATTGGAGAGGACATCAAGGCCGCCCAACTCAGGTGGCCAGCCGGGATGCCCATTGTTAAAAAAGTCGATACCGATCTTTGGGAAGTTCGCAGTACGGTTTCGCACGACCAGCGAGCAAGGATATTTGTGACGGTGTTCGATCGGGATATTGTTCTGCTGCATGGCTTCATTAAAAAGACGTCAAAAATTCCTCTTTCCGATTTGAATGTGGCAAAACGGAGACGGGATCTGGTTCAACGGGGTTATCCATGAACAAATATATCGGCAGTAATTTCGATGACTTTCTCGCCGAGGAAGGAATTCTGGCTGAGGTGCAGGCTGAAGCGGTCAAGCGCGTGATTGTCTGGCAGTTGCAGGATTTCATGAACGAGAAGCAGATGACCAAGACGGAGCTTGCCCGGAAATTGAACACCAGTCGGGCGGGGTTGGATCGGCTGCTGGATGAGAAGAATCTTGGGGTGACTTTGGGGACACTGGCGAATGTGGCGCAGGTTACGGGGAAGAGGTTGCAGGTTAGTCTTGTGTAGAGAAAGTATGCTCCTTCATCACAGTAGTCGCCTTTTAATCGAGAACACGTTACATGCTCAAAATAGTCGATACCAGGCTCTTCACATCCTTCACGCATTGCGCGCTCACAGCATCAACCTTGTGAAGATTCCTTGCGGACCAGTCGAGAGATTTCATTTGATCCGCAAGTATCACTCCGCTGGTTCTCTTGCTCCCCGCGACCTCTACTTCGAAAGGGTAGCCCTTCGGCTGATTGGTGACAGGGCAGAGCCAGGCAAACCCCGTGATCTGGTTGAATTTCTTTGGGCTTAGAACAAGAGCAGGACGTTTGCCCGCCTGTTCATGTCCTGCCTGGGGGTTGAAGTCCACGATAACAATATCGCCGACGTCTGGCGCTACGCTCATATCAGTTCGTTCCCTGTTATGTCTGTGAACACTTCCCTATGTCGATTCTCTGGGGTCACTTTCGCCAGCAGGTCATCCAGTGAGGGTTTGCATGGCTCAATAACCAAAGTATTGCCTTTCTGGACGATGGTGACAGCATCGCCAATGTTCAATGAAAGGGCTTCCAGCATGTTTTTGGGAAGCCTGAGAGCCGCGCTGTTACCCCATTTTGCGATTGAGACGGTCATATGATCCTCCAGGGCACTATCAAAATGTGTCTACATTGTATCTACCACGCAGATCGTGTCAATCGCCATGAATACCTTTGAGTGTAGTACGATAGCAGCTAAAATCGAACAACTGAAAATGCCGTCTGCTGATGGGAAGTCTTATCGCACCAACATCGCGGATAGGATGGAAACGGAGAGATTTGGCATATGAGCAATAGCGGAAAAAATGATGATTTAAGACCCGAATACTCTCCTGCCCATATCAAATCGGGAGAGAGAGGGCGCTATGTTGAGCGCTATCGAGAGGGCACGAATGTCGTTTTGATCGATCCTGATCTGCATGTAAAGTTTCCGAACTCTGCATCGGTAAATGAGGCTCTCAGGGATTATTTGAGAAAGTCTGGGGCGTAGCGTGAGACGCTTCTCATATCATCCTCAACGGTCGTGCTGGGATAAGTCCCGAGATGGCCATTCGACTGTCCATTGCATTCGATACTTCCGCCGAGAGTTGGCTCAATCAGCAGTCTCAGTACGAGCTGTGGCATGCGGAGCAACATAGGGGCGAACTTCAGGTCAAGAAGCTGGTGACGGCTTGAGAGAAAGGAACCCCATGAAACCAGTGGATGGCAAGATCACATTCCAGCGGGGCTATTGGGATAAGCTTTCGTTCCTTCGGTTGCATGGGCTTCCGATTCCGCATCAGTAATAAGTCATGGTCTACGCGAACAATGAGGTCAGCAGCCTCACTGCACTTCCGTTAATTGGAGATGCTGAACAAAAGGCTTGAAGTCCTTGTCCGAGAATAACAAAGGTATTCCATGCTCGATGCAATAAGTAGCGATAATGACATCTGCTGTTTTACGTACGGTGATGCCCTGCTTGCGCAGCTTTCTGAAGTTTTCAGCGCTCTTTATAGCCAGGTCCTTCCCGAGCATTTCAAAGACCGTCAATTCGCCCATGATTGATCGGGCGATTCGGTAGTCCTTGTCCTCGCGAAACCCTTGGAGAACTTCGGTGAGCACCAGGTCACCTACTCCTACTTCCCTTACCCCAAGACTTCTGTGCAGGATTTCGACCTGGGGAGTATCGTTGCCCAGGAAATAGTCAATCCAGACGCTGGAGTCCACCAGGATCATGAGGCGCTTCTCATATCATCCAGGTCGCCTTCCCATTTCAGCTTACCTCGGAATTTCTTGATTTCAGCCTGCTTCTGCAGTCTGACCAAGGTCTTCAAGCCCAATTCCACGGCGTCTTTTTTGGTCTTCAGCCCAGTGATCTTAAGGGCGTCACTCATTAACTTGTCGTCAATGTCGATGTTTGTGCGCATGGATGCTTTGCTCCTGATTTGCAAATTCTCAAGGTGTATAATTTATAGCATCAATACACATAGCAAGCAATTGCACGGATCAGCAAGGCTGCGGAAATTACTCCGTCTTTTCCTGCATGACCTTATTCGGATCCCCTCTGAAGATGAGATAGCCAATGCTGTCGGTGGTGATTTCGCCTGTGACGATGTAGTAGATCTCGTCGAGGTCGACATGGGAGATGGAGGCGCTTTCTCTGCCGACTTCCTTCTTGCTGCGCTGGACTACGGAGACGCCCATGTATTGTTCGCCGACGTTGATGTGTCTGGCGACGATGTCACTGACTGTGCGTCCTTAGGCGAGTCTGGCGAGGCCTTGCTGGAAGACCTGGTCGACTTCTTCCTTGGGGAGGAGGTTTGCGCCGTTGGGTTGGGCGAGGGTCAGGGTTGGTGGCTAATGGGATGAGATGGGTGGGGGATTTTTGGGGTGTATGTGGGGGCGAGTTGTACTTGGCTCGGTCCCGAGGCGGACATTTTGAATCAGAAGGTAGCCCAAAGAGCGCATTCATGGAGTTGAGTTCTATTGGAAATCCCCGAATTCGGTGGGATACTGCGATGCAATACGGAGATACGTGCAAGCACGGCTTCACCATATAGCGTGCGTACACAATAATCGAATGTTAGCATTTCCAGCGCCTGATTTGAGGATCAATGATGGATTCAATAGATTACTATTCATCGCTTAGTCCCGAAGCCAAGGCTTGGGTTTCAAACCAAGAAGAACTAATTCATGCTGCTATTCGCTCTTGGTTAAACTGTTGCGTTTCCGCAATTGCAGTACCGGGATTAGTAATTCTGCTAGCTAACGTCCAGCCAGCAGATATTCCTGGATGGATTCAGCGAAGTGGAACGGTAGTGCTGGTTTTCTCAATTCTGGCAGAGATCAAAGTTCAAGCTGTTCGACGAGCTATATTTGTAGTCGATGCAAATCGACTTTATTGCGATTTACATATTGAAGGTAAATTCGGAGCATTGATGCCATACATACAATACTCTACGTATTTTCTTATAGCATTCGGAACACTTATAACTGGTTATGGTGATTTGATTTACCAGATATTTTTCAACTGATGCTAACAAGGCGGTGCAGACGGAAAAAGTTAAGCTGTTACGCCTTTTGCTGGCGCAAAAGCCACGCCAGCTTAACTTTTCCGCTGATCAGCGGCGCTAGGCATTCAACGTGACAGCAAGGCATCATCACTATCTATCGCAGTGCTACCTAAAGGGATTCAGCAATGGCGGTAGTAAGAAGTCAAAATTTACGGTTATTGATTTAGCAACGGGCAAGAGCTTTGAAACCATACCGAGGAATGTTGGAGGTATTCGAGATTTCAACAGGATCGAAATAGATGGATTTACTCCAGACGCACTTGAAAATGACTTATCGCAGTTTGAGGGACAGGCAGCGACAGCCATAAATAAGTTAAAGGACACGCTGAAATTTGAAGGTGAAGTCAAAGATACTATTTTAAATTTGATAGCTTTGCTTTCTGTGCGCTCCCCGCAGATGAGAGCTCATTTCGCGAAGTTTCAAACCGAGATTCTTGAGAGAGTAATGGATCTGTCGCTAGCTACCGAAGAGAGATGGGAGAGGCAGATGGAGCAAATGCGCCGTGATGGCCACGATCTCAAAGGGGATTTAACGTACAAGGACATAAAGGAATTTCACGATAAAAAGCAGTACAAGATTGAGATAAAGAGAGAATTCCACATTGGAGTGGAAATGAAAATGGTTCAATCGATTGTGCCAATTTTGGGAGGACGCGATTGGGCGCTATTGAAAGCAACAGAAGACTCCGGTCCATTCATTACAAACGACAATCCGGTACACTTGGCCTGGATCGACCCTGATTCTGTGCCGCGCTTCTACAGGAAAAGTCCGGGATTTGGTCTAAATGGAACGCGGGTGTACTTTCCGGTATCCAAGGAACTAGCCTTATCCGGAGAATTTGAGGCAAGAGAAGGAACCTTTAGTGCAAATAGGCAACTGGTTTCTGTTTTGAATTCAGGCTTGATAACGAGAACCTATAAGCAAATCTATGCTCCGAGCCTTAGGTTTGGACTGATGAGCAAAGATGGGAATGAGATATCCGGTGGTCAATTTCTTAAGTCAATCTGCGCCTAAAAAGCACCTTCACAGTGATGCGCAAGCGCGCACTTGAGTCGAGCGTTATGCACCGATCCAATAGAGATATTTCATGCGCCTAGAACTCATAATGCCTGATATCTGTGAGGATAAAGAATATCGTTTCCATTTAGCAAAGACAGCGCCAAGTGGGAAGCGACCACTTGATGCGCTCGCGAAGTCTGATGACGAATGGTTAAGGTGGCAGCTTTATCGAGGTACCGCAAAAGAGAGATTCACCAAAGATCTAATAGTCACATTTGCCCAAATTTCTGGCGAAAGATTCCTATTTGGCGGGATATTTGAAATAAAGAGCAGGGAATCAAAACAGTATAGAGTTGAACTCATCGATAGATATAGTGAGCTTATCGGGAGATTGGTGTTAAAGGTTCACGGCGAGAATAAAAGGGCAACAGTTTTCAAGCCTAGTTATGTATGTAGTAACTCTGTAATCGCCGGAATGTACGAACACAAATTTAAAGGTGAACCATTCTCTTCGTTTGAGAAGATTAACCATAGCTTCAGCGCAATAGAACTTATTGTAAAAAATGATCTAAATGATTGGAGAGCGGCACTAAGTTCAGTTAACGGCATTTACTTACTTTCTGATGAAAAAACAGGTAAGCACTATGTCGGGTCAGCATATGGGTCTGAAGGAATTTGGGGAAGATGGAAGAGCTACGTGCACAACTATCACGGCAATAACGAAGAATTAGTTGTTCTTTTCACAGATAAAAGCGCGACTTATTTTGAAAAATATTTTAAGTTTTCAATTTTAGAGATTCTGCCATTTACTTCGCCTAAAGAAGAAGTCATAGCAAAAGAAGTCTTATGGAAACGTAAGTTATTTTCTAGAGAGTACGGATATAACGGAAACTAATTGCATAAAAATGCGATGCAGACGGACTGAACCTACCCTGAATTAATTGACATCTCAATTCACCTGAAGCTGGCCAAATGAATTGGTCGGCATCCCTACAGATATCTATTGGGGCAAGTGGATATCAGGATTTGCAGGCGCTGCGAGTCCGGCATGATTGATTCGGTATTTGGCTAAGCCAAATACCTCACCCTACGGGCAGCTTCGCTGTCCCGATTGCGATGCAATCGGTCGAACACATGTTCTTTCTAAGTCAGGCGCACCAAATACTCCTGCCAAAAAAAAAGCCTGCTTTCGCAGGCTTTCATTTTTTGGCAGGAGTATTTGGTGCGCCCG
>Ga0209343_10010310_pt1 | contig 10637 bp, 9 predicted proteins | sample RifCSPlowO2_02_FD_184026 | JGI IMG/M metagenome (GOLD analysis project Ga0209343, IMG submission 184026) | Groundwater microbial communities from Rifle, Colorado - Rifle CSP2_plank lowO2_0.2 (SPAdes) (version 2) | ecosystem: Environmental > Aquatic > Deep subsurface > Groundwater | place: Rifle...
CAAGCACAACGAGGAACAGGCTTTTCAGCTTCATAACACCTTCACGACAAACAGCTTGGGCTAACAGGCCGTTGAAAAACGTAGGCGAGGCAGCCGAGACAAGGCAAAAACAGGCGAGGAAGCGGAGTTTACGAGCTGTAAATGAGCATTCCGAGCCTGTTTTTAACGCCGTATCGGCAACGTAGGTAGTTTTTCAACGGCCTGTTAAGGAACGGCCGACAGTATCGCCATACATTGCCAGCGGGCCAAGCGTGGTGTTTTGCCGCAGCGATCAACGGCTCAAGCCGAGACCACGAACAGGCCGATGCCGACAAACCAGACCAGCGAGCGCACCGGCGCCCAGTCGGCCAGGACGCAGAGCCAATAGAGCACGCGACTGATCACCAAGACGATGACCAACTGATCGAGCAAGCCCAGCTCGGCGCCGCCGGCCAGGTGGGCGATGATCACCGCCGCGGCGAACGCCGGGGTGACTCAAGCGCGGCACCTGGATGGCAATCCGGCCAATCAGGCCGCCTGTTTTCCCTTGGCCAGCGCCGCGGAAGCCGCGAGCATCGCCCGCAGCAGCACCGCGCAACCGGCGGCCAGGTCGGTCGGCGCGGCGTTCTCGATCTCGTTGTGGCTGATGCCGCCCTCGCAGGGCACGAAGATCATCCCGGCCGGGCCCAGTTCGGCGAGGAAGATCGCGTCATGCCCGGCGCCACTGACGATATCCATATGGGTCAGCCCCAGGCTCTGCGCCGCGCCGCGTACCGCCTCGACGCAGCCCGGATCGAAATACAGCGGCGGGAAATCGGCGGTGGGGGTCAGCTCGAAACTCAGGCCGTGCTGGGCACAGGTCGCCTCGATCACCCCGCGCACCTCTTTGATCATCGAATCCAGGCGCGCCGGCTCGAGATGGCGGAAATCCAGGGTCATGCGCACCTCGCCGGGGATCACGTTGCGCGAACCGGGATAGGCCTGCAGGCAGCCGACCGTGCCGCAGGCGTGCGGTTGATGTTCCAGGGCCACCCGGTTGACCGCGGCGACCACCGCGGCGGCGCCGACCAGGGCGTCCTTGCGCAGGTGCATCGGGGTCGGCCCGGCATGGGCCTCGACGCCCCTGAGGTTGAGGTCGAACCATTTCTGGCCGAGGGCGCCGAGCACCACGCCGATGGTCTTGCGCTGGTCCTCGAGGATCGGCCCCTGCTCGATATGCGCCTCGAAATAGGCGCCTACCGCATGCCCGGTGACCGCCCGCGGCCCGGCATAGCCGATGGCGTTCAGCGCCTCGCCGACCGAGATACCCTCGGCATCGCGCTTGGCCAGGGTTTCTGCCAGGGTGAATTTCTCGGCGAACACCCCGGAACCCATCATGCAGGGGGCGAAGCGCGAGCCTTCCTCGTTGGTCCAGACCACCACCTCCAGCGGCGCCTCGGTCTGCACCCCCAGGTCGTTGAGGGTGCGCAGCACCTCCAGGCCGGCCAGCACGCCGAAGCAGCCGTCGAACTTGCCGCCGGTGGGCTGGGTGTCGATATGGCTACCGGTCATCACCGGCGGCAAGGCGGGATTGCGCCCGGCCCGGCGGGCGAAGATATTGCCGACGCCATCGACCGTCACCGTGCAGCCGGCCTCTTCGCACCAGCGCACGAACAGATCGCGGGCCTGGCGATCCAGGTCGCTCAGGGCCAGACGACAGACCCCGCCCTTGACGGTGGCACCGAGCTTGGCCAGTTCCATCAGCGACTGCCACAGGCGTTCGCCATCGATATGCGCTTGGCTGGACTGCAGGACGTTTTCTGCCGTGTTCATGCCGATCTCCTCGATCTGTCATCTGTGACTCGCCCGCTGGAGAGGGGCGCGTCTGCTGGATCGCATCGCGAGCAAGCTCGCTCCTACAGGTGCGTGCGGTCATTGCTCGCGGTGCTTTTGCCTCACACCGGCGCCTTGGCCACCAGCACTTGCGCACCGCGCAGGCTGCCCAGGGCGAAATAGAGCAGGCCGCCAAGGAAGGAACCGGTGAACCAGCCGTAGTCGTAGAACCAGCTGAAGGCGTTGCTGCCGAGCGACAGCAGGGTCAATGCCACCGGTACGGCGAAGGCGACGAAGCCGACCCAGTTCCACGCCGGATAGACGTCGTCGCGGTACAGGCCGGCGAGGTCGAGCTGCTGTTTCTTGATCAGGAAGTAGTCCACCAGCATGATCCCGGCGATCGGCCCGAGCAGGCTCGAATAGCCCAGCAACCAGTTGGAATAGACGCTTTCCAGGCTCAGGTCGGAGACCAGCAGGCCGAGTTTCTTCAGCAGCTCATGGCCCATCAGCGCCAGGCCGATCAGGCCGGTGAGCAGCACCGCCTTGGTCCGGTCGATCCGCTTGGGCGCGATGTTCTGGAAGTCGTTGGTCGGCGAGACGATGTTCGCCGCGGTATTGGTCGACAGGGTCGCAACTATGATCAGCGCCATGGCCAGGGCGACCCAGCCGGGGCTCTGGATATGGCCGATCAGGCTGACCGGATCGGCCACGGTCTCGCCGACCAGCGAGGCCGAGGCGGCGGTCAGCACCACGCCGAGGGCGGCGAAGAGGAACATGGTCAGCGGCAGACCGAGGATCTGGCCGATGATCTGGTCCTTCTGGCTCTTGGCGTAGCGACTGAAGTCGGGGATGTTCAGCGACAGGGTGGCCCAGAAGCCGACCATGGCGGTCAGGCCGGCGAAAAAGTAGCCGGTGACGCTGGCGCCCTCGGGACGGCTGGGTGGCTGCGCCAACAGCTCGCTCATCGACACGTTGGGCAGCGCCCACACCAGCAGACCGGCACCGACCAGCACCAGCAGCGGCGCAGAGAGGGTTTCCAGCCACTTGATCGACTCGGCGCCGCGCAGCACGATCCACAGGTTGAGGGTCCAGAAGATCATGAAGCCGATCACCTCGCCGGTGCCGCCCAGGCTCTTCCAGCCCTCGAAGATCGAGCCGAGTAGCAGGTGGATGGCCAGGCCGCCGAACATGGTCTGGATGCCGAACCAGCCGCACGCCACCACCGCGCGGATCAGGCAGGGCACGTTGGAGCCGATCACGCCGAACGAGGAGCGCAGCAGCACCGGGAAGGGAATGCCGTACTTGGTGCCGGGGAAGGCATTCAGCGTCAGCGGCACCAGCACCACGATATTGGCCAGCAGGATCGCCAGCAGCGCCTCGCCCACCGACAGGCCGAAGTAGGCGGTCAATACGCCACCGAGGGTGTAGGTGGGCACACAGATCGACATGCCGACCCAGAGCGCGGTGATGTGCCACTTGTTCCAGGTGCGCTCGTGCACCTTGGTCGGGGCGATGTCGTGGTTGTAGCGCGGGCTGTCGAGTACGTCGGGGCCAGCGGCCAGTTCGTACAAACCATCGCGCTCGGTCACTTGCGATCTGCTCTGCTGCATGGAGCCTCTCCAGGAATTGTTCTGCTTGTTCGCTCATCGGGGTGAGCCGATGGCCGGAGTATGGGTGCATCTCGGGGCCGGCCAACTCGGTAGCGGCGACACTCAATAAGCGTGCCGAAAACTGCGCGCGCCCACTCGAAAACCGCACCGACACAAGCCAACCGGCTGATCTTCAACAGTTTTATAACAGGGGGCAAGCTCCTGCGGCGGTCTCGCCGGCTTGTCGATGATTGACCAGACCAGCCTGTCTGCATAGTCAGGATTCAAACTGGTGCAGGCAAGCTTTTTTCCAGCGCCTGACGCGGCTCACAGGCGCCACTCAACCGGCTGATTTTCCATAGGAAATCTTGACCATATTGGCTTCTTGTCAAGTGCGTCAAAAAGATCAGACCCCGCACCATTTTGTTTATTTGTTTATTTTCTCTTTAATTTTCAATTAGTTGACTAATATTAAATTGATCAAAAAATAATCTTGATCAATCTCAAAGCAGCGACTAGATTCAATTCCTGTCAGTGGTGACAGGAATTGAATCGCTCCCGCCTGGCTCGCCATAACACCAAGAACCGGCACGCACCGGTCAGCCTGAGAGGAACTCGCTATGTCGCTGTTGATCCGTGGCGCCACCCTGGTCACCCATGAGGAAAGCTACCGCGCCGACCTGCTCTGCGCCGACGGCCTGATCCAGGCCATCGGCGACCACCTCGACGCCCCGGCCGGCTGCCAGGTGCTCGACGGCAGCGGCCAGTACCTGATGCCCGGCGGCATCGACCCGCACACCCACATGCAACTGCCGTTCATGGGCACGGTGGCCAGCGAGGACTTCTTCAGCGGCACCGCCGCCGGCCTGGCCGGCGGCACCACCTCGATCATCGACTTCGTCATCCCCAACCCGCAGCAGTCGCTGCTCGAAGCCTTCCACTGCTGGCGCGGTTGGGCGGAGAAGTCCGCGTCCGACTACGGCTTCCATGTCGCCATCACCTGGTGGAGCGAGCAGGTCGCCGCCGAGATGGGCGAGCTGGTGGGCAAGCATGGGGTCAACAGTTTCAAGCACTTCATGGCCTACAAGAACGCCATCATGGCCGCCGACGACACCCTGGTGGCCAGCTTCGAGCGCTGCCTGCAGCTGGGCGCGGTGCCCACCGTGCACGCCGAGAATGGCGAGCTGGTCTACCACCTGCAGAATAAGCTGCTGGCCCAGGGCATGACCGGGCCGGAAGCGCACCCGTTGTCGCGGCCTTCGCAGGTCGAGGGCGAGGCCGCCAGCCGCGCCATCCGCATCGCCGAAACCCTGGGCACGCCGTTGTACCTGGTGCATGTCTCGACCCGGGAAGCCCTGGACGAGATCAGCTACGCCCGGGCCAAGGGCCAGCCGGTGTACGGCGAAGTCCTGGCCGGCCACCTGCTGCTCGACGACAGCGTTTACCGCCACCCGGACTGGCAGACCGCCGCCGGCTACGTGATGAGCCCGCCGTTCCGCCCGCGCGGCCATCAGGAGGCACTCTGGCGCGGCCTGCAATCGGGCAACCTGCACACCACCGCCACCGACCACTGCTGCTTCTGCGCCGACCAGAAAGCCGCCGGCCGCGACGACTTCAGCAAGATCCCCAATGGCACCGCCGGCATCGAAGACCGCATGGCCGTGCTCTGGGACGAGGGGGTCAACAGCGGCAAGCTGTCGATCCACGATTTCGTCGCCCTGACCAGCACCAACGCCGCGAAGATCTTCAACCTGTTCCCGCGCAAGGGCGCGCTGCGCGTCGGCGCCGATGCCGACCTGGTGCTCTGGGATCCGCAGGGCAGCCGGACCATCTCGGCCAAGACCCACCACCAGCAGGTCGACTTCAACATCTTCGAGGGCAAGACCGTGCGCGGCGTGCCCAGCCACACCATCAGCCAGGGCAAGCTGGTCTGGGCCGACGGCGAGCTGCGCGCCGAGCGCGGTGCCGGCCGCTACGTCGAGCGCCCGGCCTACCCGGCGGTGTTCGACCTGCTGAGCAAGCGCGCCGAGCTGAATCGGCCGCGGCCGGTCAAGCGCTGAACTTCAGGGCCTTCGGCCTTTATCGCGAGCAAGCTCGCTCCTACAAAGACCTGCGCAGCTCCTGTAGGAGCGAGCTTGCTCGCGATCGAGCGCGCAGCGCTCACCATGAAAACAACGCCCGTCAGAGGCCATCCGCCACAAGACCGTGAGGCAATTACCGTGATAGACACCCTCAGCCATTTGCCGCGACCGCCTGCCGCCGCGGCCGAACTGGCCGATCGCTTCGGCGATCTGGCCCCGCCTCTCACTGCCCGCCAGGCCGCCCTGGAAAGCGCGCGCTGCCTGTATTGCTACGATGCGCCCTGCGTCAACGCCTGCCCCAGCGAGATCGACATTCCCGCGTTTATCCGCAATATCCAGCAGGAGAATGTCCAGGGCGCGGCGCAGACCATCCTCTCGGCGAATATCCTCGGCGGCAGCTGCGCCCGCGTCTGCCCCACCGAAATCCTCTGCCAGCAGGCCTGCGTGCGCAACAACGCGCAGGAATGCGCGCCGGTGCTGATCGGCCTGCTGCAGCGCCATGCCCTCGACCACGCGCAGTTCGCCGAACACCCGTTCCAGCGCGCCGCGGCCAGCGGCAAGCGCATCGCCGTGGTCGGTGCCGGTCCGGCGGGGCTGTCCTGCGCCCATCGCCTGGCCCTGCACGGCCACGAGGTGGTGATCTTCGAGGCCCGCGAGAAAGCCGGCGGCCTCAACGAATACGGCATCGCCAAGTACAAGCTGGTGGACGATTTCGCCCAGCGCGAACTGGAGTTTCTCTTGCAGATCGGCGGCATCGAGATCCGCCACGGCCACCGGCTGGGCGAAAACCTCAGCCTGAGCGAACTGCACCAGCAGTTCGATGCGCTGTTCCTCGGCATCGGCCTGGCCGCCAGCAAGCGTCTCGGCCTGGCCCACGAGGATGCGCCGGGCCTGCTCGCCGCCACCGATTACATCCGCGAACTGCGCCAGAGCGACGACCTGAGCCAGCTGCCGCTGGCCGAGCGCTGCATCGTCCTCGGCGCCGGCAATACCGCCATCGACATGGCGGTGCAGATGAGCAAGCTCGGTGCCCGCGACGTCAACCTGGTCTACCGCCGCGGCTTCGCGGAAATGGGTGCCACCGGCCACGAACAGGCCATCGCCAAGGCCAACCAGGTGCGCCTGCTGACCTGGGCGCAGCCGCAAGAGGTACTGCTGAACGATCAGGGTCAGGTGCGCGGCATGCGCTTCGCCCGCACCCGCCTGGACAGCGGTCGCCTGCAGAGCACCGGGGAGAGCTTCGAGCTGGCCGCCGACGCCATCTTCAGCGCCATCGGCCAGGCCTTCGACGGACAAGCCCTGGTTGACCCGCTGGCCGGCGAACTCAAACGCGAGGGCGAACGCATCTGGGTCGACCAGAACCTGCAGACCAGCGTGCCCGGCATCTATGCCGGCGGCGACTGCACCGCCCTGGGCCAGGACCTCACCGTGCAGGCCGTGCAGCACGGCAAGCTGGCCGCCGAGGCCATCCACACCCACCTGATGCGCAACGCGGAGGCCGCATAAATGGCTGATCTATCCATCGAATTCGCCGGCATCAAGGCGCCCAACCCGTTCTGGCTGGCCAGCGCGCCGCCCACCGACAAGGCCTACAACGTGATCCGCGCCTTCGAGGCCGGCTGGGGCGGCGTGGTCTGGAAGACCCTCGGCGAGGATCCGGCGGCGGTCAACGTGTCGTCTCGCTACTCGGCGCACTTCGGCGCCAACCGCGAGGTGCTCGGCTTCAACAATATCGAGCTGATCACCGACAGATCCCTGGAGATCAACCTGCGCGAAATCACCCAGGTGAAGAAGGCCTGGCCGGACCGCGCACTGATCGTCTCCTTGATGGTGCCCTGCGTCGAGGAATCCTGGAAAACCATCCTGCCGCTGGTGGAAGCCACCGGCTGCGACGGCATCGAGCTGAACTTCGGCTGCCCCCACGGCATGCCCGAGCGCGGCATGGGCGCGGCGGTCGGCCAGGTGCCGGAGTACGTCGAGCGGGTCACCCGCTGGTGCAAGAGCTACTGCGCGCTGCCGGTGATCGTCAAACTGACGCCGAACATCACCGACATCCGCACCGCCGCCCGCGCCGCCTATCGCGGCGGCGCCGATGCGGTGTCGCTGATCAACACCATCAACTCGATCACCAGCGTCGACCTCGAGCGCATGGTCGCCAACCCGATCGTCGGCAGCCAGAGCACCCACGGCGGCTACTGCGGCTCGGCGGTCAAGCCGATTGCCCTGAACATGGTCGCCGAGATCGCCCGCGACCCCGAGACCCGCGGCCTGCCGATCTGCGGCATCGGCGGCATCGGCAGCTGGCGCGACGCGGCGGAGTTCGTCGCCCTGGGTTGCGGCGCGGTGCAGGTGTGCACGGCGGCCATGCTGCATGGCTTTCGCATCGTCGAGCAGATGCAGGACGGCCTGTCGCGCTGGATGGACAGCCAGGGCTACCAGAGCCTGGCGGACTTCTCCGGCAAGGCGGTGGGCAACACCACCGACTGGAAGTACCTGGACATCAACTACCAGGTGATCGCCAGGATCGACCAGGACGCCTGCATCGGTTGCGGCCGCTGCCACATCGCCTGCGAGGACACCGCGCACCAGGCCATCGCCAGCCTCGAGCAGGCCGACGGTACGCACAAGTACGAGGTGATCGACGCCGAATGCGTGGGCTGCAACCTGTGCCAGATCACCTGCCCGGTGCAGGACTGCATCGAGATGGTGGCGCAGGACACCGGCAAGCCGTTCCTCGACTGGCAGCACGATCCGCGTAATCCGTATCGCGTGGCCTCGTAGTGGTCGTGCAGGGGGCGAGGATTTCAGCCACATGCGGCTATAATTCACGCCTTCCGATTCCACCAGGCGCAGAGACCGCGATGAACCAGGATCAACTCAAGCAAGCAGTCGCCCAGGCTGCCGTCGACTTCATCCTCCCCAAGCTCGACGCCAAGAGCGTCGTCGGGGTCGGCACCGGCTCCACGGCCAACTGTTTTATCGATGCCCTGGCCCAGCACAAGGCCGAGTTCGACGGCGCCGTGGCCAGCTCCGAAGCCACTGCCGCGCGCCTCAAGGGCCATGGCATTCCGGTTTATGAGCTGAATACCGTCAGCGACCTGGAGTTCTATGTCGATGGCGCCGATGAAAGCGACGAGCACCTCAACCTGATCAAGGGCGGCGGCGCCGCCCTGACCCGCGAGAAGATAGTCGCTGCGGTGGCCAAGACCTTCATCTGCATCGCCGACGCCAGCAAGCTGGTGCCGGTGCTCGGCAACTACCCGCTGCCGGTGGAAGTGATCCCGATGGCGCGCAGCCATGTCGCCCGCGAACTGGTCAAGCTCGGTGGCGACCCGGTGTACCGCGAGGGCGTGAGCACCGACAACGGCAACCAGATCCTCGACGTCTACAACCTGTCGATCGTCAACCCGCGCGAACTGGAAGCGCAGATCAACAATATCGTCGGCGTGGTCACCAATGGCCTGTTCGCCGCACGCCCGGCGGACCTGCTGCTGCTCGGCACCGCCGACGGGGTGAAAACCCTGACCCGCTGAGCGCTGGCCGGATACGCAATCAGAGCTAGGCTTGCTGGGGTATCCCCCAGGTTCAGGAGCTCAGCATGGCCAGCAAATTTCACCTGAAAACAGCCAAGGACGGTCAGTTTCACTTCAACCTGCTCGCCGGCAACGGCGAGATCATTCTCACCAGCGAGCTGTACAAGAGCAAACCCTCGGCCCTCAACGGCATCGAGTCGGTGCAGAAGAACGCGCAGCGCGAGGGTGCCTTCGAGATCAAACCCGCAGCCGGCGGCAAGTTTCACTTCGTGCTCAAGGCCACCAATGGCCAGGTGGTCGGCCAGAGCCAGCTATATGCCAGCGAAGCCAGCTGCCAGAACGGCGTCGAGTCGGTGAAGAAAAATGCGCCGGCGGCGACCCTGCACGACGAAAGCTGAGGTCCCGGCAGGCGAAGGCCGGGTAATCACTCGGCCTTTTTCTTGAACAGATAGAACAGATTCGGTTCGCTGATCAGGTACAGGTTGCCGTCGTCGTCCATGGCCACCCCTTCCGCTTGCGGCACCGTGGCCTTGAGCCCTTGCTGACCGGCCAACAGCGACAGGCTGCTGATCGGCTTGCCGGCGGCATTCAGTTCCAGCACCAGGCGCGACTCATCGGACAACGCCAGCAGATGCCCGGTGCGCTGGTCGTACTGCAGGCTGGACAGGTCGCGCACGAACAGCCCGGCGTCGCGCGCCAGGTCATCGACCACATGCACGGCGAACGGCTGAGCCGGATCGCTGTGCGGGAAGCCGTGAATCTCGTAGATCCGCAGCGGGTCGCGCTCCTTGGCGACGAACAGGCGCTGGCCGACCGCGTCGTAAGCCAGCCCCTCGAAGCCCTTGTTGCCGCTCAGTTCGATGCCCAGCGACAATTGCTGGGCGTTGGCCGCGTCGAGCTCGCGGGTGTCCTCGTCCAGGCGCACCTTGATCAGGCGCTGTCGACGCTCGTCGCTGATCACGTAGAGACCGCGACTGATGTATTCGACCGCCTCGGCATCGCCAAAACCGATCAGCTTGACCCGGCGCAGGACGCGACCGTCGAGCGACAGTTCGATCAATTGCGGATTCTGGTTGGTGACGGTAAACAGACTGCGCCGATCCGGGTCGTAGGTCAGCGCCGAGACGTCGTCGTCCAGGCCGATGATCGGCTGCGCCTCGATCGCCACCCGGTAATCCGCCAGTCGGATCGAGTCGTCCTGCCATTGCGCCACCTGTCGCCATTGCTGCGCGTTGAACCAGGCACGCTCGAACAAGCGGTAGTCCTGGGCCAGCCAACCCAGCACCAGCAGCACTGCCAGCAACAGCCCCAGGGCCAGACGTTTGAGGGCAACCATACGGCGCATCGCGTTTTCACTCACAGATTGCTCAACGCACAACCACGCCAGCCCGAAGCAGAAGTCTCGGGCCGGCGTGGTGGTGCGTGTCAGCCGCGCGGCGCGGCTGGTTTTCAGTTACTCAGTTCGACGCTATCGACATCGATTTCGCGGCTGGTCAGGTCACGATCGACCTCGCCGGTCAGCTTGACCCTGGCCTGTTCGGAAACAGCCTGCGCCGGCCAATCCTCATTGTCGATTTCAACCTGGATGGTGCCGGTGGCATCCTTGAACTCGTAGAGTTCGTCTTGCAGCCGCTTGACGATCT
>Ga0209343_10010313_pt1 | contig 10634 bp, 11 predicted proteins | sample RifCSPlowO2_02_FD_184026 | JGI IMG/M metagenome (GOLD analysis project Ga0209343, IMG submission 184026) | Groundwater microbial communities from Rifle, Colorado - Rifle CSP2_plank lowO2_0.2 (SPAdes) (version 2) | ecosystem: Environmental > Aquatic > Deep subsurface > Groundwater | place...
ATTGGGGTAAGAGTATGGCCAGAGAACACATAGAGAACGAAATCCTTCAACTTGCCTTTGAGGCATTGAAAAAGAATCTACAGATGCATGTTGAAGTAGAGACAATGAAGCAGGATTATAAAGCAGACCGCCTCTTACGAATAGTGTTGCAAGGCAGAGAAATGCGCTTTTATGCCGAAGTCAAGGCAACACTCAATAAAGCTGGTATTGCCTTGCTCCAGATTCAAAAGGGAAAATATCCCCAGCAAATGCTTCTCGTAACAAGGTATGTCCATGGACAAATGGCAGAGCAGTTAAAACAGGATGGAATAGAATTTATTGACACAGCAGGGAATATATATATCAATCAGCCCCCCATCTTTATATTTATAAAGGGCAATAGACCCCCGGAAACCTTCGCGCAAATTCCTCTTAAACGGGCATTCCAACCTATGGGGCTTAAGGTGATTTATGCCTTCTTATGTAATGCCGGCTTGGAGAATAAACCTTACCGTGAAATTGCCGCTACTGCAGATGTGGCGCTCGGGACTGTTGGATGGCAGATGAGAGAACTTAAGGAATTGGGCTATCTGCTGGATATGGGTAAACAGGGCAATAAAATAATCCAAAGGGAAAATCTATTCCAGCGGTGGGTGACTGCATATCCGGAAAAGTTGAGGCCTAAACTGATGTTAGGACGTTTCAGGGGTGATGAGGACTGGTGGCAGCAAAAGACATTGGATCCTGTGCATGCCCAGTGGGGTGGAGAGGTAGCTGCTGCAAAACTTACGAAATATCTTAAACCCCAGATAATAACCATTTACACAACTCTACAGCATCTTAACCAGTTGCTTATTGAGAATAGACTCAGAAAGGATCCAATGGGAGATGTTGAGATACTTGAGCGGTTCTGGCAGCCTGAAGAAGCATGGCCATATGAGGACATGGTGCATCCTATACTGGTTTATGCAGACCTTATCGCAACAGGCAACCAGAGAAACATTGAAGCTGCAAAGGTGATTTATGAGCAATATATTGTTCGACTTGTCAGGGAAGATTAACGACCCTGCTCACATAGATACCCTTTATGCCATTAAAAAAGAGGCGGATTCTTTGAATATCCCTTTCTTTGTTGTCGGCGCATCGGCCAGGGATTATATCCTTGCACATTGCTATAATATAAAATCGCTGAGAATGACAACGGACATTGATTTGGGAGTTGAAGTTGCAGACTGGGAACAGTTCAGGAAATTGACGGAGGGTTTACTTGCAACAGGAAAGTTCACCACGGCCAGAGAAAAACAGAGGCTCCTTTTTGGGAATGTTCGGGTTGATATAGTTCCGTTTGGTCCTATTGCAGGCGAGCATAAGAGAATCGTCTGGCCTCCAGACCAGGAATTTATCATGAGCATGCTTGGATTCCAGGAGGCTTACGATTATTCAATAACAGTGAGGTTAAGTAGAGAACCTGAGCTTGATATTAAGCTTCCGACCTTACCGGGGCTTGCCTTGATGAAGTTCATTTCCTGGGATGAGAAATATCCGGAACGTCAAAAAGATGCTGAAGACTTGTTGTTCATCATGCATAAATATGATGAGGCAGGAAACAGTGAGAGATTATACGGGAAGGAACAGGCTTTGCTGCAGGAAGAAAGTTTTGATACTCTATTGGCCGGCATCAGACTGCTTGGTCGGGATATGGCGAAAATAGCTGACCTTGATACTATAAAGGAAGTAAAATCCATATTGGATAGAGAAACAGGGGAGCAATCACGGTACAGATTGGTTACAGATATGCTCAAAGGCAATCCCATATCTGGTGAAAAGTTTGATAGAATATTGTATCAGGTGGAAAAATTAAAGGAAGGGTTTCTTGAAGTTGCAGAGAAGAAATAATAGTGAAATAATAGGGTCATCGCCAGTTAAACAGGCAGAAAAATAAAACAAGACAAGAGGGGTATTGAAAGCGATTTTAAAGGTTTTAAACCATGCCTACACTTTCCATCGGCGCAAATGATGATATTTGACCGTGCTTGTGATATTGCCTTTCCATCTGATGAGGTTGCCTGCCTTCACCTTCCGGAGTTTCTAAACCGTATAGATGAGCAAATAGTATTTCGGTCTTTGGCGCAAGAGGATGCGATGAAGATATTGAAGACCATGCTTGACGAGATTGTCCGTGATGTTAAAGCGCAGCATAATGCCTCACTGTTGGTTACGGAAGAGGCCGCGAAATATCTTGTTCAGAAGGGTTATAGTCCGCAATACGGCGTTAGAGAGCTTCGCCGCACAGTGGAGAGACTCCTTCAAATCCCGTTAAGCAGTCTGATTATAAGCGGCAGATTCAAGGAACATAAATCGTGGCAGGTGGTTTGCGATAGCGGCGGAGTTTCGATTATCCCTGCGGATAGCGCATAAATTAGAATGAGGTAAGATGCTAAAAGAGACTTTGAATTTACAACCCAGAAAATGCAAAATGCAAAAAAATGCAAAAAAACATTGACAGGTTTTAATATATTTGCTAATTTAATACAACCTTTCGGATTAAGACGCCTTATATTGATAACTTTTTTCATATCTCATCACTAAACAACCCAAATGATATTACCTTTAGCGACCCCAGAGATAGGTTAAAAATCAGAGAAAAGACATTTACCGCTTGAAAAAATATTCTAACCTAATAACAATGCCCGCCACAGGCAGGCTATATAAATGGTAATATACCCTTACCGTACCGTAATCAAATCAAATGGATTTTTAGATACAGTACGCAGTGAGCCGTACGCAGGTTTTCTACTGTTTACAGCTCGCAGCTTACTGCTCACTATTAAAAAGAGGAGTAGTTTATGAATCTCAAAGAACTAAAAGAAAAAAAGATAAGCGAACTGACAACACTGGCCAAGCAGTATAGTATAGAGGGCGCTGCCAGTATGAGGAAGCAGGACCTCATCTTTGCACTGCTTCAGTCGCAGTCAGCACAAAATGGCCTGATATACAGCGAGGGTGTCCTGGAAACCTTGCCGGACGGCTTCGGTTTCTTAAGGGCGCCGGATTATAACTATCTCCCCGGGCCGGATGACATATATGTATCCCCGTCTCAGATAAGAAGGTTTAATCTGAGAACCGGCGATATTGTATCAGGCCAGATAAGGCCGCCCAAAGAGGGAGAAAGATATTTTGCCCTCCTAAAAGTGGAAAAGGTAAACTATGAGGACCCTGATGTCGCCAGGGAAAAGATACTTTTTGACAACCTCACACCTTTATATCCTCAGGAGAAAATAAAACTTGAACTGCCTGGCAAGAAAACCGATATCTGCATGAGGATAATGGACCTGTTTACACCAGTCGGCAAAGGTCAGAGGGGGCTTATTGTATCGCCTCCAAGGGCCGGCAAGACAGTCCTTCTTCAGAAGCTTGCCAACAGCATAACAAAAAATGATCCGGACATCGTACTTATTGTTCTCCTTATAGATGAAAGGCCTGAAGAGGTCACTGATATGCAACGCTCAGTAAAAGGCGAGGTTATAAGCTCCACCTTTGACGAGCCGCCCCAGAGGCATATACAGGTTGCTGAGATGGTGATAGAAAAGGCCAAGAGATTGGTTGAGCACCAGAGGGATGTCGTTATCCTGCTGGATTCCATTACAAGGCTTGCGAGGGCATACAATACGGTTGTCCCGCCAAGCGGGAAGGTGCTTTCAGGCGGTGTTGATTCCAATGCGCTACATAAACCGAAGAGATTTTTTGGCGCCGCGCGGAATGTCGAGGAGGGCGGAAGCCTCACCATCATTGCAACAGCGTTGATTGAAACAGGAAGCCGTATGGATGAGGTTATATTTGAAGAGTTCAAGGGAACAGGCAATATGGAAATAGTCCTTGACAGGAAGCTGTCGGAAAGGCGTGTCTTCCCTGCTATTGACATTAACAGGTCAGGCACAAGGAAGGAGGAGCTACTCCTCGCAAAAGAAGAATTGAACCGCATCTGGATCCTGCGGAAGGTGCTTCAGCCGTTAAACCCCATAGAAAGCATGGAATTCCTTCTGGATAAGGTACAGAGCACAGATACAAACAAGGACTTCCTTAACTCAATGAGTAAGTAGATAAGAAACAGTTATGAGTTGGGAGTTCGGAGTTAGGAGTAAAAGATTGGCTACGAACTATAAACTCCGAACTATAGCTTGGAGGTGTCAAAGCATGAAAGCAAAGATTGTTAAAATAGCAAAGGGTAAAGAAGGGATAGCCCTGCCAGAGGATTATCTAAGATATCTTGAACTAATACCTGGCGCTGATGTCGAACTCGCCCTTGATAAAAAGAGGAAATGGATAATAATAAGGCCGTTGCATGGCGAGGATTTCATAGAGCACTTTAAAAACACCATGGAAGCAATGGCATAATTCAAATCCTCAACTGCCACAGAGCACGCCGTGAATTTCCCATCAATATCCAAAAGCAGCCTGATAACACAACCCGCGCCTTACTATCCCTTACCTTTTTATGACAAATTCCGCACGTCTGTTTTTTCCCCATGCATCTTCGGTATGGCCAGGGTCTGCCGGTTTCTCTTCACCATAGCTTATGGTGTTTAATCTCGCCTCGTTTATCCCGCTGTCTGTAAGATATTTTTTTATACTCTGCGCCCTTCTTTCGCCAAGGGCAATGTTATACTCGTTAGTTCCCCTTTCATCGCAATGTCCCTGAATCTCTATCTTTACATCCTGGTTTTTCCTGAGCCAGCCCGCATTTTTATCAAGAACAGGCTTCATATCATCTCTTATGGTGAATCTGTCAAAATCAAAATATACAACCATAAGCCCTTCAACCTCTTCCGCGGGTAAAGCTGCCGCAGCCTTTGGCATATCTTCCCCGATTGGCTGTTCTGCGATAGTTTCCTCCTTTACTGGCGCGGCTTCTTCTTTAGCCGCCTCGGCCCCTTCAGGCTGTTGCGGCTGTGTAACCGCTGACGGTTCGGCTGTTTTTTGAATACTCTCCTCTTCTTTCACAACCTTCATGCAACCAGCAACCATAAAAAATAGGACAAATACAATTGCGAAAATTGACTGTTTGTTCCTCTTCATCTCTTCCTCCTTTTTTTTAAATGAAAAACCTTAATTGTCATTTTGTTTCCGGATATGGCGACCATGCGGGAAAGGTTTTCCCGCCTTTAACGTTCTCCATATTCACCCGCTTCTGGCTTTCACCGTTATTTTTCATAATATAAATGCCTGGGGTGCCGTTTCTTGTGGATGTAAAGGCTATATACCTTCCATCAGGCGACCAAGAAGGATTTTCATTATCCCCGCTGTTTGCTGTCAGCTGGATTTGGCCTGTGCCGTCAGTGTCCATAATACATATATCAAACCTCCCTTCAGTAAGCCTCGCAAAGGCAATCTTATCTCCCCTTGGTGACCATGCAGGTGCAGCATTATACTTACCGTCGTATGTAAGACGGGCAAGCCCTGTACCGTCTGAGTATATCATATAGATATGGGGATTCCCACCAATATCAGATACAAACGCAAGCCTTTTTCCGTCCGGCGACCAACTTGGCGATACATCTATTGCCCAGTTGTTTGTAAGCCTTTTTAGTTTCATACCCTGGAGTTCAATCACATAAAGTTCCGGGTTGCCGTCCTTGCTTAAAGTCAGGACAATTTCCTGCCCGGAAGGGGACCACCTTGCGCCTATATTTATACCGGGCTGATTGGATAATCTTGTCTCTTTGCCGGTAGAAAGCTCCATCATATAAAGGTACGGCTGTCCTTCCTTGTAAGATGTGTATAAAATTCTTCTGCCGTCAGGCGACCATTGCGGAGAAAGGTTGATTGAGCCATTCCTTGTAATCTGTCTGGTATTATATCCATCATAATCAGACATATATATCTCTTTACTGCCCGAAATGTTTGAGGCAAACAGAAATCTGGTATTAAATATCCCCCTTTCACCTGTAAGGCTCTCCATAACATCATCTGCAAATTTGTGCGCAATCTTTCTTAAATCAGCCTTCTTGCCAATATATCTCCTGCCCGCGAGCATCTTTTCCTGAAAGACATCAAAGAGTTTGAATTCCACTGTCAGTTCATCCCCGCCTACAGCAAAAATACCCGTGACAAGCGCTTCGGCGCCTATAAGGCGCCAGTTCTTGAATTCCACATAATCGGTTTTTTTACCAGCAACATCAGGGGCTTCAATATATGCCTTCTTGTCTATTACATCAAAGAGGCCGGTGAAATCAAGGTCGCTGATAAATATATCCCGCAGGCTGCTGCCAATCTCAGACTGCGTTCCTGTGTCCCCGAGTTTTTTTATATCTGAAACAGCAATGGGCAGTCTTTTGCCGGCAGGTGTGTTTATATCTATATATATCTTAGGGGCCCCCAGGCAGGTCTTAACCATGTCCGGAGCGCAGTTCATGGCAACAAATGCAGCAGCTATTGAAAATAGATAATATCTTCGTGACGGTGGCATGTTTCTTATTTTTTCTTACACTCAGGGAAGCATACGCCTATTTCCAGAGAATCCTTTCCAAGTCCTTCAGGAAATGGAGGAAATAAGGGAGATGCCTTTTCTATAGCCTTCATGGCTGACTGGTCAAACATCGCATTCCCTGATGACTCTTCAAAATGGCTTCCAAAAAGATGCCCCTTTTTATCTATCCGCACACCTATCACAACAACCTCGCCTTTTCTAAGCTCCCCCATATAATTCCACTTATCATGGATTATATCGCCTATAAGCTGCGCATATTTTTCCTCCGGCTCCTCGGTTCGTTTTAACAAGGCGCCCCTCTCCGTTAACTCAATGCCTCTGCTTCTTACTTCACCTTCCCTGACAGATTTTACAACCCCTTCTCTATGCGCTACACTTTCCCTGATTTCTTTAACCTTTTTTTCAAGCTGCTTATTCTCCAATCCGGCTATAGCTCTGTTGACAGCCTCTTCTTTCTCCCTCTCCTTCACCCGCTGCCTTATCTTCTCAAGCGCCCCCTCCAGAGAAGGCTCTGTTTTTTTTCCCACGGTAATAGCCTTTTCTCTTACAACTGGCTTTGAGGCAGCCTTTTGAGTTTCCGCATCAGAAGAAGGTTTTAAATATTTCTCTGCAGGCCCGCCGTTATGGACATTTGACACAGCCCTTTCTGCAGGCAGGGCCCCTACCAGATCAACTGTATATACCGGCGCTACAAACACCTTTTGAGAGCTGTGCATGGTAAACAGAAATAAAAAAACTATAAAAAAAATATGCAGGGATATTGAAATAATTATTGGTATACCGAAGCCTGTTTCATAGCCAACCCATCTGTTATAAAAGCTGAACATCTTTCTTTACCTTTCGAAAGGCTCCGTCATCATGCCCACCTTTACAATGCCTGCCCTTCTTATTTCTGCCATCACCTTAACAACACTTCCATAAGACACCTCCTTGTCTGCCCTCAAAAGGACCATCTTATCCCCCTTCCACCGCCGTGTCCTGTAGATAATCTCCAGCTTTATTTTTAAATCAGAAAGCAATATCCTGTTTTTATCTATTAACAGATTACCCGCCTTGTTTATGGTTATAATCAGGGGCTCCTCGTCTGTTGTTAACGGGGAGGCCTTTACCTCCGGCAGGTTGACATCCAGACCCTCCTGGAGCATGGGTGCTGTAACCATAAATATGATAAGCAGCACCAGTATCACATCCACCAAGGGCGTTACATTTATCTGGGAGAGCACAGTGCGCTGTTTTGTATTCAGAAGATTCGCCATTTTATTATGCGGATTTTAAATCCTCCTTTCTGTGACCTGGGTAACACTGATTATTTTTTCTCCCTCGCAATCTCCCTTTCCACTATATTTAAAAAATCACCTGCAAAATTTTCCATTTCCACTGCCATCCTGTTAATCCTCGTTACAAAATGGTTATAGGCAACCACCGCAGGAATGGCAGCAGCAAGGCCCATGGCTGTGGCAATAAGCGCCTCTGATATACCCGGCGCAACTACCGCAAGGCTTGCCGAACCCTTAAGCCCTATACCCCTGAAAGAATTCATTATGCCCCATACAGTGCCGAAGAGGCCTATAAAAGGTGTGGTATTGCCAGTGGTAGCAAGGAATGAGACAGCCTTTTCCATCTTGCTTATTTCTACGGACATCGCCTTCTTTAACGTCCTCTGAATGCCGTCTATTTCGCTTGCGCTGAACTGGGTTCCATTGGCCCCCTCTTTCCTTTGCTTCATCATCTCAAGAAGTTCGTTATACCCTGAGACAAAGAGCCTTGCAAGTGGTGTAAATCTGTAATTCGCAGAGGCCTCAAATATCGGGGTAAACTGCTTCTTGTTCCAGAAAAGCTCCAGAAAGGGAACAGACTCCTTCTCCATCTTCCTGATAATACTATATTTATATATGATGATTGCCCATGACAGAATAGAAAAAACAAGGAGTATGAAAAGCACAAATTTCACCGTAATACCTGCGCCTGCTATCATGCTCCACATCCCCTCCTGATGACTGCTCCCCAGGTTATAGACATTTACCAATTTATCAATCCCCCCATGTTAAATATATTGATTATACCGCTATATTCCGGGAATACAAAAGCCCCGACACCTATGGCAAATTAACACCTTTCAGATTTCAAGTCAATGGTTACGGTAGGATAAACTAACATGACAACATGATAAATTAGCATAATAAATTAACATTGACCTTGCTGCAACAATATGTTAATTTCCTTCCTTATGAAAAAGGTACTTTTAGTAGATGATGTCAAACTTTTCCTGGAATTGGAAAAGACCCTCCTTAACAGGAGCAACCTGCAAATATTTACTGCTTCATCAGGGCAGGAGGCTTTAGAAATACATAAGAGAGAAAAGGCCGACCTGATCCTCTGTGATTTATATATGCCTGGCATGAACGGTGACGAGGTATGTAAAATTATAAGGAGCGACGACGACCTTAAAAAGGTATCAATAATAATGGTTACAACCAGCGCCAAAAGCGATGACATTGACCGGTGTGTCAAGGCTGGGGCCAATGATTATATAACAAAACCTATAAACCCTTCAGAGCTTTTAAAAAAGGTAGGTATGTATATAAATATATCAGTCCGGCGAGATATCCGTATACTGGCAAGAATAGGTGTCCAGGGTTTGAAGGGAATGGGGCCAGAATCGTTCCTGGGTAACACATTGAATATCAGCATAAGCGGTGTCCTGATTGAAACCAGTAATTCTTTGACCATAGGGGATGCGGTGTCATGCTCATTCTTTGTCCCAGGCAACACTACACCGATAACAGCTTCCGGCGAGGTGGTAAGAAAGACTAATAGCAACCAGCCTGGAATGAATGGTTATGGCATCAAGTTTGCAGATTTAAAGGAAGAAGATAAGCGGATAATTGATAGTTATATAAAAAGACATCCTGGTGCTGCATGTTAGCCATCCGATACATCATCATTTAACGACTTTATGTTTTGAAATTTAAAAATTTGGAAGGCTAATCAAAAAAAGGCTGCGGTTTTTACCGCAGCCTTTTCTCTTTATATCTCCCCAAAAACCATACGGTCATTATCAGTGAATATATACTGTCCGCAGACCGTGGCTTCGGCTATAGCCAGCTTAATACCTTGGACCGCCTGCCATTGCCTCCAGTCTTTTTATCCTTTCTTCAATGGGTGGATGTGTGCTAAAGAGCCTTAACAGGCTTCCGCCGCTCAACGGGTTTACAATAAACATATGCGATGTTGCCGCATTGGCGCCCACCATGGGTATCCTCTTGTTGGCATACTCAAGCTTCCTTAAGGCATTTGCAAGGGAAAGCGGGTTGCCGCATATCCTTGCCCCGCCCGTGTCCGCACCGTATTCCCTGGAACGGGATATGGCCATCTGGATAATCATGGCTGCCAAAGGCGCAACAATCATCATGACAATGAGGGCAATTGGATTCCCCTCTCTTTCATTATCCCTTGCCCCTCCGAACATAGCTGCCCACTGCGCCATATGCGCAAGATAGCTTATGGCACCTGCAATGGTTGCAGCAATTGTGGATATAAGTATGTCCCTGTTCTGTATGTGTGCAAGCTCATGGGCCAATACGCCTGTAAGCTCCTCTCTTGTGAGAAGTCTCATAATTCCTGTTGTCACTGCCACAGCTGCATGGCCCGGGTTTCTGCCTGTTGCAAAGGCATTTGGTGTATCATTTCCCATAATATATACCTTTGGCATGGGAAGCCCGGCCTTCATGGTTAAATCACGGGTTATGGCATACAATTCAGGGGCATCTGCTTCAGTAACCGGCTTCGCCCTATACATCATAAGCACTATTTTATCGCTGAACCAGTAGGTGACAAAGTTCATTATGCCTGCGAATATCAGTGCTGTTATTGCCCCGCTCCTGCCACCCAGGGCATCTCCTGCAAATACAAGCATGGCTGTAAGTACTGCAAGAAGAATAGTGGTCTTAAAAAAATTCATCTGTTAAACCTCCTCTTTTATCCGATTATGCCCGGTATAATTTTGCTTATAATATATGCAGATGGGGTTTCCTTGTCAAGCCTGCGCCAGACCCTGTCAGTAACACATAAACTGTCCGCATCTGTAGCACATGAATTGTCCTATTTGTGGTTTCCTGTAAAACGAGGAGGAAGCCATGAAACGGACAGAGATACTACAGGAGGTCAG
>Ga0209343_10010315_pt1 | contig 10633 bp, 9 predicted proteins | sample RifCSPlowO2_02_FD_184026 | JGI IMG/M metagenome (GOLD analysis project Ga0209343, IMG submission 184026) | Groundwater microbial communities from Rifle, Colorado - Rifle CSP2_plank lowO2_0.2 (SPAdes) (version 2) | ecosystem: Environmental > Aquatic > Deep subsurface > Groundwater | place: Rifle...
AGCAATGCTCTCGCTGCTCGCCGTGGGCGGGGTCAGCTCGATCATGCCGGAGATGCAGCGCATCGTGGTCGAGTCGCGCGGCTGGGTGAGCGCCGCGGATTTCACGCAGCTCTTCGCAATCTCGCAGGCCGCGCCCGGGCCGAACGTGCTGATCGCGAGCCTGATCGGCTGGAAGATCTCGGGGCTCGCCGGGGCGCTGGTCGCGCTCGCTGGGATCTGCGGCCCGGCGGTGGTGCTCGCCTGGTATACGGGCGGCGCCTGGGAGCGATTCCGCGAGGCCGCCTGGCGCATCACGGTGCAGCGGGCGCTCGCGCCGGTGAGCGTAGGGTTCGTGATCGCGGGCGGTTACGTGCTCGCTACACCCGAGGGCCTCGGCTGGCGCAACGCGCTCATCGCGGGCGCGAGCGCGGCGGCGCTGTACGCGACGCGCATCAGTCCGCTCTGGATCCTCGCTGCGGGCGGGGCGGCGGGTTGGCTGTTGTTCAGGTAACCGGGACCGCGACGCGGGAGACGTCGTCGATGGCGCTCGCCAGATCGTCGTAGTTTGCCGTGACGCGGAACTGCGGGAATTCCGCGGCGACCTTGGCCGGCGGGCGGAACAGGATCCCCGCGTGCGCCTCGGCGAGCATGGTCGTGTCGTTGTACGAGTCGCCCACCGCGATGGTGTGAAACCCGAGCGAGCGGAACGCCGCCACCGCGGCGCGCTTCTGGTCCGGCAGGCGCAGGCGGTAGTCGCACACCCGGCCGGAATCGTCGACGACGAGTTCGTGGCAAAAGAGCGTCGGCATCCCGAGTTGGCGCATCAGCGGCGTGGCGAAGTCGTAGTACGTGTCCGAAAGGATCACGGCCTGGGTGCGCAGCCTGAGCGCATCGAGAAACGCCTTCGCGCCTTCGAGCGGCTGCATCTGCGCGATCACGGCCTGGAGGTCGGCGAGGCGAAGCCCGTGGCGCTCGAGGAGCGCGAGGCGGCTGCGCATCAGCCTGTCGTAGTCGGGCTCGTCGCGCGTGGTCCGCGCGAGTTCCGGAATCGAGGTGCGGCGCGCGACCTCGATCCAGATTTCCGGGACCAGCACGCCTTCGAGATCCAGGCAGACGATCTGCACATCACCCTCGCGCAAAAGGGCAGCATTTTATTCGAAGACCCGCTCCCGGAGCGCCGCGCGCATCCTCGTCGTTGACCCCGATGCTATAATCCGCGCCTCGCGCCCGTAGCTCAGTTGGATAGAGTACTTGGCTACGAACCAAGGGGTCGTGGGTTCAAATCCTGCCGGGCGCGCCAATTACATCAAGCGGTTAAGTGCGAAAGCGCTTAGCCGCTTTTTATTTGCATGGGGAGTTTTGAGGACTTTCTCCCCTCAAAAGCTTCCTGTAAGCCGCCACATGGTTTGCCAATTTGCGCCACTTGGTTTGCATCGGCTGGCGCCCCACCCGCGGGGGCTATCTGCATGCAAGCAGAAGCATTTCCAGCCCCCTACCGGCCGCAACACCACCCAGCGCCAAAACGATGCTGGCAGCAACGCCAATCGTAAACCTACGGTGAGCAGATTCCGTTCGGTAGAGACGCGCCCGCGCGTCAGCTAACCACTCGTCAACGGAGGCCGGCTCGGCTGGTCGTTTCGGCATCTCACCAAGCTCCCACGATTTCCACTTGCACGCGACCTTGAACACCAACCGGCCGCCAACCAACGGCCACCCGCCCGGCACCCAGAATGAGGCGAAAAAGATGATGCGCTCGAGGGTCCCAAGCACGCTGCCGCCGGGGGACGCCCTCAAAACTAGATCCGCCCACTCCTTTGCGGGGTAACCCCGCGGCGCCGGGATCTGCCCGCCCCATTTCTGTAATACCCGTCCTTCGATCCCGTCCAACAGCACACCCACCCCAAGACCAAGCAGCAGAGTGACACTCAGCCCGAACAGCAATGGGACGACATCGTTCATGGCGTTCTCCTATTTGCGTCTCCCGCCCCAATGTACCTGAAGCCCTGCACTGCGCGGAAGTGCCCGCCATAGCCGCCGCCGTGAAAGCCGCGGCCGCGGCGCTCGACGCTGCGCTGAATTGACGCGACCGAGCGCGCCCGATCGGCGCCGCATAGCGACCCGCTGACCTGTGTCCAGCTCGGGTTCCTGCGCAGCGCCGCGGCGAGGCCAGGGTGCGAGGTGTGGAAAAGTGTCGTCATCGGGCGCTCGTAGCGGTTCTTGCCGTCGAGCCACCGCTGGCACACGGCGTCGAGGAACCGCACTCCGACGCCGGCACCTTGCCATTCCGGCATCACAACCAGGCGGCACGCGCGCGCCTCGATGAGACCCTGGCGCGTGCTCACGGCGACGTGCGCTACCAGCTCACCGTCCACCGTGCCGACATAGTTTGTTGCCGCGATCATCTTCGGCAGCTTCAGATAGTGATGCGGCTCAAAGAGCGGCCAGTAGCGCCAGTCCGTCTCCCGCAGCTCCAGCTCGAACCGGGGGCGTCGCCAAAGTCCCCTCCCCGAGTAGCGCCCAGTGCCGGTGTCGAAAATCCAGTCCGGCTCGAGCCACTCAACGATGTCGTAATGGCAGCTTAAGAGAATGCATTGCCCGCCGCCGCGCCGCCATGCCTTCTGGAATGCGAGGGCGCCGAAGCGCGCGATCTGACGATCGACGACCGAGCTGAACTCATCGACCACCACGCGAGCCGGCGCCTCGCAGATCAGACGCGCGAGATCGGCGCGAAAACGCTCTCCGTTCGACAGCACCCGATACGGGCGCAACCAGGTCGGCACCGTCCCGAGGCCCACGGACGCGAGCGCCGCGGTCACCTGGTCGAAGTCGCCGCGCGGCGCGATCGCGTCGACGATCGGCCGGCGGTCCGGCCAGCTTGCGCGATAGAGGGCATCATCGCCCCAGACGCGCGCCCCGAGGCTCGACTTGCCGGAGCCGCTCGGGCCGACGATCACGCCGAGCTGCCAGCCGTCGTCGTCGATCGGCAGCTCGGCATCGAGGTTGAAGTTGGCGCCGCTCTCCACATTGAAAAGCGACTTTACCCGCGCGGCGCGGTAGGAAGCGAAGTCCGTGCAGCGGTGCCGGATCTCGATCTTCATACGGTCACCACCTTGCACTCGAATCCACGCCGGCGAAGGACACTGTAGGTCCGCGCCTGGTGGCGTTCGTTCTTGCAGATGACGATGACGCCGTACTGCTGGCGATAGCGGAAGCTGTTCGCCCCGAGCAGCCGGGCCTCAGCTCTTCTTGTTGCGCGCATGCGTCGATTCCTTCTTCGACGCTCTGCGGCGCTCGGGTTCGGGGCTCGCGGCCCTCAGGTGATTCAGCGCCCCGCAGCGGGGGCACTTGATCTGCAGCTCACGGTATTCTGCTACGGCGAGCTTTCGCGAGCAACGCCCGCATCGGACCTCCTGCATCGAGCACGCCTCCTTGCGCTCGTGTAGGCTTGCCCCGCCGCGATCGTGGCAGGGGGCCTTGTCCTGCTCGGAGGTCTTTTCTCCGGGAAAGGGGCCGGCGCGGTGTTAGCGCATCGTGCCGGTCGCCCCCTCTGTTCAACCCGCCGCCGGCGCCTTGCTGGCCGTGTCCATCGTCTGCATCTCATTCGCTAGCTGCTGCAGCCCGGCGCGATGCCGGGTCAGACCGTCGATCGTTTGCGTCAGGGCGTCGATCTGCTGCTGCACGCCGGCCTGGTCGCACTGCATGATCGTCGGCTTCATCTCGGCGCCGGTGCGCTGATCGAACGAGCGCAGCACCACGTTGAACGTGTCGGCCGCCAGGTGGACCAGCTTGAACGCGCCCGACCGCTTGAGCGCGTCGTAGTTGCCGAAATCGATGCCGAGGGGATTCGCGTTGCCGTTCATGGTTGCTCCTTGATCAGTTGAGAGTCAGATGCTGCTCGATGCGCGCGAGGCGCGTACTGTAGTCCGCCAGTGCCGGGCGAACCTCGTCGTCGGCCCACGCGAGCACCTCCGACGTGGCCCTGCGGTAAATCATGTCGATCTGCTGCTCGTGCAGGCCGCGCATCAGCGCAAGCCCGTTGCGCACATTTCGGTCCACCAGGTGATTGAACCCAGCCTGCTCGACGCGCTGCGCGCGCATCATCCACAGGCGCCGGCCGGGGGCGTCGGCGTATTCGCCTTCCTCGATCAGATCGCCCAGCGCGCGCGCCATGCCCCAGGCGGGCGAGGCGAGCGGGGACAGGTTCGACTTGAGGCGTTCGTCCGAGAGGTTGACATCATTGGCTTGGTAATTCTCAATCCCACCGTTGGAGCGAATCGCAGCACGCATCGACGCATTGCCCTCACAGTACAGAAACTGGTTGCCAGCTCCATTTGGATCACCGCCGAGCCGAATTTTCAGGCCGTATTGATTGCCCGCCGTCGAGCCGGTGTGGGTGATTTGCGCCGCCCAATTCGCGTTGTCTTCGTTCTTATACAACTCATGGTATGGAACGGTCGCGCCTTCATAAGTGCCGCTGTTACTCGCCTTAATGTACCCCGTTGCCGTGATGCGGGCGCGTTCGGTGCCACCCGTTCCAAACCACATCACGTTGGCGGACGCCTCTTTGATGTAGGTGTCGCCAAGCCCATCTAAAAAAATTCCGTTTGTTGGGGGGACAGATAAATTGGCTCCGCAGACCACATTCTGGTCGATGGAGACCTCCCCGCCTCCAGTGTTGTCCGAGAAGCGCAGATTGTTGCCGCTTCCGTAGATGTCCCATTGGTGACCTCCAGACGTCTCCGAATAGAGGCGGATGACCTGGCCGCCCCGACTGGATATGAGCATTCCCTCGCCGGCGGATCCGGCTGCTGTCAGTGTGCCTGTCACGCAGGTGACGGGATTGACGACGTTCGTCCCATCGCATTCGAGCACCACGCGCGACCCCTGCGGCACCGCCACCCCCGTCCCCGCCGCGGTCTTCACCGTCAGCGTGTACGCCCCGCTCGTCGCGTTGTAGATCATGAAAAGCCGCGCGGCCGCGGGCACCGTGACGTTGATGTTCGCCGTGAGCGCCCCCGTCAGCTCGATGAACTGATTCGCGGCCTCCGTCGCCGTCAGCGCCACGTCCGCGCCTCCCGCCACCGACTTGCTCAGGCGCCCCGCGCCCACGTCCGCCGCTCCGAGCGCGGCAATGTTGGTACGCGCGTTCTGCCGCTGCCCGCTCGTCAAGCCTTGCGCGGCGGTGTCGAAGCGCACGGCCGAGGCGAGCGCCGTGTTCGCCGTGGTGAGCACGGACTTCACCTGTTGCGCGAGCGCGCTCGGCAACAGGCCAATCGGCATGATCGCGTAGGCCTGGCCGCTCAAGCTCCCGCCCAGGTAATTGCTCGCGAGCGTGATGCCGTTGTTCGAGTTGATGCTCTGGATCTCGTAAAGGTTCCCGTCCGGCAGCGACATGATGTCGCCGGCGTTCAACGTGCCCGCGTCCACCCACGAGGCGCCCGCGCCGGTGATCGTCGGGCTGCCGTTGGTGACGGTGACGGTTCCTGTCTTGTACCAACTCATGAAGGGTCTCCTTGCGTAATCTGCTGCGGGTCAGGTCCGGCAAGCTGCGCCATCGATTCGAATTCCGGGTCGTCGGGTGCGATCACACTCACCTTCACGACCTCAGGCGCCAGCGCCTGGTGCACGTACAGCTCGCCGTTGACCCAGTAGGCGCCGATGCAATTGGCAATCATGTGACCTTGTAGAGCTTCCAATTGATGACAAGATTGTCGACCTGGATAACGTTCTTGCCCCACAACGCCAGCCGCAGACGCACGACCTGCGAGCCTGACCATTTCGTCATGGGCAACACGCTGCACACGATGCCCCAGTAAACATCTGGCGGAGTACCGCCGGGCGCATAGACCGAGCCGGTCATTCCGGCCAGCGCGATATACGTCGAGTTGGCGCCCGCCCACGCCGTCAGCGGCTCGGCTGTGTCGATATCCCAATGCGCGAGCTCCGTGTACTCGCCATAGGCTGTTGTGTAGACCGGCGTTTCAGTGATGTAGCTGCCGCTGCCCGCCACCAACGATCGCGACAGCACCACGTCGTTGAAACTGGCGCTACCGTCGGCGTTGATCGTGATCGTGCTGCCGACCTTCAGAAACGGATTCGCCCCGGCCGCATCCCAGTTGACGAAGTTCGTGTTGCCAGAGTTCTGAATCCGCCCCGAAGTCAACGTGCCGATCGCCGCGGAAAGCGCCGAGAGGCTCGCCACGGTCACCTTGTTCGCCGTGATCGATCCGTCGACGAGCAGGTTGCCGTCGAACCCGATCGCCGTCTCGCTATTTACCGTCCCGACCACGAACACAGTCTTCGGCGTGCCGGTGCCGTCCGGTTTCACAAACGCCAACTTGTCGGCGAGCCAGACCACGCTCGAGCCGCCGGCGCCGCTCGCGAGCATCATGCCGGCAACCTTGCCGTTCACATCCACCTGCAGGAGGTAGCGCGCCGAGATCCCGTCCACGTAGTCGGCGGTGGCCTCGGCGAGGACCTTGACGCTCGCGAAGTCGCCGCTATCCAGCCGGGCGCTCACTGCCGTAATGCTCGAGGCGTTGGCCGAGTCGCCGGATGCGCGCGCGCTCTGCTCGGCGGTGATGGCCGCGGCGTTGGTGTCGATGTCGCCTTCGGCGGTCGTCACCCGTGCATTCAGCGCCGTGATGTTCGATGCGTTGGCGTTGTCGCCCGAGATCCGCGCCGTCTGCTCGGTCGTCACCGACGCTTCGACCGTGTTGATGTCGCCCTCGGCCGTCGTCATGCGCGCGTCGAGCGCGGTGATGCTCGAGGCGTTCGCCGAATCGCCGTTCGCCCGCGCCGAGGCTTCGCTCGCGATCGACGCCGTGTGGGTGGTGATCGTCCCCTCGGCGGTGGTCACCCGCGCGGCGAGCACCTCGCGGGCGGAGGCCTCGGCCGAGTCCGCCGCCGCGCGGGCAGAGGCCTCCGACGCGATGGCCGCTCCGTTCGCCGCCACGGTGGCGACGAGCAGGCTCCGCGACGTCACCTCGGCCGAAAGCGCGCTCGCCTGCGCCGAGAGCGACTCCTGCGCGATCGCCACGTTCGCCTGCAGCCCCCGCGTCGCCTCGGCCTCGGCAAACCAGTCGAGCGCGTCGCGGATCTCGGCCTCGGCAAGCGCCGTGTAGGCGTTCGCCGCCTGGATCGTGATCTGCCCGGTGGCGTTGGCCACCGCGTCGTCGACGTAGACCTCGGTCGCCGTCAGCACGATCTGGTCCTGCAGGATCTCGATCGACGACTGAGCGGAGGTGAGATCGCCCTCCACAGTGGTGAGCGTCGCCACCGCCGCGGTGAGCGAGGCGTGGTCGGCATCGAGCGTCACCTCCACCGCCGAGAGCCGCGCCTCGACCTCCGTGGTGACGTTCGCGGTGGCGAGGAGCTGGATCTGCCCGCTCACCGGGTCCTGCGTGATCGTCGCGTTCGTCACCTGCTCCTGCCACTGCATGCGCGTGGTCAGGTCGTAGTCCGCGATCGCGGCCTGCAGGATGGCGATGGCGTTGGCGGTGTCGGCGGCCGTGATCGTCGAGATCGGCTGCGCAAGCTCGGCCGTGAGCTTGTCCATGCCGACCGTCAGCGGCGCGAGATCGATGTTCAGGATCTGCCCCGTGGTTACCGAGATCTGCGCGCTATAGGTGAGGGCGTCTTCGCCGAACGCGTCGTAGCACGCGGCCTTGACGTAGTACAGCGCGCCCGGCAGCACGTTGTCGATCACCGCGAGCCGGTCGGTGCCCTTGTAGCGCCGGTTGCCCGCCCCGGGAGTGAAGCCGTCCGCGGTACTGACGTGGACGATGATTCCTTCGGCGTCGATGTCCGCCGGCGGCGTCCAGTCCAGATACAGGGCGTTGAACTCGCCGCGCAAGTTGAGCGCCGCAGGCGCGCCGCATTGCGGATTGCTCACATCAAGCGTCGCCGCCACCGACGAGATCTGCCCCTGCTGCCCGCGCTGCCAGAGCTTCAGCTTGAAGGCCCGCAGCGGCGTGCCGCCGTTGTCGTAGGCGTTGTTTTCCCAGCTGTAGGTGTAGACGTGGTCGGTGACGTATTCCGTGCGCAGCACCGTGTTGTCGGGCTTGCACACCTGGAGCTTGAAGTCCTTCCAGTATCGCAGCGCGTCCGCGCTCGCGCGGTCCCAGGTGAAAGTCGCATCGCGCGCGCCGAACGTCGCACCGGCGCCGCCCACGAGCGCGAGCCCCGTCACGTTCGCCATCGCGGGCGCCGTCAGCGCGGCATCCAGCGTCGAGGTGTAGGCCGAGAACGCGCCCATCACGTTCATCGTGCGCACGCGGAACTGATAGTCGCCCGTCGTGATGCCCGACACCTTGGCCGAGGTCGAGGAAGCCGGCACCGCCGGCAGCTTCGTCCAGTTCGGGTCGCCGGCTGCCTTGTACTCGGGGTGATACTCCTGCACGAAAGCATCCGCCGCCGCCGTCCAGGAGAGCGCCCCCTCGCCGCGCAGCTCCCACTCCTGGGCGTCGAACGCGAGGTTCGTCGGCGGTGCCACCACGGACGGGTCGGGAAGGTTGGTGCGCGTCGGGATCGTCATCGCACTCTGGCCATCGAGCGTCCAGACGTCCGCGGAATATTCCATCAGGTACGGCGTCACCTCGTCGTTCGACTTGAGCCCCATCTTGCCGACGCGGAAGAGCTTCCCTGTCCAGCCGGGCGTCGAATGCGTGTGCTCGATCACGTCGCCGCACTCGACCTTCGTGCCCTGAATCGTGAGATCGTGTTCGGCGCGGATGCCCAAGCGAGACTTGCGACGCTCGATCTGCGCGATGCGCTGCGCGATATACAAATTCGTCGTGAAGTCGAGCGCGAGCTTGCCTTCGAGCACCGCGCCGCCGTCGTCCGCCCGTTCGGCCGTGTTGTCCGAGATGGCAAGGTCGGGCGCCCAGCTCTTGCACGGGTTGAAGAACCTCGCCGTCACCCGGTTGTAGCGGCCTTCCTCGCCCCCGAGGTCGATCGACCAGTTGCCGACGATGTTGTCCTCGTTCATCACGAAGCCCGAGGGCGCTGTCGGCTTGTCGCAGACGAGCTTGTACTTGCCGGCGGAATAGAACACCCACGAACGGCAAGCGCTTCGCAGCCGGCGGATATTCTCGTCCGGGCCGAGTTCGACGTCGATGACGCCGTTCGCCGTGTAGCGGGGCTGGTCGACGTGGCTCATGGTCAGCGTGCCCGAACCGGCCGACGAGAGATCGATCGCCGTGCGCGCAAGCGCGTTCGCGTAGGTGGTCGCGAGTTTTACGCGCCGCTCCGAGAGCCGGATCACGTAATAGGTCGTCGCGGCCGCGAGACCTCCGGGCAGCGCTCCCGTGGCCGCTACGGTCACGCCGTCGCCGTTGTCCCAGATCTCGTCGGCCGCGAACGTCAGCTCGTTCGTGCCGGCGTCGGCCGTGAAGGTGGCAGCATGGGCGGGCACCGCCTCCCGGCCCTCGAAGTAATTCGCCTCGGCGATGAAACTCGCGTCGTCGATCCGCGACTCCGGGATCGCGCGTCCGAAGCGCGCGTTCGTCAGGTAGTCCCGAATGGCGATCGCCGGGTTGGGTGAAAAGCGCGTCACTGCGTCGCGCGGGTCCTTCATCTTCGCTCCACGCACGTCGAACGTGACCGTTGGCAGGCCGTTGGCGAACGCGGTCGGGTCCTGCGTGAGTTCCAGCGCGGCGTAGGCGACGCCCTTGCCCTGGTGGTTCGCCGTCCACTTCGAGGGCAGCGCCGCGAGAAGCAACGCGCTTGCGGCCTGCGTGTCGCTGCCCGTGTGGTACTCGATCGTGACCAGGCCGTTGAATTTCGCGTCGGTCGCAGGAACGCCGTCGAGCAGCACCTGGTCGAACGCTTCGATCTCGCCCTCGCCCACGGCGATGCCGAGCAGTAGCTTCGATGAGTCGTTCTCGCGCAAATCTTTGAGGAAATATGCGCCGCCCACGCGCCGGAACCCAACGATGCGCGGCAGCGGCTCGACGGTGGAGGCGGTGTTGATGAGGGCGCCGCGATCGCGCTCGCGGGCCGAGGCTGATTGCGAGCCGGAATCGTCAGCCAGCGCGGAGGTGACGAGGCCCGAGACCGCGAAGCCGACGACCGCCCCTACGATCTTGCCGACCGTGAGGGACCCGATGATGGCCGCGCCGCCGACCCACACGGCTACCGCCTCTGAGATCAGCGCGCCAGCAATGGCGCCGACGATTGCGCCCATCGCTAAATCAGGAGCTTCTCGACCATGCGCTCGCGCTCCTCGTAGCCGAGCTTCTGCATCACCGGCATGAAGTCATGGTCGAGCTTGATGTGGTAGACGATCTTCGCCACGCCCTGGCCGCGCAAGGTGCGCTCGGCAAAGCGGATAAGGCCAAGGCCTGCGCCAGTGGACTTGCGATGCTCCGGCGCAACGTAGATCACGTCGGCGTAGGCATAGAGCGCCTCTTTGTAGTGCAGGTGACGCGAGCAGAGGAACAGGGCATAACCGATGAGCCTGGTGTCCACTCGCGCGGTAAAGCCGCTCAGCGCTCGCGAGCGCTCAAGCAGAAACAATCGCTCGAAGTCGATCGAGAGCATGATCTTGTCGCGGTCGACGCCCACTTCGCGCCAGTGATCCTCGAAGAGCGGCACCGCCTCGCGGCACCACTTGCTGAACGGTTCCTCCTGGATTCGCAGGCTCATGGCTCGA
>Ga0209343_10010317_pt1 | contig 10632 bp, 7 predicted proteins | sample RifCSPlowO2_02_FD_184026 | JGI IMG/M metagenome (GOLD analysis project Ga0209343, IMG submission 184026) | Groundwater microbial communities from Rifle, Colorado - Rifle CSP2_plank lowO2_0.2 (SPAdes) (version 2) | ecosystem: Environmental > Aquatic > Deep subsurface > Groundwater | place: Rifle...
TGGCCGTCTGGGCATAGCGTGCCTTGCGGCACTGCGGCGCACTGTCGTCGGCCGTCTGAACCCTCCACACCAAATGGAGCTTCAGGATGAACTTGACTTCGAAGCCTGTGCTCCGACATGCGAAGCAGTGGCTTCACCAGAAGGACATAGTTCTTCCAGCCAGTAGCGCGCCGGGCCTCCATCAGTCCATCGATATGTGACCGAGACAGCCATATTCAGCCTTCGACGTTCATGCAGAGCCGCCGCGAGCGTCATGAACTGTGTTTGCTCCTGGTATCCAGGGTGCAACGAAAGCGTCAAACGGCTGGAGGTCGATTTGATCTCGCTGTTGTCATGACGACTGGTCAGCGGAGAGAGCAGCGTCACATCGCAGGCCCTGCGTGTCAATGAGTCGATGACCGCGGTCATGCTCGCCGCTGTCGACTGTGGAAGCACCTTGGAGGCCGGTGTCAGATCCAGTTGCTCGCCGTCGACGCTGCTGTGCACATGAACCAGGCCTTTGCGGCGCCGGCCAATGTGCCTGCGAAGAGGTTGAATCTGTTCGTCGTGTGCAGGATTCCCGTCAGTTTGCAGTGCATGAAAGTACCGTTCTGGCAGCGTGCGTTGGTCGGTCAGGATCCGTTTGACGTCCTGACGAAAGAGGTCACTGTTGATATCACGGGGTCCAGAGATCAGGAGAGGCAACTGGGGTGTCTCGTCAAGGAAGACCAGCACCTTCAAGCCATCGCTCTCCGTAGACAGCTCCCAGGACAAAGTGGACGACCGTAGGCGATTGAGGTGTGGCAGTTCGTCATGAAGCTGCCTGAGCAGCTCGTTGCGACGCTCCTGCATCGCCTTTTCGGTCATAGAGGAACCGAGGGCAGCCACTTGCATCTTGGCAACCAGATAGCGCCGAAGCTCAGTCATGAGAGACCTCCTTGAACAAGAGAAATGCCTTGGCCACAAAAAGCCAGGCCCTGAGCAGTCCGTTGACACTGGACGCGTTCGAGTTGGCGTTCGCAGCGCAGCCGCTTGAGATCTGAAGGTACAGGCACGGCCTTCCCACGCGAGCGGCACGGTTCAGCACATCAGGCTGCAGCCCCATCTCCTGGGCATAGATTTCTCGGGCCTTGTGAAGTGCCAGGTTGACTTCCGCTGCAGACCAGCTTGAGCCTGCGGCATCAGGCACCGCCTTGCTTGCAACGATTGCAACGTTCAGAGGGTTGATCTTGCAGGCTTTGATAAAGCGGTAGATCCCCCGAGGGTTGCAGTTGCGATCCAGGGCGATGAAGCTTCCCCGGGCGCAGGTCATCCAGCTGCTCGCCGCATCGATCAATAGCTGCTCGTCCAGGTCCTCTCGCATCGCATCCGAGAACAGATCGATCGTTGACCCCAGCAGCCTGTTGATTGGCAGATGCGCTGCCTGCAGCAGGGCGGGAAGGTCGGCCAGCAAAGGGTCGATGCGCGTTCGAGGAAAGGCAGCGGCCATGTACTGCAAGAGAAAACGGCAGAGCTGTTCCTGCCAGGCTTGGAGTTGGTCGTGGTCGATGCCCGCGAGCTGGCTGAGGTCGGTGCGCGGCGAAGGCGAGTTCAGACGCACCAGCAGGTCCGCGACAGAAGCGGTCGTGATCGAAGTCCGTGGAGCCGGCGGGGTGGAGGTTCGCGTTGTTTCCACAAAACTGAACCCATGTGTGACGCATGCAGGGAAGTCGGCTTCACTGGTCCCAGGCGCACCAAGCCGCTGTTCGAGCAAATTCCATGCGCAGTGAACGACCGACAGCCCTTTGCGGCGGGCGGTCTGCAGCAGGGTGTTTGGCTTGATGTTCAGCCAGCGTGCCATCTGCTGACAGGTCAGATGCAGGCGGTCGATCGCAGCGGCCTTGAGGTAAAGCGCAAGGGCCTCCTCATAGAGATGGGTATAGACGTGCAGCGTCGTGCCTGGCGAACTGTGGCCAGCGCCTGCAGAGAGCATTTCGATGTCGTTGCCGTCGTAGAGCGCGCTGGATGTGAAGATGGCAAGCGCCTGCGTGCTGATGGCGGTGTGCCGAAGATCGTGGAAGCGGATGGACAGGTCGCCAGTCGCGTTCTTGAGGCAGCGGCTGAGAAACGAAAGAAACGTTGACTGTCTGTAGACCTCCTTGTCACTGCTTCTGTGCCCGAAAAGAAGTGCTGACCGGGGCGCAGCATCCTTGCGCCGAAGCTCAATCCAGGACTCGATGGCTGCGATGATGCGCGGGTCGCGGACCCACAGCCGTCGCTGGCTGTCGATGGTCTTCAGGCGTCCCAGTGACGCATCGCGGACGATCTCGATTTCCGCAAAGCGGCCCCTTGCGTCCGCTGCAAACGAGACGTGGGCAATTCGAACGCGCAGGATGTCCTGGATCCGGGTGGCATTCTCGTAGGCGATGCCCAGGGCGATGGTGGCCATGTGACCCAGCCTCGAGTCTTCGCAGTGCTGGCAGTCGAGGAGGCATCGCTCGAACTCATGTGGCCAGATGAGGTTGGCCCGTCCTATGTCGTTGCTCGTTGGCCGCTGGCCGGTGGAGATGGTGGGCAACTCGAAGTGCTCCTCAAGATACTGCTGAAAGCTCGACAGCGCCGAACTCACCTCGGGCCGTGCTGTTCTTGTGGCAGCTTCGACCACCTCGGTGTACACCTTCAGGCGTGCGCGAGAGGACCATTCGGTGATGTCTGCAGGCAGTTTGGCCAGGGCGGTGGTCAGGGGTAGCAGCAGGCGGCGCCCGTAAGATCGAACCGTGGATACAGCGGGGTTGACGTTCGATACCGTGCCCGCCGTGACCATGTGCAGCAACCACCCGAGCGCGATGGCATGCGAAGGGTGCGTTCCTCGTATCTTGGGAATGAGGGCGCTCAGCTCCGTGGCCCACATGCGCTTGGTCCAGCCATCGACATGGCTTGGGTGGTCTTGCAGAAGGATGTCTTGGGCTGCTCGCATGAGCATCATGCTCACACGTTCGCCAGACGATGACTCCGCAGCCACTGTCATCTCGTGGAGCGCCCCTTCGGCATGGGGATCCATGACCTCATCCATCTTCAGGGCTAGCCGTGATTGCAGGCGTGCAAGAGCCGAGGTAGGCGTTGCCCGCAAGATGATTTTTCCGCTGACGAGCGCAAAAAGAACGGGCTGCAGAACATCATTCAAATAGCAAATCTGGTCGCAAAGCACCTCGTTCTCGTTGTCTTCTGGATAGAGTTCTTTGGCGTTGATTTGCAACCATTCGCGAAGATCGTTCAGAAGCGACAGTTCATTCCATGTCAGTTGCCCAGGCATATCGAGGAGACACTGGGCAGTCAGGGCCGAGAGGTGTCGGCGCTCGGTCCTTTCCGGGTTGTCCGCTTTCCACTCGATGGCCATCCTGTCACCGAGACGGTAGACCTTCGTATGTTCCTGACAAAGAAGCTTGAGATGGTCCAGCAGCACGCCATCGAGCGTGATCAGACGAGCAGCCAACAGTCCAAGACCTGGTTCTTGCTGGATCGCGGCAGTGTGGAGCAATGCGGTGAACTTGTTCGTGCGCCGTGGTGTGTCATGACCGACAGACCAGCGCACAGGACCCTTCGTTGGGAGTTCGAAGTGGAGGCTTGACACGCTTGATCGGCTCATTGCTTGCCTTTCGAGAGGCCAGAGACCGGCTCTGAAAATAGATCGACGGCAATGCTTTCAATGGCGATCGTCAGGCGCCTCATGGACGTCTGAAGATCTCTGTGGTTGAAGCTGGAGAGGTGGATCAAGCCGGCGTGGTTGTGCCGCAGGGCCTGATCGATCAAGGCAGATGGCAAGCCTCGCGCTCTGAGGTGGTTCTCGAGGACCTTCCGGCCCACATCCGCAGGCAGCCGGTACGACTCGTCCAGCGACTCGGTCAGCTGTGCGGACGAAACCGGGACCACCCTGTGCTTCTTGTCGATCATCCAAAACAGCTTTGCGTTTTGGCGCCGACCAATCAATCCGGCATATCGCGCCATTGCACTTGCACGCATGGGAGGAAGTCCAGTCAGGCGCTTCGCGAGGGCCTCGCAGTGGGAGCAGTAGAGATCGATGCTCCTTGCCACAAACCCGCAGCAGGGCACAGGTTGATAGCCTTTGGCATTCGACGTCGATTTGTCGTGTATTGCAATCCAGCGATCCTCTGGTCCGAGTTCGGCCGAAAGGTCGATGGAAGTTGCCGACCTCATCGCCAAAAGAAGCGTCACGCGCCAGGCGGTCAGCGACGTAAAGGCGTTGTGGTGCTGGATCAGTGAATCCTCGGACGAGTTGGGTCCCGGCTTTGCACCCAGCACTATCTCCAGCATCAAGCGGTCATGTTTTCTGAGTGTGTCCACACTCGGGACGACTTGCGAACCGAATCCAACGTCGTTCACCAGCGTGGCGTGTTCAACGTTGCCGGCTCCCGATTCAAGGCCAAGCCGCTGATACAGATCAGCTTCGGCAGCCCGCCACTCCGGAGTGGGCACCATCGCGTAGTACAACTTCGAGCGGCCAATCAAGGACAGGTCCAGAGAAAGGAGGCTGGCTGTCAAGGTGTTCATTCCCGACCGAACCAGCCAAGGGCCCAGCGATTGACGAATTCGTGACCATGTGACGGCGATCCCATCGCCGCTGTTCGGTAGCAGAACCAGACTCGGATCCGGGATTGGATCGTCTGGGTATAGATTCATCAGGCAAGTCGCCGAAGGATATTGTTGGATCCTGGTACAAAGCGACTTGGATACGTTATCGGGAAGGTGGATGTGCAGTTCGTGCCGGGATGGGAGGCAGCCAGACAGCGGCTGTGCAGCATCATGGACAAGTGAGCGCAGGTCCACCTTCAAGGTGCCCGTTCGCGGGTCGAGTTCCAGGCAGTGAGAGGTCCAGCCAGACGGTGGCGCCAGCGGCGTTGTTGTCAGGAGCTCGACGTCCAACCCGGTTCTCATGCCCATCACGCCGAGAACGCCCAGGAACTTGTCCTGGGCGTTCTCGTGCCTGAACATCTGGCACACCTCGGTGAGTTGTCGGCCTGTGACTTGTCGGTGGTCAAGCGCCCCAGCCGAGTGTGCTGCTGTTGGGTTGAGGGCGGTGCCCAGGAGTTGGCCCCGAACCCGATCCGAAAAATCCGGGGTAGGCGGCTCGGTCCCTGAGAACGTACGTACGGCGTCACGCCAGAGCCGCGTCAGCCGGCTGATCGACGTCTCAGTGAGAAACGTGTCTGGGGTGTATCCGAGGAGGATGCATTCGACATCTTCAGTCGAAAGCTCCAGCCGCAATAGATCTCGCAGGTGAGAACTGGTGGTGGATGGAAGCGGCTGGTTGGTGTGAATAGCAAACATGCAGGCGCAGCCCATGAAAAGCAGCGCCGCGGGGGACGCGGTTTTGACTTCGGCCAGCTTCAGCAAGCGGCGCCAGAGCGGGTGCGAGGTCGACTCGCTTGCGATCAAGAGAGGCCTTTGTACCGCTGCCGCTTGTTCCAGCTCGGTAAGACAGCGTGCCAGCTCGGTACAACTTGCTTGAAGTTGACGTGCCCGGTCTGTCGGTTTCACCAACCGATCGACGGTGTACTTGACGCAGGTGGCCAGCAGGCGCATCACTGCAGCTGCGCCAGCGCCGCCGCGGGGGACCGGCAGCACGGAAACGACCACGCCAGCAAGTGCCCGCGCAGCTTTCTCCTGCGGCGGGATGGCGAGCAGAAGATCGAACGACTCAAATGAAGAACTCATGAAAGACTCCAAACCAATGGCGCCCGCGCGCGTTCCGCAGCACGCGCGAGCAAACAGCCCGCGCGCATGCGCACGGACAACAACGAAAGTCTTTGGGGGTTTTGCGATCAGCCGCTGCGGAGACGCGGCGTCGCGTTCTTCATGAGGCGACAAACATCAGGGCACCGCTGAAAACAGGGTGCACTGACTAGTAACTGCCGCCATCGAAAACGGAGGCATGCCAATAGGCTCTCACGCGCGAATCATGGGCAAGGTGTGCCAATGAAGACCGTGATCAAGAGCTGTCTGTCGCTGGACCGCTGGGGTCCTTCCCACATTTGTGGTGTCTTGAAGTGTATGCAGCCCCTGATGGTCATGTAAATGGCCAGAGCAACGCTCGTTGCAAATCCCCCACGCCAGAGCGAGCATCGAGTCGGCCGACAGCAGCTGCCTGTTGAGCACAAAGAAGTGGATCCGCTGAGGGTGGGAGGGAGCCGCCCCGGGGCGGTTCCCTGCTCAAACCAGGTGCTGGCTGGGCTACTACCTGTGACAAACCGTCCCAAAGGTCACGTCGCGGAGGGCTGTGCGGCGAGCCTTTCAGACGCTGGTTGTGACAGATCGGCATGTTGGGTGGTCTACCGATCTAGCGGGTTGTCATCTGGGGTCATTTGATGACAGTAGGCATGCTGCCGTAAGTACTTGATTCTTCTGGGATTCAAAGGTGTGAAAGCCGATCGGCACCGCTAGAGACCGATCGTTTTCGCTGTATATACACAGCAAAAAAGATGGTCTCATAACCCAGCCTCCGCAACCAATCCGGAACTGCCAGAGTTCCTCAACAAAGCCCGCTGAAGCGGGCTTTGTTGTTTCTGCTCGTGCCTTGTGTGGATCGCCGGTCGCCGGCGGAATCAGTCCGGCAGCACCGCGGTCACTTCGATCTCGATCTGGGCCCGCTCCTCCACCAGAGCGCTCACCTCCACGCAGGTCATGGCCGGGAAATTTTTGCCCATCACTTCGCGGTACACGGTGCCCAGTTCACGCAGCCGGGTGTTGTACTCCTCCCGGTCGATGATGTACCAGGTCATGCGCACCATGTGTTCGGGACCAGCGCCCGCGCAGGCAAGCACGGCATGAATGTTCATCAGCGCCTGGCGGGTCTGGGCGATGAAGTCGTCGGACTCGAACACCTGTTCGGCATTCCAGCCGATTTGCCCACCGACAAACACGAGCGTGCCGCGAGCCGCCACGCCGTTCGCGTATCCCTTGGGGGTGGCCCAGCCGGGCGGTTGCAGTCGTTTCATGGATGGGGGTTGAAGTCGTTGGGTTGATGGGATCTGGCGGTGCCTTGTTCAGGCACGGGCTTCAGCGGCAAGCTTGCGCAGCGCGAACCGCTGCAACTTGCCCGTTTCGGTGCGCGGGAGCTGCGACACAAAGAGCACGTCGCGGGGGTATTTGTAGGGTGCGAGTGTGTGCTTCACATGGTCTTGCAGCACCTTGATCTGCGCGGCGTCGCCGGTCTCGCCGGGCTTGAGCACCACGTAGGCCACGATCACCATGCCGCGTTCGTCATCGGGGCGTCCGACCACGCCGCATTCGGCGACCGCGGGGTGTTGCAGCAAGGCAGCTTCGACTTCGGGGCCGGCCACGTTGTAGCCAGCGGTGATGATCATGTCGTCGGTGCGCGCTTGGTAGGTGAAATAGCCGTCGGCGTCCTGGCTGAATGCATCACCTGGGAAGTTCCAGCCGTCCTGCACGTACTGAGCCTGTCGCGCATCGTCGAGGTAGCGGCAACCGGTCGGTCCTTTGACCGCCAGCCGACCCACCTGTCCACGGGGTACTTCCTGACCGACCTCGTCCACGATCCGGGCTTCGTAGCCGGGCACGACCTGCCCAATAGCGCCCCGCTTGACGCTTTCGGGCGCAGAGGAAATGAAGATGTGGAACATCTCGGTGGCGCCGATGCCGTCCAGCATCTCCAGACCACTGGCTTCTTTCCACAGCTGCCGTGTGGCGTCGGGCAGGCCCTCGCCGGCGCTCACGCTGAGGCGCAACCGCCCCACGCCATGCTGGCGGGCGAACGCTGCCATCTGGCGGTAGAAGGTGGGCGCGGTGTAGCAGATGGTGGCACCCACCCGGTTCATCAGCACCACCATCGCCTCGGGCGTGTAGGGGATGCTGGGGAAATAGACCGACGCGCCCGCGTACATGGGGAACACCAGCAGGCCACCCAGGCCAAAGGTGAACGCCAGCGGGGGCGAGCCCATGACGATGTCGTCGGGTGTGGCACGCAAAACGTGGCGCGGCCAGGTCTCGCAGGCTGCGATCAGGTCGCGGTGGGTGTGCACGGCGGCCTTCGGGCTACCGGTGGTGCCCGAGGTGAAGGCCAGCAGGGCGATGTCATCGCTGCTCGTTGGGCAGGGCGGTGCGGCGTCGGCGGGCTGGTGGCGCGCCAGGGCTTCCAGTGAATCCGGCAGCACCACCGCCGCGTCGCCGGTGTTGAAAACGCGCAAGGGCATGGTCGCGGTCGCGGGGTCGGCAGCGAGCGCGGTCCTGAGTTCGTCCTGCAGCTTCACATCGCACAGCGCGGCACTGGGCCGGGCCTTGGCGATGACGGCTTGCAGTTCCACCGCGCGCAACAGGGGCATCGTGGCCACGGCGATCAGGCCGGACTGAACCACGGCGAGCCAGGCCAGCGCCATGGCGATGGAGTTGCCACCCCGCAGCAACACGCGGTTACCAGGGATCAGTCCCAGATCGTGCGTCAGCACATGGGCCATCCGGTTCACTTCGGCGCGGGCCTCGGCGTAGGTGAGCGTGCGTTCGTCGCTGCGAAACAGCGGTCGATGGGCATGCCCCTGGGCGAAGGCGCGGTCAAACAGGGTCTGTACCGCGTTGAGTTGCGCGGGCAACTCCAACTCGGGCAGGTCGTAGCGCAGCTCCGGCCACTGTTCGGGCGGCGGCAGGCGGTCGTGAACGAATCGATCAGTTTGTGCAGATGGCATGTGGGTCTCCTGTACTCAGTCTGCATTCGCGACCGGCGCGACATGCCCAAACCCGGGAATGCCACGGAACCTGCTTGGCCGGGTCGCAGGCATTGCCCTTTTGATGGGGGCGCGAGAAGCGAGGCGGGGGTGTTTCATTTCAACGCGTTTTTGCCGAGGATGAGCAGCTGCACCTCGCTCGCACCTTCGTAAATGCGCAGCGAACGGATGTCGCGGTAGAGGTGCTCGATGGTCTGCCCCACCTGCACGCCGCGCCCGCCAAACATCTGCAGCGCCATGTCGATCACACGCTGGGCGTTCTCGGTGGCGGTGAGCTTGGCGCTGGCTGCCGCTGCGGTGTAGGCCGGTGTGCCCGCGCCCTGGGTGGCGCTGCAGTCGCGTTGCCAGGCGGCGCGGTAGGTCAGCAGGGCGGCGGCGTCGATGAGTGCGCTCATCTCGCCGAGCTTCGCTTGCGTGAGCTGGAAGTCCCCCAGGGTCTGGCCGAACATCTTGCGCGTCTTGGCGTGTGTCACGGCTTCGGCAAACGCACGACGCGCCATGCCCAGCGCGGCGGCGGCCACCGAGGCGCGGAAGATGTCGAGCGTCCGCATGGCGAGCTTGAAGCCGCCACTGACGGTGCCCACCAATGCATCTGCACCGATTTGGCAGTCTGTGAAAGTGAGTGTGGCCAGCGGGTGCGGTGCCATCACCTGGATGTGCGCGCTGCTGTCCAGGCCCGGTGTGCCGGCGTCCACGATGAAGGCGCTGATGCCGCGCGCACCTGCGCCGGGGTCGGTCTTGGCAAACACCACATAGAAGTCGGCCAGATCGCCGTTGCTGATCCAGGTTTTGCTGCCGTTGAGTGTCCAGCCGCTGTCGGTCTGCACCGCCTGCGTGGCCATGGCAGCCACATCGGAGCCGGCTTCCGGCTCGCTGAGCGCGAACGCAGCGATCTTTTCGCCCGTGGCCACCGCGCTCAGGTAACGGGCCTGCTGCGCTGGCGTGCCGGCGAGCGTGATGGCGCCGCTGCCCAATCCCTGCATGGCGAACGCGAAGTCGGCCAGCGGGGAGTGGTAGGCCAGGGTCTCGCGCAGGATCACGAGCGCGCGCGAGTCCAGCTCGGGCAGGGCGCCGCCATGGGCCTCGGGCACGCAGTAGCGCAGCCAGCCGGCAGCGCCCAGTCGTTGCACCCATTCTTTGCAGGCGGCGCGGTCGTCGGACTCGTCCACCCTCTGCTCGCGCGTCCAGGCAACGAGCCCATTGGCCAGTGCGCGGTGGGCGTCGTCGAAGAAAGGCAGTTCGAGGTGTGCGGTCGGCGCCAGCGCGCCGTGTGGGTGGGGGTGTTCGAAGGCGACCATCTCAGTCGCCCTCAAAAGCGGGGCGCTGCTTGGCCGCGAAGGCTTCGTAGGCGCGCCGGAAGTCCTGCGTCTGCATGCAGATGGCCTGGGCCTGGGCTTCGGCTTCGATGGCCTGGTCCAGCGTCATGGCCCACTCCTGGTGCAGCATGGTCTTGGTCATGCCGTGGGCGAAGGTGGGGCCTTGGGCGAGCTGGGCCGCGAGCTTGTGCGCCGCTGGCAGCAGCGCGGCGCTCTCGTGCAGTGCGTTGAAGAAGCCCCAGGCCTGGCCTTCGGTGGCCGACATGGCGCGGCCGGTGAGCAGCAGCTCGCTCGCCCGGCCCTGGCCGATCATGCGCGGCAGCAGGGCGCAGGCGCCCATGTCGGCGCCGGCCAGGCCGACGCGGGTGAACAGGAAGGCCACGGTGGCGGAAGGCGTACCCAGGCGCAGGTCCGAAGCCAGGGCCATCATCGCGCCGGCCCCCGCGCACACGCCGTCGAGCGCGGCCACGATGGGCTGCGGGCAGGCGCGCATGGCGCTCACCAGCGCGCCCGTCATGCGGGTGAAGGCCAGCAGCTCGGGCATGCTCATCTTCGTGAGCGGCCCGATGATCTCGTGCACGTCGCCGCCCGAACAGAAGTTGTCG
>Ga0209343_10010319_pt1 | contig 10630 bp, 12 predicted proteins | sample RifCSPlowO2_02_FD_184026 | JGI IMG/M metagenome (GOLD analysis project Ga0209343, IMG submission 184026) | Groundwater microbial communities from Rifle, Colorado - Rifle CSP2_plank lowO2_0.2 (SPAdes) (version 2) | ecosystem: Environmental > Aquatic > Deep subsurface > Groundwater | place...
GCCACTATAGCGGCGGCTCCCCTGCCCGTCAACAACCCACGCGGGTCCCCGCCCCCTGCCGAACCGAGGACAGAGGGCCTCCACTGCGGCCGCACGCTTACGCCTTCGCCCCCTGGAATGTCAGGCGACGGTCCGGCTGCCCCGAGGGGGGCCGCAGGGGAAGCCAGACCTTGAACCGGGTGCCGGCGTCCGGTTCCGTCTCCACCCGGATCGTTCCGCCATGCCGCTCGACGATGTCCTGAGAGATGGGCAGCCCCAGCCCCGTCCCTCGCCCGGAATCTTTCGTGCTGAAGAACGGCTCGAAGATGAGGGGGAGCACCTCTGGCGGAATCCCCGACCCGTTGTCCGCCACGCAGATCTCGACCCCCGGGTCCCCCGGCCCGTCGGTGAGAAGCGTCGCCAGTGTCACCCGGGGCTCCGGCCGGCCCTCGACGGCATCCAAGGCGTTGGCCAGGAGGTTGAGGACCACCTGCTCCAAGCCCTGGGGGTCGGCGACCACCCCGGGCAGGTCCCGCGCCAAGTCCTCCTGGAGGCGAATGTCGCGCCCGCGGACCGTGGGTCGCAGCAGCAGGCAGGCATCTCGCACGACCCGGTTCACGTCCACCGGCCGCAGGTCCCCGCGCGATCGGCGGGAGAACTCGCGGAGGCGCTGGCTCAACTCGCCGAGCCGCCGGGCCTCCTCCACCACCACCTGGAGGTACTGTCGGGTCTCCGCCGGGAGATCGCGCGACTGGTCCAGGATCCCCTGGCTGATTCCCTGGATGGCCGTCAGGGGCTGATTCATCTCGTGGGCCAGCTCGGCGGCCACCGCCCCCAGCGAGGCGAGGCGTCCCGCGTGGGCACGTTCCAGATGGGCCCGCTGCAAGGCATCCACTTGCGCCTGAAGCTGCGCGGCCATCCGGTTCAAGGTACCTGCCAGGTCCGCCACCTCCTGCGCCCCGGTCACCGGCAGGCGGCGGGTGAAGTCGCCCTGCGCCACCTCGCGCGCCTGGCGCACCATTCCCTCCAGGGGCCGGGCGATCCGGCGCGCGTACCAGAGGCCGGCCGCCAGGGCCACCAGGGCACCGGCCACGGAGAAGCCGAGGATGCGCCATCGGATGGCGCGGAGCTCGCGCCAGAAGACGTCGGCACGGTAGTCCACGTCCAGGACCGCCACCACCTTCCCCTGTCGGTCCCGGATCGGCGCGAACGCGGTGAGCCAGCGCCCATGCTCGTTCATGTAGATGGGCGAATAGACGCTGACCCCTTCGCGCAGGACGCGTTGGACCAGAGGCATCGTCTCCGGGCTCAGCCGATATTCCTCTCCGATCGGGGTCGAATCGTTGGTGATGACGATGAACCGCGTCAGCGTGTCGGAGACCGGCTCCAGGGTGTAGACGTCGTCGCCCAGTTGGTTTTCCGCCTTGACGCGGTCCAGGACCTGTCGGAGCTGGCGATATTCCAGGGAGGACTTGTCGCGGGTGGCCACGACCCGCTGGTGGGCGTCCCCGTCCAGGAAGAGTGCCCCAGTGCGGGCGATGTTCTGGAGCGACATCCCCAGATATTCCTGGAGGTCGTGGCGCTGCCTCTGGTAGAGAAGGAAGCCGGCGGTGAGGATGCCGAGGGACACGAGGACGGCCAGGCCCAGGCTCAGCTCGAGCCGCAGGCTTCGTCGCGGTCGGTCATGCCCAGGAGACACGTCATCCCTCCACTGGAGGTCCACAACCCCTTCCTGGTTCGTCCCTGGCATGATAGCGGATCAAGCGGTTCGGAGGGAAGTGTCAATCCCTGTCCCGAAGTTAGCGGCACTCGCGGGCCCGGAGACACCGCGTGTGCCTCGAGCCCGCGAGTGCGTGCCGACCTCCCCTCGGTCCGGGGAGTTGCGTTCGCTAGCGGACGTCCGGGCCCTCGAGGCCCTTGGGCTCTACCCTGGCACGGATGTCGGGACCCTCGACGCCCTTGGGGGGCACCTTGGCGCGGATGCCGGGCCCCTCCTGACCCTTCGGCGGGATCTTGGGCGGGTCAACGGCAGCGAAGGCCGGGCCGACGCTGAGTGCGAGAACGGCCAGCAGCGCGGCAAGTGCAATCAGTCGCTTCATGACGAACCTCCTTGGCCCTTTCGGGCCGCATCGGGCAGGATCTGCCCTGTTACCCTGTTGACTTCTGCCAGAGCCAAAGAGCAATCGCGATGCCAGGAGAGGTGGCCTGACCTAACCCAGCGTCAATACGCCTTTTGGAAGTGGCAGGCTGAGGGGCAGAGCCGGGGGGATCATCGAGGACTTATTCCAGGGTGGAACAGCCTTCTCAGGAACGGTCCAGAACGGAAAGATGTGGGAGATAGTCGGTTGGCTGACATGGTCATGGGCCGACAGGGAGCCGTCTCCGTCACCCCGTTCGGCGAGGGCAGGGAAAAAGGGCTTCAGGCGGACGAGCACCCGGCCGAGAAGCGGCTGGAGACGGACCGCGAGTTCGAAGCGGGTATGCTGCCCTGGTCGTGCTACTGGCGGACGGGGAGCCAGAGACGATCCTTGATCCGGACCTCCTGACCCGGTTTCACCTCTTCGATCTCGGCGATGGAGAAGGCGGACCGGAGTTCCACGACGCGGGCCGTTCCGATCTCTTCATCCGTCCGTCCCAGGACTCGTCCGGTGACTGGATGCTTCAATTCACCGCCCTCGCGCACGATGACGAGCCTCGTGCCGATCTTGAGGCCTTCCCTTAACGTAAGGTCGGTGTACAGGCGCCGCCCGCGCACCTCCACCACATACCCAGAGAGGCTCTGGGCGGGCAGGGCGGCTCGACCAGAGGTGGCAGACTCTGTCCGGGCGACGGCAGGCACCGTCTCCAGGGAGCTGTCCGGCCGGCGCGGCCCGCCGGGCCGGGTGTGCTCCAGCCGTTCCCGGACCTCGGGCGGGGCCAGTTCCGCCTCTGGCCCAAAGACCAGGCGATTCAACGTCGGGGGATCCTTGTACGCGGGCTGGTTGGCCTCGACCCAGATGTATTCGGGCTCGCCCTGCCTCCGTTCGTCCGTCGGCTGATACAGGGGATTCCGGCGCAACTCCCAGTTCGCCGCCTGCTGGGGTGTGGCCTCGGGCTCCTTCCAGCGCAGGGCGCCTCCGGGGCCCGTCAGCCGGGTGCACCCGAAGGCCCCCAGAGTGACCACTCCCATCAGACACACGACCCACACCGCCTGTCTCGGATTCATGGCGCTCCTCATCGGCTCGACCCGGGCGCGCACGGCCGCGTCGGACGCGCTAGCCTCGTGGTCCGAGACCCAAGAGCCCCGGGGACCGCCTGGCCCCCGGGACAGTGAATGCCGCCTAGAAAAAGAACTGGACCGCCGCCTGGACCGAGTGGTTGTCTCCCTGGTTGTCGCCGCTGGCCGCGAGTCCAAAGATTCGGCGCTGCATCCAGATGTACTCCAGACCGACGCGATAGCGGTCGAAGAATTTGTACCACGCCCCGGCGTGGACACTCAAGGATCGTTGGTTGCCCCCACCCGTCCCGGGGTTGCCGATGGTGCTCGACGCATCCCGGGTGGGCAAGCCGAAGCCGATCCCATTGGCCGTGTCCTTCTTGGACTGGAAGTACTCCCCGCCGAGGACGGCATGGTACTTGAGCTGTTTGGTGGCCTGGTACTCGAACCCGGCGGTCCCGGTCGCGCCCAGCACCCCCTCGACGTCCCCGTTCGCCTTGATGATGGCGTCCGGACCAACTGCCAGGGTGTAGCGGCCCACCCCGGTCCCGACCAACGACTCGAACAGGAGAGCGATCTCCTGCCCCTCCCCAGACTTCCAGACATTGAGCCGTCCCGCCAGGCCACCCGCTCCGGTGACGCCGGTGTCGCTGTCGCCGCTCACCGGGGTCTTGGCCCGCAGGAACCGCAGGAGCCCGCGCGCCTCCACGGTGCCCCAGCGGGGATGGATCCAGACGAGCTTCCCCACCAGGTCCGGGGCGATGTCCGCGACGGTGCTGGAGGTGGCCCCACCCGCGCCGGTCCCGGAACCGGCCGTCGCGCCCCGGGTGGCCCCGGACGGGAGCACCACGGCGCTCGGGATGAAGAACTCCGGATTCTCCACCGCGAAGACCGCGGCCCAGTTCGGGGTCAGCTTCTGCGTCACCCGGAGTTGCGCCTGCCGCACGAACACGGATCCGGTGGGTCCGTTGAAGTCCACCACGTCGAAGAGCGCGGGCGTTGTCATCAGGCTGGACCAGGTCTGCCCCGCCAGGACCGTAGTCCCTGTGGGAAGGGTCACCTCGCCGAACGCGTGGCGCAGCCGGAAGGAGTCGCTGTTGGAAACCGTCTGGGTTCCCGTCACGCCGAAGAAGTCCCCTTCCACGAACCCGCGGAGGTTGGTTGGCCCCACCTTCTCGGTGAGCGTCAGATTCAACCGGGTCTGTCGGGCATGCATCCGGAATTCGGTGAACCGGGTGGGGTCGTTGCCCCGGATCGGCACCGACCCGGGATCGGCCAGGTCCTGGTTCTGCTGGTAGCGGCGGAAGATCAGGTCGAGCTTGGCATAGCCGCCGAACTTCAATTCCGCCGCCTCGGCCGCTGCACTCCCGAAGAAGAGAGTGGTCAGGACCAATGCCAGCAGCACTCCCCCTCTCTGCCATCCACGTCGTGCCATGGGTGCCTCCCTCCTGTGTGCGCCAGGGGGTTTGCCTCCTGACGCGGGTCCAATAAACACACAGGCCGGGACACCCGCGTTGGGCGTCCCGGCCTGGCTGGTCCAGCACCGGATGTCACCACACTTGGTTGGTACCTGCCCTCAGGGCAGCGACTGCGAGGGTCAAGATCCTTCAGGGCGACCCGGACCCGCGGGGAAAGCGGCGGCGCTCCCTCTCAGCCACCACCGCCTCTCCGGGCCGCCCTAGTCGAACAGAGGATTCCCCCTTCCTCTGGGAGAGAAGCCGCGGAAACGGGGAGCGTCTACTTTCCCCGCGCCCCTCCGGGAGTCTCCGCCGCCCCGAACGTGATGGGCATCGGGACGGGTTTGTTCATCTTGACCCTGTTGACCGGACATACCGGCAGCGCGGGAAACATCGGCCGGAAATCCGCTTTGACGCACTTCCAGTTCAGTGGGTTGGTGAACAGGTGGCTGTCCAGCCCGTCCTTCACCTCGCCGCAGCCGCCGACGCTCCAGCAGTTCGAACTCCCCTCTGCCGCCGCCAACCGGGGGAGAAGGATGATGGCGACCGCCACCACAACCAGAACCCACACCTGCCGCATGGATTTCTCCTTGCTGCTTGCCCTTTGCGGGGACCCCGCTATTCCTTGATGGACTGCTCCAGCTTCGCGCAGACGATATGCCCCGCCTCGAAGTGCAAGGCCAGCTTCCCGTAGAAGCGACGGCCCATGAGGTCGGCGACCAGTTCCATGATGCGGCCGTCGGACAGGGTCCCGCGACGCGGCTGAGCCGATCCCACCCCGGGCAATGCCTTGGGATGGCTGCCCGCTTCCTGAGGTGCCCCAGGTCCGGGAATGAAGACCCGGGTCCCCGAAGAGTTCATGGCCCTTCCTTCATGGTCGGTGTGGCCGCTGGCAGAACGAGAAGGGCTGTTACGCAGTCCCTTCCCCCTAGGAGTTGGCCTTGGAGGCCGCCTCCAGGAGGGCCATGATCGTCATGCCCAGGACGCCGCCCACCACAAATGCAAGGACGACCGCAAACATCCCCGCGCCCTCCGAACCGCATCCGGGACAGCCTGCCTCCCAGGGCCTACCGGAAGCGCGGACCTTCCCCAGGGAGAGTTTCCATGGGAAGGGTCGCCCACCGGTGATTCAACGCGACGACGTCGGGCCGCTGGGGCTTGTCTTCACCCTGGGCGGTTCGACCGCCCGAGGCCTGCTCCTGCGGGCCGACCGGCGCCGAAACGGATCCCGGTGCCGGCCGGCCCTGTTCTTTCACATTGGCCTCCCCATCCCTCCGGGCTGGAGCGGGGATGACCAAGGTCAGGGTGATGACGAGGAGCAGGCCGGGCCATTTCATGTCAGCTCTCCGTCCGGGTAGCCGCCTTCGTTAGCGGACGTCCGGGCCCTCGAGCCCCTTGGGCTGGGTCATGTTGCTGTGGCGGATATCGGGGCCCTCGATGCCCTTGGGCGGCACCTTGGCGCGGATGTCGGGGCCCTCGGTGCCCTTGGGAGGAACCAGGGGCGGGGTGGCGGCAGCAAAGGCCGGCGCGACGCCGAGTCCGAGAACCGCCAGCATTACGGCGAGTGCGATCAGGCGCTTCATTTTGAACCTCCTCGCCCCCTGGGGGGCAATCTCGAACAGGATCTGTCAATTGGAGTGTGAACCGCTGCATAAGCCAGAGAGCAACCGGGGTGCCAGGGAGGGTTGGGCGGGGCAGGGCAGGGCTAACTCCGTGTCCTTACAGGCTCCAGGGCCATCGGCGCCGTGGAGAGAAGGCATGCGGCATAGGGATGGACCGTTCCGGGCTGTAACAGCGTGCTCCAGAATAGCCTATGGTGGGAGGGGAGCAAGGTCGGTGAGGAGGACGAGGGCGTACCGAGTCCTTTCGCGGTCTTCTTCCGCCGTTGGACCGGTCGGTCAGGGCCTCCCAATCCCCCTGCAGGCGGAACCTGGGCACAACCTCTCATCTTACATAATGGTTCGCGGGGCAAAGCTCATCGAGGTGAACGAGCGCTTGTAGGGCGACTCGCCGATTTTGGTGAGCCGTCCCTTGCCGAGCTTGAAGCGATACCGGTTCGTCACGGGGTCGGGCACCCGCGGGACCACCGCGTTCGCAGGATTGCCCGGGAACCCGAAGTAGGCAAAGGCCACGCCCTTCCGCACCGCGTCGGTCACAATGGCCACCGCGTTCAAGCTCCCGATGGTGGTCTTGATGTGCCCGGCCTTCCTGAGCTCGGTGAAGGAGAGCTCGTTGTCGTCCACGCCGAGATAGCCTCCGGTTTGGACCAGCACGTTGTCGTTCTCGATGGCCACCAGATCACCCGACTCGATCCCCCGGGCCTTGCCGTCCTCCGGGTGGATCTCGATGAACTGATACGGCCAGCGCTGCATGATGTAGGGCCGGCGGAGGTCGTCGAACCCAGTCTGCCAGAGTTCATTGATCCGGCCATTCGTCACCCAGAGCTCGTCCCCCTGAGGTCGGACTGCTTCCCAGAAGTCCTGGAAGTCCTCCCAGTAGCTCCGGAGAAGAATCGCCTTTCCCGTGTGAGTGTCGAACGAGGTGAGCCACCTGGGATGGACCGTGGGGCCCTCCGGTGGGCCCAAACGGAGGGTGGAGTCGTGAAGGCGCTTGGTCCCCACCAGCTTGCCGCCCTCCAGGCGGATCGGCGTCTGGATCCCCTCGGTCCCATACTCTCGCAGCAGGTCATGCGCCCGCTTGCCCTCCTGCTTGGCTTTCACGACGAGGGGATGGTAGTTGAGGACCCCGCCCCGACCAAAGCGGGCCGACTCCTCGAAGACTTCGTTCGAATCCTTCCAGTCGAACCCCTTGAACCCCATCGTCTTGGCGAAGCCGGCGATGATCCGCCAATCCGGCTCGGCCTCGCCGGGTGTGTCATAGAACTTGGAGTAGAGCCGGAGGCGGCGCTCGCCGTTGCAGCGGGTGAAATCCTCCTCGCCCCAGGTCGCGGCCGGGAGGACCAGGTCGGCGAACTGGGTCCCGATGGGGTCCACCGGGTAGATGTCCTGGTCCACCACCACCATGCCGGCCGAATCAACCCGCCTCTTCAGTGTCTCGACGGCTATCTTGGGATCGAAGCTCGTGATCTGGTGGGGATTCCTCCGGGTCATTTGCTCGAAGACCTCCATGAGCCCCTGGGAGGCGGCCATGGCCTGGAGCCATGTCGTGCCGATCACCCACGCGAACCGGACGTGACCGTCTACGACCCAGCGGTCTAGATCAATCTCCTTCTTCCTCCGGCCCGGGAACTTCTCCGGAGAAAGGACCCGGGGGTAGTCCGCCCCTCCCATCCAGCCACGCTGGTGCCCGCCGCCACGCGAAATGACCCGGCCGGGACGGTTCCCGGCGCCGCAGATCAGGCCCAGGACGGCAAAGGAGGTCGTGTTGCCCAGGTTGTTGCACCAGTAGATCCCTTTTTCCAGCATGAAGGAGGCCTTGGGGCGGGAGCCATCGGGGCGCGGCTTCGCCAGCAGCTCGGCCGCCTTCTGGATGAACGCGGCAGACACTCCGGTGATCTCCTCGGCGGTGTTGAGCTCGGCGTATTTATAGCCCAGGATCCACTTCCTGTAATCGTCGAAGCCGACCCCGTAGCGTCCCCACGTGGTGAACCACTCCACGGGGGTATTGCGGGGTCCCCGCCCGAAGCCACTGTCGATCTCCCATTGGTTCGAGACCCATTTCTCGATGAACTCCCTGTCCTCCCACCCATTCTCGAGGATCACCCGGATGATCGCCAGATGGAGGACCACGTCAGTCCCCGGGATGACGGGGAGGAAGAGCCCGCCTCTCGACTCGCCGTAGGCCGCCCCCGTCGTCTTCCGGGGGAGGGCGTGGATGAGCTTCTTGCTCGGGTTCTTGCCGTTCATGATCCATGTCGTGAACAGCACCGACTTGGTCTCCCACGCGTCCACCCCGGCGAAGTAGATCACCTCCGCCTCTCCCCAGTCCTCATAGGAGGCACTGAAGGCATCGATCCCGGCCCAGTCAAGTCCCGGCGTGTCGGGCCCGGGGCCGGGTTTATCGTGCGGCGCGTAGGCAGGCGTCCCGATGGCCCCGAAGGCCAGCTTCGAAATCGCGTAGGTGTTCTCGAAGTACTGATAGGAGTAGGTCTTCATTGCCCAGGCGGACGGACCGTATCGGTCGAGGACGTAGCGAGAGATGCCCGCCATCACCTCGAAGGCCGCATCCCACGAGATCGCCTGGAGCGTTCCCCTGACCCGCATCATCGGATGAAGCAGCCGCTCTTTGGAAGGCTTGCTGGGGTTGAAGCACTTCTGGGCCAGCACCCCGCCGCGGATCGAGTGGTTCCCCCCCACGTTGACGACCTTGGCATCCCCGTCGGGAATCACGACGAGGTGATGAGGCTTGCCCTCCACATGGACCACGTTGTGCATGTTGGGGGCGATCCACTTCCCGCTGTTGATCCCGACCGGAAAGTTCACCTTGAGCGCGTTTTGACTCGCCTTGGGACCGCCTTCCTTGTTCACCGGCCACGTGTACACCTTGTAGCCGCAGCCGACGATGCAGTAGTCGCAGGCGGTCGTGTGAACCTTCGCATCCGGGGGAGGCAGCGGGACGCGGTCCTCGGGCAGGTAGGAATACGAAACAGGTTTTGCCATGGCAAGTTCCCCCCTCACGCCTTGCCAGCCAGGTTGGCATGGTAGCCGTAAATGAGCCCCATCACCCCGGTGGCCCAGATGTCGTCGCCCTTTGTCTCCAGGACGATCTGCGGGAGGCTCTCCGTCGCCTGCCCGGCCACCACCATCCCGTGCTTGATGAGGTCGAAGGTCGAGAGGTGCAAGGGGCAGGGACCCAGCACCTTGTATTGGCCCCGGTACTGACCCGCCAAGGGGCCGCCCATGTGGGTGCACAGGGTCGAGTAGGCCACGATGTCCTGGTCAAGCCCAATCCCGCCGCCCGCCGGTACGCCGAGCTTGACCAGCATGTTGGTGGAATAGAAGTCTTTCCAGGGGTACTGGAACATGACCGGCTGGTCCGGCTTGAGGTGGCTCACCCGTCCGATCTTCTTGCGCGGGTACGAGACGACCTTCAAGGCCGCCCCCTGGCCGAAGACTTCCGAGGGCCCGCCGAGGGCCAGGATGGTCACCGCGGTCCCGCCGGAGAGAAGGAATGCCCGGCGGGAAAGGCAGAGACGCTCGCCGCGTGATTCGGTCATGGTCTGCCCTCCTATTTCATCGGCGCGTAGTCCGGAAGGTTTGGAGGTTCGATGATGAGCGGCTGGTCGCTCGAGAGCGAGAGAAGAAAGGCCAGCAGATCCTTCTTCTCCTGATCGGACAGCCGCAGCGGCTTGAGGAGCGGACTCTTGTTCGGGTCAGTCCCGCCAGCACGGTCATAGAACTCGATGACTTCCTCCAGGCTGGCGAAGACCCCGTTGTGCATGTAGGGGGCCGTATACTTCAGTTCTCGGAGGCTCGGGGTCCTGAACTTCCCTCTGTCCTCTTCACGCTTGGTCGTGTAAGAGAGCCCGAGGTCGCGGTCGGCACTGCGATAGACCTTTTCCGGGACACCGCGGATTACATGCTGGTAGCGCAGCGTGATCTGGTGGAGTGGGCTGCTCTCGAAGAGGGCGTTCTCGGGAACGCCGAGGTTATGGTAGCTGTCGTCGGAGAGGAGCGGCCCGTTGTGGCACTGGATACACCCCGCCTTCCCCTGGAAGAGCGCAAGTCCTCGCTTGGCCTCAGGGGAGAGGGCCGACTGGTCACCCTTGGCGTAGCGGTCGAAGGGGACGTTCTCGGCCTTCGAGACCAGGGTCCGCTCGAAGGCGGCGATTGCCTGCCACGCGAGCTCGATCGTGGGCTGCTCCACCGCGAAGACCTGCTTGAACCGTCTCACGTACTCGGGAATTTGGCGCAGGCGCTCCTCCATCATCACCGGATCCCCGTTCCCGGCTACGTTTCCGGTCGCCGCGGCAGCGGCCTGGGACTCCAGGCTCGTCACCTCTCCCGCCCAGAACAGCTTGGCGTAGTAGGCCGAGTTC
>Ga0209343_10010326_pt1 | contig 10627 bp, 9 predicted proteins | sample RifCSPlowO2_02_FD_184026 | JGI IMG/M metagenome (GOLD analysis project Ga0209343, IMG submission 184026) | Groundwater microbial communities from Rifle, Colorado - Rifle CSP2_plank lowO2_0.2 (SPAdes) (version 2) | ecosystem: Environmental > Aquatic > Deep subsurface > Groundwater | place: Rifle...
CGCTGCCGCTCGAGGAGAAGATGCGGCTGAAGATCGACGAGAACAACATCGGCTACCTGCCGGTGAACCAGAGCATGCAGCGCGCGTCCACGGTGTACAAGGCCACCCGGCCCAACTACAACGAGAGCTTCTTCATCACCCACGACCGGGGCGCCGATCATCCGGACGTCGTGGCGGGCAAGCCGCTCCGCGGGCGCAATTACTGGCCCGAAGGCCACGAGCGGATGCGCGCCGCCATGCTTCGCTACTTCAAAACCCTCGAGGGCGTGGGCGAGCGGATGCTGCCCGTGCTCGCACGGTCGCTCGACCTGCCGGCCGGCCACTTCGCGCCGTTCTTCGAGAACGAGCCGCACGTCCAGCTGCGCTTCCTCCACTATCCGCCACAGGATACGGACGACGACGAGCAGTTCGGCCAGGGGCCCCACACCGACAACTCGTTCATCACGATGCTGGCGCGGGAGGAGGTTCCGGGCCTCGCGGTGCGGCTGCCGAGCGGCGAGTGGCTCGCGCCGCCGGTGATTCCGGGGACTTTTCTCGTCAACCTCGGCAACATGATGAAGCGCTGGTCGAACGACCGGTTCCTGTCCACGCCCCACGGCGTGTTGAACGATACAGGCACGGACCGTTACTCGATCGCGTTCTTCTTCAGCCCGAACCCGGCGTCGGTGATCGAGTGCCTGCCGAGCTGCACCGGGCCCGGCAACCCGCCGCGCTACCCGCCAGCGGTCTACCGCGACCTCATCCTCGAGTTCTTCAACGCGAACTACTTTCACCGGAAGGGCCACGCGGCTGCCGGCGACAGGGTTTTGATCAACGCAACTCGTGCCGACGCTTAGACAACTGGTTTACCAGCAGCGCGGCGCCGAGGTGCTCGATCTCGTCGCCGACGTACTGGTGATTGGCGGCGGGCCGGCGGCGTCCTGGGCAGCGGTCACGGCGACCGGGGCGGGCGCGCGGGTCATCGTAGTCGACAAGGGATATCTCGGCACCAGCGGCGCGACCGCTCCGACCAATACCGGCACCTGGTTCGTGCCGCCGGGCGCCGGGCGCGAGGCCGCAATCGCGCGCCGCCAATTGCTGAACGGCGGGCTGGCCGATCCGCGCTGGGTTGATCGCACCCTGGACATGGCATGGCAGCGACTGCACACGCTCGCGGACTGGGGTTACAGATTTCCCAGGGATGATTCGGGCAAGCCGTACCTGGCCAATCTGCGCGGCCCCGATTACATGGCCTTCATGCGGCGGCGCGTCCTGCGCGCCGGAGTCGCGATACTCGACCACCACCCGGCACTCGAGCTGCTGGTCGATTCCGGCGTGATCGCCGGAGCCGCCGGGATCGACCGCCAGCGCAACCGGCCGTGGCGGGTGCGTGCCGGCGCGGTCGTGCTGGCGACGGGCGGCTGCGCTTTCGGCGAGCGCATTCTGGGCGCGACCGGGCTGACCGGAGACGGCTACCTGATGGCGGTCGAGGCCGGCGCGACGTTGTCCGGCATGGAATTCTCGGCGCAATACGCATGCGCGCCGAAGCAGAGCTCGCTCAACAAGGGCATGCCCTTCGTGTGGGCGAGCTTTTTCCGTGAGGACGGCACGCGCCTCGATTCCGTTGGCAAGGAGCGCCAGGTTGTCGTTGCCCAAGCCCTGCTCGATGGGCCGGTGTGGGCGCAACTCGACAGGGGCATTCCCGAACTCAAGCAGTGGCTCAGACAGGCACAGCCGAACTGTTTCCTGCCGTACGCTCGCACCGGAGTCGATCCATTTACCCAGCGGTTTCCGGTGACATTGCGCTGCGAGGGTACGGTGCGGGGCGTGGGCGGGATCAAATTGATGGGGGATGATTGCTCGACCGGCGTCCCCGGCCTTTATGCCGCTGGCGACGCGGCGAGCCGCGAGCGCCTGACCGGCGCAATTACCGGTGGCGGCGGACCTAATTCGTCCTGGGCGATCGCCTCGGGCAGCTGGGCGGGGCGGGCCGCAGCGGAATTCGCGGCGCGGGAAACAGGGAGGATCCGGGACCGCCGCGCAATGGGGCTCGGTCGGGCGGGGCTGCGTCCTGCCGTATCTGCGACTTCGGATTCGAGCCCGGACGATATCCTGGAGACAGTGCGTGAAGAGTTTCTGCCTCTCGAACGCAATTTCTTTCGCCGGGGCGCAATGCTCAGGCAGTCGCTGGACCGGCTTGATCGTACATGGGCCGAATTGCGCGACCACTTGCCGGGTGAGGGCCTCGGCGCAGTCAAGTCGCGCGAGGCGGCGGCGCTGACGGCGACCAGTCGGTGGGCCTATGCCAGCGCATTGGCTCGGGCAGAAAGCCGCGGCATGCAACGCCGGCTCGACTTGCCGGCGGCCGACCCTGAATTCGTCTGCTCGTTCGGGGTGTCGGGTCTCGATCGAATCGATGTCACGCGAACCGCAATCCCGGGCGCGGCAGTGGCCTGACGCTCGTGCGCAATGATTGAAATCGTCTCCTCCGATCGCTGTATCGCCTGCGACATCTGCGTAAAGACGTGTCCGGCCAATGTCTTCGACCCGGTACGGCAAAAGCCGCCGGTCATCGCGCGTCAGAGCGACTGCCAGACCTGTTTCCTGTGTGAGATCTACTGTCCGACCGATGCACTCTATGTCGCGCCCTGTGCGGAAGGACCCACCGGGATCAGCGAGGCGGAGATCGAGGCCGCGGGGCTGTTCGGCAGTTATTCGCGGGAGCTGGGCTGGCGGCGCGGCAAGCCCGGAGGATCCGACAAGGACCCGACGTTCCGGATACGCGCGGCGCCACGATAGATTTGACGCCGGCGCCGACGCGCCTGTTCTGGAGAAGCGAGACTTGACTCAGGCGGCGATCGCCTGCTCCACCGTCGGCGCTTCGCCCCCGATGGTGGTCCTGCGCACGTCGCGCGCCTCGCCGGCCGGGAACGGCCGTCCGCGGTGCATAGTCTGGCGGTTGTCCCACATGACGAGGTCATCGACCCGCCACGGGTGCGAGTAGACGAACTCGCGCTGCGTGGCGTGCTCGGTCAGGTCGCGCAGCAGCAGCCGCGCCTCCGGCAGCGGCCAGCCGACAATGGTGCCGGCGTGGGACGAGAGGTAGATCGATTTGCGCCCGGTGCGCGGCAGCGTGCGAACCAGCCGCTGGCGCACGGGCTTCAGGCGCTCGCGCTCCTCGGGCGTGAAGTCCGTGAATCCGACCGACTCGCGCGAGAACAACTGGGAGTGCTCGCAGACGCGATCCTCGATCAGCGCCTTCGTCTCGTCGTCCAGCGCCTCGTAGGCCGCGCCCATGTGGGCGAACTCGGTGTTGCCGCCCTTCGACGGGATGCGCACCGCGCGCAGCAGCGAGTATTTCGCCGGGACCGCCTTGAACGACGAGTCGGAGTGCCACAGGCGATTGCCGATGGCGAACAGCCGCCTGCGGTCCTCGGCGCCGTACGGCTGGTTCCTGCCGTCGAGGTTCGACACGTCGGCGAAGACCGGCGGCAGGCGGAAATCCGCGGCGGTGCGCAGGATGTTCGCGGTGTTTTCGAGCGGGCCCAGCACGCTGGTGAAGGCGAGATGCTGCTCGTTCGTCAAGGGCTGATCGTGAAAGACCAGCACCGCGTACCGGTCCATGGCTGCGTGAATCTCCTCCGCCTGCGCGGAGGACAGGGGCTCGCGCAGATCGATCCCTTCAACCTCTGCGCCGATGTGCGTCGTGAGCACACGGAATTGCACGGGCATGATGGCTCTCCTCCGGCTGGAGAAGGAATCATACGCCCACTCGCGCCGGCGCGTCAGGCCGGCGGGCCCGGAAGAAGAGGAAGAACGCGATCGTCAGATTGAGCGCGTTCCAGGCGATGCCGTTCACGAATGCCGCTCCGTAGGAGCCCGTCAGGTCGAACACCTTGCCGGACATCCAGCCTCCGAGCGCCATGCCGAAAAGCGTGCACATGATGACGAGGCCCACGCGTGCGCCTGCTTCGGACGCCGGAAAATGCTCGCGGATGATGATCGCGTACGAGGGCACGATGCCGCCCTGGAAGAGCCCGAACAGAGCCGCGACGACGTAGAGCGAAACGAGCGAATCGAACGGCAGGAACAGCAGCAGCGCCACGCCTTGCAGCGCAGAGCCCAGCAGGAGCGTGCGCAAGCCGCCGATACGGTCGCAGATCCAGCCCGAGATGAGCCGGCTCGCGATGCCAAAGGCGAGCATGACCGACAGCATCTGGGCGCCGCGGGCAGCGCCGTAACCCAGGTCCGCGCAGTACGAGACGATGTGGACCTGCGGCATGGACATCGCCACGCAGCACGCGACGCCGGCGATGCAAAGGAGCGTCTGAGCCTGAAATGACGTCAGTCCGAAAGGCGCAGCAGCAGGCTCGCGCCCGGTCGCCCGCCGGGTGGCGGGCAACACGATGGGCGGTCGGCGGCGCAGGAAGAGCGCGAGCGCGGTCACGGCGACGAAGCAGAAGATTCCCAGCCCGAAATAGGTCTGGCGCCACCCGACCTGCTCGACGTAGTGCGCGATGACGGGCGGCCACAGCGCTCCGCCCAGATAGTTGCCGCTGGCGCAGATCGCGACAGCGATGCCGCGGCGGCGCACCCACCACAGCGACGTGTCGGCGATGAGCGGCGCAAACATGGCGGCGCTGCCAAGCAGGCCGATCAGCACGCCGTGCGCGAGCATGAAGCCCGCAAGCCCCTGCGTCGTGCCCGCCAGCCCGAAGCCGGCGCCGAGGCCGGCGCCGCCGATCAGCACCGGCACCATCACACCGTAACGGTCGGCGAGGCGCCCCATGATCAGTCCGCCGACCCCGAATCCGATCATCAACAGAGAGTACGGCATCGCCGCGTCGGCGCGCGCAATGCCGAACTCCGCCTGCACCGCCGGCAGCGTCACGGGAACGATGTACATGCCGCAGGCGCCTATGGTCATGACCGCGAGCGTGACCAGAAGCCGCGCCGCGGCATACGGAGTATCGGTTTCAAATGCCCGCTGCATGATCACTCCAGTCGCTGCAGGCCGCGAACCATCAGCACGATGCCCAGCATGATCAATATGCAGCTTAACGCGTAGGCACCCTGGGCGAGCGGGGCGCCGAAGCGCTCCGCAACCGCCCCCGCCAGGAAATTGCCGAACGGCAGGCTGATCACGACGCCGGTGCGCAGTCCCATCACCCGGCCACGCATGGGCTGATCCGTATGGCTCAATATCAACGTGGCGATCACCGTCCAGACGATCGCCTGGGTAAGCCCGGCCACGAACACGAGCGTGAGCGACAGGTAATAGGACGTGGACAGGGCAAACAGCAGCAGGGAAACGGGCCAGGCGAAGCTGCTCCACACCAGCATCCTCCCCCTGCGCCTGAAGTTGCCCAGGGAGACCACCCAGAGCCCTGCCACCAGCGCGCCGAAACCCGCCATGGCCGTGAGCATCCCGTAGCCCGCCGCGCCCGCGTCCAGGATGTAACGGGCAAAAACCGGGAGGAAGGCATACCGGTAGGGGGCGGCGAGCAGGTTGAGGAGAAAGGCGATCGCGAGCAGCACGAGGACGGTGTGGTTGCCCCAGACATACTTGAGACCGCCGATCAGGCTCCGCACCGGCGACTCGTGAGCGTGGATGGCGTGCTTGACACTCTTCATCATAAGCAGCACCACCACGTCCACGAGACAGATGCCCGCTATCAGCCCATAGGCGCCGCCCATGCCCAGCGTCGGAATCATCAGTCCACCCAATGCCGGACCGATGACGACCGTAATCTCCATGGCCACTGCGTTCAGGGCGACCGCGTTGGTCAGATCTTCCGTTTCGACCAGGTCCGGCACCAAGGCATTACGCGTCGGGTTGTCGATGGCCCAGGTGAAGCTCCCCACCAAGGCGAGGACGATGACGTGCCACAGTGCGAGCCAGCCGGAGACAACAAGCAGCAGCATGATGGCCGACACCGCGAGGTTCACCGCTGCCGCGACGATGAGAAGCAGGCGCCGGTCCATGCGGTCGGCGGCCACGCCCATGAACGGCGCCGCCAGATAGCCGGCCATCTTGCATGCGGCCACGATGCCAACCATCAGGGGAGAATCCGTCAGCTCCAGCGTGAGCCACCCGATCACCACCATGTCAGCCCAGCGAGCCGTCGAGGACAGGAGGCTCGCCATCCACAGCAGGCGGAAGCCGCGATGGCGGAGCGCAGCAAACTGTTGCATCCGGCCCAGCCGGCCCAACAATTCCACCGTCATAGCGTGTCAAGAATAACGATTCCCTCCCCCTTGATGGGGGAGGTGTGCCGGAACGAGGAGCAGGGGCCCCAACACTGGGGATGCGACCGTGTAGGCACACATAAGCACGCGAGCCGACGCGGCACTGCATCCCGCTGCGGGGTCGCATCCATCGATACTGCCGATGGAATCCTGCTCCGCCCTCCGCGGGCGCAGGGTGGGGGTGAAAAAGGATACACGACGCATGTTCTCACCCCCATCCCCACCTTCCCCCGTCAAGGGGGAAGGAGTGTCCTACTTGACCCACCAATGCATGGAATCCTGGCCTTCTCCCTGCGTGCCATGCGGCCCGCCACCACCGGATCGCAGGTACATCTTGCGCGCATAGCCCGGCTTGAACTTGCCGGCGAGCGCATCAACGATCCAGTCCATGCCCATCGAATGGCAGTCCATGCGCTGGCCCAGCGCCGGGAACATGACCGTCTGGTGATAGGTGTCCTCGTAGACCCACAGTTCCTTCGGCGCCTTGATCCGGTCGTAGAACTTGTAGACCAGCTCGACGGGACTGCGCGCGTCATATTCGCCGGTCGTCAGCAGGGTCGGCGCCGTGATGCCGCCTTCCTTGCCATCCACGGTCATCTGGCTCACGATCTTGTCGAGTTCCTCCTCGCTCCTCGCGCCGGTGAGATAGCCGAAGAGCTGCTTGTAGCGCGGCGAGAAGGTGTCGAGGATGTAGTACTTGTCGAGATAGGAAGCCCAGGCGCCGACATTCGCCTTGATGATCGGGTTGCCCAACGCTGCAACGCCGAGACCCCAGTGCGATCCCATCGACTGCGCGAAGACGGTGATCTTGTCGGGATCGACCTCCTTGCGGCCCTGAAGCCATTTCGCCACGGCGATGACCGCGCGCTCGTAGTTGTCCGCCGTCAGCTTGGTGCCGCGGAGATTGCTCATGCCCTGGCCCGGCCCGTCCATGGACAGCAGATGCATGCCGCGATCCAGCGCGTGGTTGATCTGCGGGTCCGGATAGATCTCCTTGGTCATGTCGCAACCGGGGATGAAGATCACGGTCGGCGCTTTCGGGCGGCCCTTCAGCATGTGCAAGTTGCACTGAAGCTCGACGCCCTCGAAGGGAATCTCGACGCGCTCGATGGGGTAGGGGGCGAGCTCGATCACCTTTTCGTAGTTGGCGATGCAGCGGCCGTGCAGGTAACGCTTCTCGTCATTGGTCTCGAGCACCGGGTGCTGGGCGGCGGCGAACTGGGCGGAGGCGCGGTAGTAGAACTCGAAGGCCGTCATCCTGTGGCCGGCGGCTTCCTCTTCCGCCGCCACGCGCTCCATGCGCTGGGCGATGCGGCCGACATGCTTCGAGATCTGGGCATGGCTCTTCACGCTCGCTGGTAATACGCGGCCGTCGGCGTCCCAGTGAAAGACGCGGCCGGTTTCCTTGACCAGATAATCGAAAATCCACTGCTGGCGATCGCGGTCGAGACGGGGTGTACGCATTACTTATATCCTTCCCTGATGATGGTGGTTGGTGTCGGGTCCGGTCGCGGAATCGAGCCGTACCCTGAAAACTATCCGGCCTGTCAGACCCCCGAGTTCGAGAGCCCGCCGTTGATATGCAGCGTCTGCCCGGTCACGTACGCGCCGGCCGGGCCGCAGAGGCTGCGCACCATGCCGGCGATCTCGAACGGCGCGCCTCGACGGCCGAGGGGAATTTCCCGCGATCGATTCGGTGTATCTCTCCCGCCGGCGCGCGCGGTTGCGATCTGCCCCGGAGAGATGCAGTTCACGCGGATGCCGAACTCGCCCAGATCCTGCGCCAGGGCCTTGGTCAGCCCGACGATGCCGTGCTTGGAAGCCGCGACATGCGCGCGGTCCTTGAGGCCCAGCAACGCGGTGACGCCGGCGAAGGTGACGATGCGCCCGTCGCCCGCCTGCTTGAGCGCGGGCAGACAGGCCTTGGTGAAGACGAATGCGCTGTCCAGATTGGTGGCAAGGATGCGGCGCCAGTCCGCGAAGCTGATTTCGTCGAAATGCACGTGCTCGCGAATAGCGGCATTGAGCACCAGGATATCGAGGCGACCGAAACGTTTCACCACCGCATCGACCATCGCCTGTACCTGGGCGGGCTCCGCGACGTCGGCGGCGTAGGCCTCGCCATCCGTGCCCAACGCCTTGATCTCATCGACGATGCCGCGCGCCTGCTCGATATTCGAACGCGTGTTCACCGCCACCTTGGCGCCGCCCGCGGCGAGAGATAGCGCAATCGCGCGTCCGATATTGCGCGCGGCGCCTGTGACGAGCGCTACTTTGCCGGCGAACTCGTCGCCCTTGTGCATGCCAGGTTCGGTCATGGTCTGGCTCCTTTTTATGGGGTCGGAGTAACTTTTTTTGGCGTTGAACGTTGAAGAATAACCGAGTTGATGCGTGGCATCCATCCAACATGGCGCGACGGCCCAGATTCGCTTTACCCGGCTTGCCCCAGCACGTCATCCAACGGGGTAATAACCGGCAGGCGGCCTTCTACACAGACGAGGACCGGCTCTTCTACCTCGAATGTCTCGGCGATGCAGCCCGGAAGTATGGCTGTCTCGTTCACGCGTATGTGCTCATGACCAATCACGTGCACCTGCTCGCCACACCGCTGGAAACGCTGGCCCTCTCGCGTACGATGCAGCACTTGGGACGGCGTTATGTCCGTTACGTGAACGACAGGTATCGGCGCTCGGGAACCCTGTGGGAGGATCGTTTCAAGGCCAGCTTGGTAGACACGGAGCCTTATTTCCTGCGGTGCTCCTGTTACATCGAGTTCAATCCGGTACGTGCGAAGATCGTCGTGCGACCCGAGGATTACCGCTGGTCGAGTCATCGGCACCTCGGCTTCGGTACCTACGATGCTTTGGTTTGTCCCCACCAGGAATACGAGCGCCTTGGTAGCAGCCCGGACGAACGGCAGGCCGCATATCGCGCGCTATTCGCCACAGAATTATCCGCGAGTGAATTGGGGCGGATACGGACGACGGTCAACCAAGGCCGGCCACTGGGCAGCGACCGGTTCACGAGTGAGATCGAGCGGGCGTTGAAGCGGGCGGCAAGCCCGCCGAAGCGTGGTAGACCGACGCAATCTGGTATCGATCAAACAGCCGGGTCGAAGTCCGCTTAGCCGAAATTCGTACTCCGACCCCATTAAAGGGGCTGCACCTGAACACCCGCATCGCGTACCGCTTTCGTCCAGCGCGCAAGCTCGCTGCGGACCCATTCGCGCAGCTCCTGCGGCGTGCCGCCGGCCGGCTCCATGCCGAGCGTCTCGATGCGCTTGGTGAACTCGGAGTTCGCCAACGCGCGTTTCATTTCCGCGTTGAGCTTGTTGATGATCGGCGCGGGCGTGCCCGCGGGCCCGAAGATTCCGTACCAGCCGTCATTCAAAAACCCGGGCACCGTCTCGGCGACCGTGGGCAGATCAGGCATGGAGCGCAATCGCTTGAGATGGCCGGTCGCGAGCGCGCGGATTCTCCCCGCCGAGATTTGCGGCTGCGTGCCTGTGACACTGCCGACGAACACCTGGATGCGGCCCCCGACAAGATCGATCACCGCCGGGCCGGCGCCTTTGTAAGGCACGTGTACGAACTTCGCGCCAGTCGTCGTGTTGAGCAGCGCGATGCTCAAGTGGCCGATCGACCCGACCCCGGGCGAGCCGAAGTTGATTTTGCCCGGCTGGGCCTTCGCAAGATTGATCAGCTCATTCATGCCTTTCGCCGGCACGGCAGGATGCACGACAAATAGTTGCGGCACGTAGGCCGCGAGCCCCGCAGGTTCGAAATCCTTGACGGGGTCGTATTCAAGCTTGGTCCCGAAGGCGGGGTTGGTGCTCAGTCCCGAGCCGGCGCCGAGCACCAGCGTGTAGCCATCCGGCGCGGCTTTGGCCGCGAGCGTATGTGCGATCGCGGTGCCGGCGCCGGGGCGGTTATCGGCGATCACCGGCACGCCGAACTTGTCCGAAAACCAGGCTCCGAACGCGCGCGCAAGCGGATCGGCGGAACCGCCGGGCGGAAACGGCACGATCAAACGGATCGGCTTGGTCGGGTAAGTGATCTCCACTGCGTGAGCCGCTGCGGCTGCAGCGAGGAGCGCGAGACCTGCGGAAACGGCTTTCAACATCGAATGTGCCAACATGGTTATGTCTCCTCCACGGGGATGGGTATAGACATCAAAACCCTTTTTTCACCAAACCGCAAGCTGTCGCCCGCCCGGCGAATCGTCAACTTCGTGCATTTTCATGCAAACGAAATTCGTACTCCGACCCCATTAAACCCCCGCAAACTATCGCCTCGGGGCAGGGCGGGCGCAAGGGAAGGCGCGCTACTGCTTGAGATCGAGGTGCTCCGCGAGTTTCTCGTAGAGAACGTATTGCTCACGCACGAACTTCTCGGTTTCC
>Ga0209343_10010329_pt1 | contig 10626 bp, 9 predicted proteins | sample RifCSPlowO2_02_FD_184026 | JGI IMG/M metagenome (GOLD analysis project Ga0209343, IMG submission 184026) | Groundwater microbial communities from Rifle, Colorado - Rifle CSP2_plank lowO2_0.2 (SPAdes) (version 2) | ecosystem: Environmental > Aquatic > Deep subsurface > Groundwater | place: Rifle...
AAGGAGATTTCGCGTGTAGTGTTTTCATACACGCGAATCATCGCAGAAAACAACCAAATTAGCCTGGGAAAGCGACGCTTTTCCTTACTTGTCATCAACCAAATTTAGTCATTCATCCCAAAAGTTTCTTTTGCCCTTCATTGATAAATCCTTTTCCTTTTCGCCGAAAAAGCCCTTTCAAATCCTAGCCGAGCGGCGCGTCTTGCGCCGCGAGCTGACCTCTTCAAATTTGCATTTTCCCAATTGGCGGTGTATTCTTGAATTAGCTCGAACGGAATTCTGTTCTCGCCCGCCTGCGGCGGGCTCGGGTCGGGAGGGCAAAAAATCTGGGCGGTTCCGAATCTAAAATTCCAAACTGCCAAAGAACCTGAAAACAAATCGGCTCGAATCATATTTTGGAAGGGCAAAAGAAATTTTTTCATTATGAAGAAAATAACTCTAAAATTAATTTTCATTTTCGGTGTTTTTTCGTTTTTTATAATCTCGATTGCATCTGCACAAACTACATTGAGATACACACAGAATCTTTACTTCGGAATAAAAGATTCTTCCGTTACTACATTACAAACTGATCTTGCCTCTGATTCGTCCATATATCCCGAAAAACTTATTACAGGATACTTCGGTGCTTTGACTCAAAAAGCAGTCCAGCGTTTTCAGGCAAAATATGGCATTGTGAATTCTGGCACTCCTTTAACAACAGGGTACGGTCGTGTGGGTCCGAAAACACGCGCAAAGCTAAATGAACTTTATGGACAACACTCATCGGCTTGTATGCCAGGCAATCCTGTTTCAGTGACGCTTACTTCTCCAAATAACGGAGGTACTTATCAGGCAGGTACACAGTTGAATATCAGTTGGGAGTCTTGTAATCTCTCGGCTAACTCATGGATTGGACTTGCCGCTAACGAAGCACATGTAGCATCGAAGTTGCCGGTAACTCAAAATAATTACGTTTGGAAAATTCCAATTGATAGTTACTGTGGTGCATGGGGATCCGATATATGTTATGGACAAGCATTAAGTGGCAGCAATTTCAAGGTAGTGGTCAGGATTTACGAAGATCAAGGTACAAATTCGTGCCTAGGCTTTTGTCCACCGGGAACAACACAACCAAAGTTGATAGCATCAGACGAAAGCGAAGTTGTCTTTACAATCACTCCTTAAGTAGTTGCCACCAAAGAAAAACTTAAAATTGTTAATTCCCGATTCGGAACCGCCCAGATTTTTTGCCCTCCCGACCCGAGTCTCGCGAAGCGGGACGAGGACAGAATTCCGTTCGAGCTATTTCAAGAATACACCGCCAGTGATCTGTATTGAAAATCGGAATTGGAAGCCGAAATGGGGTCGTGCCGGGGGCGCGACCCCGCTTTGTCCGTTTCTTTTGATTCCGAATCTGCGGTGTGTGTTGAACGAAGTTCGAATGTATTTTGAATTGAATCCTGACGACCAATGATGCGCGCCTCGTCCGCTCCTTTTGGTCGCGGGAGCAAAAACCAAAAATTTTCCTTACCTTTCTTATTTTCCTCGGCGGGGGGTGGGGGGAGCCGACAAAAAATGGAAAGGAAATTTTTGGTTTTGCTTCGCCGTCAGCATAGATACATTATATGGCAATTTGGAATAATACACAATGGAATACTATACTTACTAAATAATGCCTAGAGCAATTTATACAAAACCATAATGCAATAGTTGAACGCTTGAAAAAGGCGCGTCTTGAAGCTGGTCTTGGACAGGTTGAAGTTGCAGAAAAGCTTGGGAAAACTCAGTCTTATGTTTCAAAAATAGAATCCGGACAGAGACGCTTTGACGTTTTGCAGTTGAAAGAATTTGCAAAACTTTATAAGAAATCACTAGATTTTTTTGTAAAATAATTTTTTATGTCGAATATTCAAAGATTACTAGAAAATAGACACAATGATAAAATCAATTATAAACAGATAATTGAGAAATATCCTTGGATAGTTGAAAAAAATCAAAAAGCAATTTTAAGTCCAGATAGTGATGGGCTACTTTGCGGATTGTTTATGTCCCACTATTTCAATTGGACTATTGAAGGTTTCTATGACGGAAAAGTTATGCTTCTAAAGAATGGTGTCAAACCAAAAGAATGTGTATTTCTAGATATGGAAATTGCTAGAAGTGACATTCGGAGTCTTGGTCATCACATGTTGTTATTGAACAAAAATAGCAAACCTGGAAATTGGGATACTAATTTTAAAAACTGTATTCAGCCGAACAATTTAAGAGAATACGATGGAAAACATGATTTTCGTCTAAAATATCCGCTAGCAACAATTCATATACTAATGGGAATAGTAAATGAACATACTGGTGTCGTTTTAGACGAAGATTCAATACCTGCGTTATATTTTACTGACGGTGTTTTTAATGTTTTATTCAGTTATCCAGAAAATGTTCTGAATTGGTTAAATTATCTTGATGCAGAAAAAAAGGATAACCCATTAAATATAATTTTTGAGAATGAAAAATATACCACAATAATTAATTTAATGAGAGAAATGGATAATTTCTTTAGAGAAAGAGATAAGATAAGCATTCCTCACGAAAGAGGCGACAGATTGAAAATCTCAACAAAAGACGGAGATCATTATAATACTGAAAAAGATGGTCCAAATTATAAGATTAATCAAAATGCAGTAGAAAGAGTTGAAAAATTCTTAAATTTACTAGGGTCTCTAACCAAATGGGAATATAAAAATCATTCTTGGAATTGGGATGGATTTAAACTGTATAAATTTACCAAAAGCAGTTTTGGAAAAGATAAAAAAACACTAACTAATGTTAATTTCAAAGATTTCATTGATAAAAATCCACTTTCTTGGGCTATGACAAGTGGAATAAATATTGAATATACATTAGAAACTCCAGACAAAATGCTTTAATTGAAAAGTGAACTCGGTATGGCCTTGAGTCGTTCCTCCGCTAGCTCACAATACTCTTTAGAAATATCTATACCGATATAGCTTCGGCCTAATTGTTTTGCTGCAACAGCAGTTGATCCGCAACCAATAAATGGGTCAAGAACTACACCTTTTGAAGGACAGAAGCACTGAACAAAATCAGTTGGAATTTTATCTGGAAATGTTGCTGGATGTTTTCGTTTGAGTGGATTCTTGTCTCCAGCATTCAAATAATCCCATACTGTGCCCCTGCATTTCGTTGCATTTATCTCTCGTGTAATAGTTTGAGTTGTTGTTCCATCCGTGCGACGATTACCACTTCCAGTCATCGTTTTCCCGCCATGTTTCGAAGGCACTTTTAATGGCTCTTTATTAAAATAAGCAGGGCGTTCTCCTTTTAAGAAAATCGGCATATACTCATGATCAACACGAAACCGCTTTGTCCACCATGCTCCCTCTGTCCCGTATTTTCTGTATATTACAGTTTCAAATAGTTTGAAACCGGCGTTGTCGCACCAATCTATAATTGTCTTGAACGATGTAAGTGATTTTCCAAAATTGTGTGTTGCATCTTGTATTACCATTGCAACGATTCCTCCATCTTTTAAGACACGATGTAATTCTTTTCCAACGGCAGGTAAATTTAATGAAAAACCATTATATGTTCTAACGCCATCATAAGGAGGAGATGTCACAACTAAGTCTATTGAATTTGAAGGAATTCCTTTTAATACCTCAACCGCATCTCCACAAAGTATTTTATTTAAGGGAAGTTCTTTGTACTTATCAGTTTTTTTGTATTCGGGTAATTGAATTGTAGTAGTTCCTTCTTCACGAATAACATCAAGCACAATACCTTGTATAGAAACATCTCTCCCATTTCTGAAAATAAGTGGTTCCATATTTTTGTTTGCTGGTTGTAAACGGATATGCCCTTTCTCTTTATAAAATTTCTTTAACGTTGCTTCATGATTATCAATAAGAGCAACTACTTTCTGTCCATTGTCGGCAGTTTCCTGCTGCTTTATCAGAACAACATCGCCATCGTTGATATTTTCATCAATCATACTGTTGCCGACTACGCGAAGGGCATAAACTTCTGATGATTGAGGAAGTTTGCTTTTCGGAACGGCTATCATTTCTTTTACTCGGATTGCTTCAATTGGCTGTCCAGCAGCGATAGTTCCCAAAAGCGGAATTTTAACCATAGATTCACGCCCCACAACATCGATAGAACGTGACTTGTTTTCTTCTTTTGTTAAATATCCAAGATCGCGAAGTTTTGAAATATGAAAATGGGCTGTTGAAACCGACGCTAGTTTGAATTTTTTGCGTATTTCGTCAAGAGAGGGAGCGTATTCTTTGCGCTCCTGATAGTCAGTAATGAAATCGAGGACCATTTTTTGCTTTTTTGTTATCATGCTGATATTATAGAAAATAAATAGAAAGTGAGCAAACAAAGTTATCCACATAAAATGAAAACAGGAAGAAATGAAAAATGTCCATGCGGGAGCGGTTTGAAATATAAGAAATGTCATATGAACAAACCACGAGAAATTGGAGTATTACGCAAAGCATACGATATGGGTAAAGACCATGATTTTTATACTCGTTTTTTATTTGGTCTTGGCAACATTAGGAGTTGTGCCTACGGAAAAGATAAACAACTAGAATATGATAAAAGTTTTAGTCCAGTTTTCCAAAATCTAGTTGAGATGAATATTGTTAAAAAGAAATGTGTTGCACTTATTTCTCAACATCGTAAGGCAGTTGAAACAGGTAAGGATGGAAAATATCATGGTAACCAAATTGATGTAAACGAACCTATTGAGGATGAACTGAACATTTTCTTTAAGGACTTTTTCATTCGTGGCGAAATGGCGATAGGAAGTCTTATTGCACACTCGCGATACATGGGATCAAATATTGGGTTTCTTTTTACAGACGACGAAAAGAAATTTCGCAAGGGATTGGCAAAATTTGTGTTAAGCGAGAACGATGAGCGTTTTAAGGGGCTAAATGTGTTCATGAAGCATCATCGAAAAACATGGTACGAATCTTTTAACGATCTTCGCAATAAAATTGAACACGAAGGGTGGCATTTGCCGAATTTGCAGTACACACTTGATTCAAATAATAAAGTGCAAGTTCGGTTACCAACATCCCCAAACCAAACTATTGAAGAAATCTTAGAGTCATATTGGCAAAGCATGAGCATGTTTTGCGAGGAAGTCATTGTTTTTCTTTTGAGTCTTAAATTAAAACAAGACATGATTATTGTGTTTATTCCGGAAGAAAATAGAGATAAAAATTTACCTGTTCGGTATATTGTCAGTCATAAGGATTTCCCGGGTGTTTTGTTGCAATGTGGTTAGAGGGAGCAACCCTCGCCGTTTTATAATTTCTCCTAAAAACGGCGGGGATTTGTGCGCGCACAGGGCGGGCGGGGCAAGCACATATAGATTTGTTTGTGCCTGGCACAATCGATATTCTTTGAGTTACCAAAACTAGTCACCGAGGTCACAGAGTTTAGAGTTACCACAGAACGCCGAGAGGAAGCGCCTCGTCTCGCCGCAAGGACAGAGAAATGAGCGACAAGGTATCACCTGAAGTGATAAAATATAACTAGCTCATTTTGTAGTCTGAAGCGGCGAAGCAAAACCAAAAATTTCCTTTCCATTTTTTGTCGGCTCCCCCCCCACACCTATTCCTTTTTGTCCGCCCGAGCGGAAAAGTTTTTATCAAAATTCAAAATCCGGATTTTCGTCAAAAAAAGTTCGGATTTTAACCAAAAAACACCGTTTAGAAACTTAAATACCCCACATGGCCGTACGAAATGTTTCCGTTTTAGGTTTATACAACGACAAAAAAGAAATTCTTCTCCAGCATCGCTCGAAGGACGCGAAACGGCTTCCTGACCACTGGGCTTTTTTCGGTGGCGGCCTTGAACAAGGCGAGACACCGGAGCAAGCCATGGCGCGAGAAAGTATTGAGGAACTTGAATATCGCGTAATGAAACCGTAACTGCTCTACGCCCAAAAATTTACATTCGAGGGGAGTGTGAACACCAAGTACGTTTTTGTTGAGAGGTATGACCCCAGTCAAAAACTGATACAGCACGAGGGACTGGAAATGGGCTGGTGGAAATTCGACGACTTGGATAAACTTCTGATAATTGATCACGACCGCTTGGTGCTCTCGAAAATTCAAGATTTTTTAGAACCCATCCCAAAATAAATGGCCTAGTGAAAGGGTAAAATTCCGAGGCAAAAAACTGATATTGAGGAGGGAAACGTAATATAATTACGAGCGACTGACGAAATTCAGTTTTTGGCCGAAATTTTACCCTTGTAACGGCCAAGTATGCGAATATTAATCACGGTTTATTTTGGGATGGGTTCTAGAACTTTGACCGCAAATAAACACTTCTCTCAACACACACGCGAAACCCCAAAAATGAGGTAGAATGTAACTGCGAGATTCGCCCTAAATTGATTTGCGAGATGCAAAACGAAATATTTTTATCGGTCATAATACCCGTATATAACGAATCCTCACGAATTAAAGAGACACTCGGCAAGATTCGCGAGTATTTGCTTAAGCAAAATTATCTATCCGAAATTATCGCGGTCAACGATGGCTCCACGGACGACACGGGAGACCTACTCAAAAAGTTCGCAAAGGAACTTCCCAACCTGAAGATTATCAATCTAGAAACCAATAAAGGAAAAGGGGCCGCGGTTCGGGAAGGGATGATAAACAGCCATGGCGAAACGTGTGTCTTCATGGACGCGGATAGTTCAACGGATATCCGCGAAATTGAAAAAATGCTGCCCTTTCTGCGGGCAGGTTACGGCGTAATGGTCGGGTCAAGATTTGTTAAAAATTCCTCCATCACGACACCCCAGCCAACAACGCGGCTATTGGCCGGAAAAATCTTTCGACTGATTTGCCGAACGATTACGCCGACCGGCGTAATAGACACCCAAAACGGATTCAAGATGTTTAGAGGAAACGCCGCCCGCGAAATATTCCGCGAGCAAACGCTCCGAGGTTGGGCATTTGATGTGGAAATATTAATGATCGCGAAAAAATTAGGTTATACTATTAAAGAAGTTCCCATCTCATGGCATCATTGCGATAAAAGTCATACGACCTTGAAGACCGCGGCGAAAATGCTCGTGGATCTTGTCAGACTAAAATTGAGGAAGAACTCATAGTGGGTTTCGACCACTCGTTTATGTTAAACCGCCCAACGACAACTCGTTTCGCCGCTACGCCGCGCAAAATTCTGCTGCGGCTCTTCGACTGCGCCCTCGTCGTGCCTATGGCACGCCTTCGGGCTTGTCTTCGAGCCTCGCGACGAATTTTGCGCGGCTCGCTTGGCGATCAAAACCCACTATGAGTTCGAACCAAGCTTTTTTAAAAAAAATCGGCCTAATTGGAATCTTTTTCTTCGTTTCTTCCTTCCCCATCGCCCACGCGCACGTCCTCAATTACGGCGCCATTCGAACCGAGCTTGAAGCAAAAGAAAATGAAATCAGTCTTTATACGGAAGTGTCCCAGCAAATTTCCTACGGCACGTATTACGGTCAGGATCAGTCCGAATTTTTGGACAGTCTATTCCAAAACCGTTTCGCCATATCCCACGACGGAAAACCGTGCGATTTTAAGTTGATTTCTCTCGACAACATCCGTGAAGAAAAAACGACTTACCGCGGCTCGTACGTTTGCCCTTCTCCCATAAACGATCTAGACGGCATCGCCATGTCCGTCTCGATCTTCGACGAATCTTTTACGACATTCGATCATTTTGTGAACTTCAAAACTCCAAACGGCCAATGGACGCTCATTTTCACAAACGAAAAACAAGATTACCCGACACAGGTCGCGGCCGTGAATGAAACCGGCAGCGCTGGGAATTTTTTCGCAGTTTTAGGCCAATTCACTTGGCTTGGAGTCAAACACATTTTTACCGGCTACGATCATATTCTGTTCTTGATCATGGTCGTCCTACTTGTTCGTTCCCTGAAGAAAATTCTCATCTTGGTAACATCATTCACGCTCGCGCATTCGATCACCCTTATTCTCGCTGGTCTTAAGATAGTTACGCTACCCTCTACGATTGTCGAGCCGGCCATAGCGCTTTCGATCATGTATGTGGCTTTTCAAAATTTCAGATCCCTGCGAGACGAAAACCAGAACCCGAAACTGACACACCTGTGGTTCACGACTTTTGGTTTCGGACTTGTGCACGGTTTAGGATTTGCTGGAGCTCTCGCGGAAACAAAAATCCCGAACTCCTTTTTCGTCCCCGCGCTTATTATCTTTAATCTTGGAATTGAAATCGGTCAGCTCGGTATTTTAACACTGGCGATACCTCTAATCAGGCAAGCTGACAAACTGCCTCGCCGAAACCAAATATTTAAAGCTGTTTCGGTAATTGCAGGTCTGGTGGCGCTCGTTTGGTTTATTTTGAGAACTATATAATCGGCCTAAAATAGTTCATGATATAATCTCTCCGTGAATCAGAATGACTTCCCAAAACTTGAAGTGCGCCCGCTTCCAACTCCTCCGTCGTGGACAAAAGCTCTCGGTGTGGGAGTGGTTATCATGGGTCTTGCCATGGGCACAGGCGAGCTTGTCATCTGGCCCCATCTTGTCATCAAACACGGTCTCGGAATTTTATGGCTGGCTTTAATCGGCATCCTTTGCCAATTCCTAATCAATCACGAAGTGGCTCGCCATGAAGTGGCGACAGGGGAAAGTTTTTTCACCTCATCCGGGCGTATCCTTAAATGGTCTCCCCTGTTCTGGCTGTTTTGCGCCATGGCTCTGTATATCTGGCCGGGCTGGGCATCAACAGTCGGGACGATTCTCTCGGAACTTCTGGGCTTCGGATCGTATCTTGCGTGGGCATGGGTGTCGCTCGCCCTCGTGCTCATTTTGACCTTCTCGGGAAAAATCGCGTATGAAATTTTGGAGAAAACGCTTAAAATCACAGTCCCCGTCTTTTTTGTCCTTCTCGTCGTTATAAGTTTTTCAAATTTAGATCTGAACATTATCAAAGCGGGCATGAAAGGAATACTAAGTTTTGGCTTCATACCGCAAAACGTCAATATGGCCACGTTGCTCGGAGCAGTGGTGTTCGCCGGAGCCGGCGGCATGTTAAACCTCTGCGTGTCTTTGTGGTACCGAGACAAAGGATTCGGAATGGGTTCTTACGCAGGGCGAATAACCAATCCCGTAACCGGAAAACCCGAGGCGGTTTCCCCCACAGGATACCGCTTTGAGCCAGAGAAAGATGGCCAATTTCTGACATGGCGTAACTGGCTGAGATTCGTGAAAATAGATCAGGGGGTAATTTTTACGGCTTTCGGATTCATTACCCTGATTTTGATCTCACTAAACGCTTACTCCGTATTGGGAACGCTAGGAACGACACCCGAAGGCCTGAACGTCGCCACGGCGCAAGCTGAAATTTTTGCCAAGCATTTGGGAGAAACCGGCAGAATCGCCTATCTCGTCATGGCGTTCCTGATGCTTTTTTCCGTAATGTGGACGGTGCTCGACGCTTTGGCGCGGATGGTTTCGGACATAATACACACCAACTCGCGCGTGGGAAAGTTAACAAAAATCTTTTCCGTCTTCAAATTCGCGTCGGCTCACCACCTCTACTATCTCTTCATGGTTGTCTTCGTAATAATCGGGGCTTTCCTATTGCCTTTGAATCAACCTCTGCCGTGGCTTATACTCTCCGGAACGCTGGGAGGTCTCGTCATGTTTTTATACACCCCAATCCTTATTTTCCTGAACAATTTCAAACTGGATAAAAGTTTGCGCCCGTCCCTCATTACCAATACACTATTATTGGCAATAACCGCTTTCTACGGATATTTTTCTTACCTAACCGTCGCCGGATATTTCTGAAGTACCCACGTCTATCCGTTTATTTTTGCGAAATTATTAGTTAAAAAAACAAATGAACGAAATTCAATGGGCAACGCCCGAATATTATAAGACGCCGAAAAAAGCCAACTGGTACATCGCGGTTTCGGTTATCGCTCTCTCCCTGATCGCCATGGGAATAATGCTCGATAACATGCTTTTGGTAATTCTCATCATCATCGCGGTCTTCACGCTTTTTTTGCTCTCGAAAAAAGATCCGCCGGAGATCGTGTGTAAAATAATCGAACGCGGGGTAGTCGTCGAAGATAACCTCTACCCGTTCGGCTCGGTAGAATCGTTTTGGATTGACGACTCCGACCGCGAACAACCAAAAATGTTTTTGAAACTGAAATCCGGCTATCATCCCATAATCACCGTGCCGCTTCACGAAGCGCCAATCGAAGAAATTCACGAGGTGATGCAAAAAAAGACAAAAGAAGTGGAACATCTCGAACCCCTATCTCAAAAAATCATGGAATATCTGGGATTTTGAGATACAAGCGCGGATGTACGCGGATTAATTCGCGGATACACGCGGATGAGATTCAAGCGCGGATGTACGCGGATTAATTCGCGGATACACGCGGATGTGTTTTGCGCAATTTATAAGAGGGTTTACATAAATACAGGTTTGCCGTAACTATCCACACCCCTCACCACAGCATATGATATAATGTCAACATGCTACTCTCAGAAAATGAGGTAAACAAAAGACTCATCAGACTTAGAAATTTAGAGAATCTCCATCTCAAAG
>Ga0209343_10010333_pt1 | contig 10623 bp, 9 predicted proteins | sample RifCSPlowO2_02_FD_184026 | JGI IMG/M metagenome (GOLD analysis project Ga0209343, IMG submission 184026) | Groundwater microbial communities from Rifle, Colorado - Rifle CSP2_plank lowO2_0.2 (SPAdes) (version 2) | ecosystem: Environmental > Aquatic > Deep subsurface > Groundwater | place: Rifle...
GGTTACACGCTTTTCTATACGATCCCAGATCCGATCGTAAGGCGTCCGGCGACAGCGGTGGTGCCCTACGATCCGATCGCCGATTTCACCCCGATCACGGTGATGCTCAAGTCCTACGTGATCCTCGTGGCCAATCCCGCGTTCCCGGCAAAGGACATCCGCGAACTGATGGATTACGCAAGACGTCATCCGGGAGCGGTGAATTATGGAACCAACGGTACCGGCACAGGCCATCATCTGCTGGGTGACCAACTGGCGCGATTGGGGCGGGTCAACATGATTCATGTGCCCTACAAGAGCGGCGCGCCGTCGCTTCTGGCCGGTGTTACGGGTGAAGTGCAGGTGGTGGTGTCCGCGGCCGGATCGGCGATGCCATTTGTGAAGTCGGGCAAGTTGCGGCTGTTGGGGGTTCTGGATGAAGAACGTTCGCGCGCGCTGCCCAACGCGCAGGCGGTCACCGAAGTCCTGCCCGGATTCATGTCGACGCCGAGCTGGCTGGCATTTTTTGGCCCCGCCAGGTTGCCCAGGCCGGTCGTCGATCGCCTGCACCAGGCGATCACTCAAGGCGCCAACCAGCCGGAGGTGCGCGCCCGCTTCGATCAGGTTGGCCAGCAGGTAGTCGGCAACACACCGGAGCAGTTTGCCGCATCGATCAAAAAGGAAATCGCCGATTACAAGGTGCTTGTTGCCGCGTCCGGTATCAAACCGGAATAAGGCATACCGCTAGCGTTGCACCGGATCGCTGGTGTCGGGGTTTTTTACCGCGAACGCTTGCTTGTAGCCAGGCCGCGACTGGATCCGTTGCCACCACTCCGCAAGCTTCGGGCGCCGCGCCGCGCCCACCATCTCGGGCCGCTTCAACACCTCGATGCGGTTGATGAACGGCGCCATGGCGATATCGGCCAGGGAAAACTCCCCGCCGGCGAGCCAGGGTCCGCGGCCCAGGGTTTCTTCCATCTTGTCCAGCAGGAAATCGAGCGCCTCGTAGGCCTGGTTTTCCTCGGCTTCGGTGGCGCCGAATTCAGCGCGGTGCAGAAGGCGATTGCGGATGATCGGATTGGGGCAATTGGCCGCCATGCGCTTGAGATCCTCCTTGGTATGGCCCTTGGCTTTGTGGCGCGCGGCATGGCGCGGGTTGTAGGAGCAGGTGTTGACGTTCTCGTGCGCGATTTCCTCGGAGTTGAAGATCCACAGGCGCATCTGCGTTTTCGCATAAGCGTCCTCAGGGCGCAGGCGCACCTGAGGATAACAATCCTCGAGGTACTCCAGTATCACGTTCGACTCGATCACGATGCGCCCGTCGTGATCGAGCGCCGGCACCACCGCCTTGGGGTTCATCTTCAGGTACTCCGGCCGCCAGTGGTCGAATTCGAACAAATTGACATGGCGGTTCTCGTAGGCGAGGCCTTTTTCGGCAAGGCAGAAGCGCACCTTCTGCGAACACACCGAACTCCAGTAATTGTGCAATATCAGCATGAATTTCTATCCTGAGCAGTTTTTGTTCAGCGTTCGCCACGCTGATAAAGATAAAGATAAAGATTCAGGAGAAAGGGTTCGCCTGTCCCGGCCGCGGTGCGACCCCGGTGGTCACCACGATGCTCGCGACGATCGAATAGAACCCGGCGACATTGAGAATTTCGACCACGCCGGTCGCGCCCAGCGCTTTTTCCGCCGCAGCGTAGGTGGCATCGCTGACGCTCTGTTTGCCATAGAGTTCGCTGAACAGGTTATAGACCGCCTGTTCCGCGGGGTCGGCGAAGCTGGGTGTCTGCTTCGCCCGGATCGCCTCGATCGCCGCCTCTGAAATCCCGGCGGCCTTTGCCTGGGGTGACTGCGCATTCCATACGTAGCCGGCGTTCCAATGCCGCGCGGTCAGGATGACGCCGAGCAGCGCCAGCTTGCGTGGCACCGAAAGGCCGTCGCGAAAGTAATCGGAGTAATTGGCCGCGCGTGCCGCCAGTTCCGGGTTGCGCAGCATGTGCGCCCAGGGCCCCTGGATGGACCCGCCGCGCGTCTGGGCGATGCGCTCGCCAAGTTTGCGTGTGGCTTCGTCAAAGTCCTCGGGCTTGAGTTCGGGCAGGCGCGCCATCGGCGTTCTCCAATTTGTGTGGCTGGATGGTGTGTCTCGGCACGTCTTGCTGTTCGATTGGCCGGGCTAACGGGATATCGGATTAAGCGGCGAATGATGCGCGCCATTCGACAGAACGGCAATAGGCAGGCGAGGCGTTCGAACCGTGGTTTGCCGCAGCCGGATCCAGCAATATTTTCAAGGCCGGCTATCGGGTGCAGAATGACCAGCCGAAGGCGGTCTGAGAACACGTTTACCTTTCCTGAAGGTAGTTTCAAAATGAAGCAAACCGCCGCAATCTCGGAGAAGCACTGAGGAACTTTTATTGAATCCGGATCCCGGCGCACCGCAATCTGGCGGCGCCAGGGCCCGCGCCGGCGATTTCGCTAAGGAGAACAACGATGGCCGAAATAATTGGAATGGGTCTGAGCCACTACCCTGGACCGATGGTGCCGGTGGAGTACTGGCCTACCATGCTGCAGCGCTGGGTCGAGATCGGCCGCGTCAAGCCGGAGTTGTTCGCGGCGCGCGAGAAATGGCCCGAGCCGATGCGCCGTGAATGGGGCGACGACGAGGGCCAAGCGGCGGCCAGGGAGCATCGCAGCCGCCTGCTCGCGGGATACCGTCGCCTGCGCCAGGAACTGGATGCGTTCCGCCCGGACATCGTGCTCATTTGGGGCGACGACCAGTTCGAGAATTACAAACGCGATTGCATTCCGGCTTTCTCGGTGGGAATATTCGATAAGGTCATCAGCAGGCCCTTTGGCGGCAACTCCGTGGTGTTCAAGACCGACAAGAATGACTGGGGCCTGCCGCCGGATACCGAGCTGCCCATCCGCGGCCATTACAAGGGCGCGCGGGCGCTGACCAAGGCGCTCCTCGAAGGTGGCTTCGATGTCGCCTACTCGCTCGAATTCAAGCATCCGCGCGGCCTCGCACATTCTTTCAACAACACCGTTGTCTACCTCGACCACGACCGGCGCGGCTTCGATTACCCGGTGATTCCTTTCCATGTAAACTGCTACGGCAACCAGCTTCTGAAGACCAGCGCCAGCGCCGTCGGCGAAGGCGCGGATGAAATCACCCCGCCCTCGCCCAGTCCGGCACGCTGCTTCGAAATCGGCCGCGCCACTGCGCGCTTTTTCGCCGGCTCGCCGTGGCGGGTGGCGCTGATCGGCTCCTCGAGCTGGTCGCATGCTTCCCTGACACAAAAGCATGGCCGCTTGTATCCCGATGTCGATGCCGACCGCGCGCGCCACGAGGAACTGCGCTCGGGACGCTTCGCCGCGTGGGGCGGCATCACGCAGGAACAGATCGAGGACTCCGGACAACATGAAGTGCTCAACTGGATCGCGCTGGCCGGCGCGATGACCGAGCTGGGAATGAAGGCGCAGGTCCTCGACTATATCGAGAGCTATATCTTCAATTCGGCGAAATGTTTCGCGCTGTTTCCACCGGCCGGACAAAGCACCACCGCAGCTCAGGGTGCGGCACGCGAAGCGGTCGCCACGTGACCGGGCTGGTTGCCGGTGTTCCTGCGCCGCGGCCGGCGCGGCCGGCGCAGCCGACGGCGGCCGGTGCGCGGTCTTTTGTAGTCTGAGGAGACGATATTGGAAATTCACTGGTACTTCGCGGCGCAGGACGGCACACATCCCTGGCGACCTGATGGTGCGCGCCTTACTGATTTTGCCTACATGAGGCAATTGGCCGGAGCGATCGACCACAATGGTTATGCTGGCGCGTTGATTGCGACACTGCCTGGAGGCACCGATCCATGGTCCCTGGCGACAGGCCTCGCGATGCAGACGCGGCAGATGAAATTCATCGTCGCGCAGTATGCGGGCGTCATCGCGCCGCTGTGGCTGGCGCAGATGGCGGCAAGCGTCGACCAGATTTCCAACGGCAGGCTGATCATCAACATCATCATGGGTGCGGGGCCGAGCGCGCCGCAATTGGGTATTTCGGACAATCATGACGAGCGCTACGCTCTTGCCGAGGAATACTGGGGTGTATTCCGGCGCCTGATGACGGGCGAGACGGTCACCCACGAGGGCAAATATGTCTCACTGAAAAATGCCCGTTTGTTGCTCGATTCAGTGCAGAAACCCCATCCCGAGCTGATGATGGGCGGATCGTCGGCGCCAGGGCTTGCTTTCGCGGCCAAGCATGCCGACACCTGGCTCAGTCTGGGGGTGCCGCCGCCGGTATTTGCGCAGAAGGTGGCGAAGGTGCGCGAGATGGCCGCGGCGCAGGGGCGTAAACTGCGCTTCGGCATTCGCGCCTACGTCATCGTTCGCGAAACTGTGGAAGAGGCCTGGGCGGCGGCGCAATGGCAGTATGAGCGCATGGACGCGGCCACCGTGCAACGGCGCCTGGACAAGCTCGCGAAAACGGACACCGAGGGCGACGGATTGCTCGCATCGTTTATCAAGCCGGGAAGGGGACTGCCCAAGGATGCCCGTGCGTTCGAAATCTATCCTGGTTTGTGGGGAGGCATCGGGCTGATCCGGCAAGGAACCGGAACCACGCTGGTTGGCGATCCCCAGGGCATCGTGTCATTGATACGCGAATATGAAAAGGCGGGCGCCGAAGTTTTCATCCTCGGCAATTATCCGCACATCGAGGAAGCGTACCGGTTCGCCGACCTGGTTTTTCCATTGCTGACCTCTGAAAGGAAGGCCGGTCGGATCAGCTGGTATTGATGCGCAACGCGCGGCCCTGGGTTGACTGAAACACAAACGCAAGCTGCACAGCGACTGGAGGTGACGCGACGATTCGTGCGCGCAAGGAAGCAGGGCGCGGAGCGGGTCAATGCCAACCTGGGCAAGGATCCCTTCTTCAAACTGGTCAACAGCGATACAAATTCAAGTAAAGAACGTTTGCCAGCAGGCCGCGATCATCATGATCAGGGACGGCCTGGTCCGCTATTCCGGCCGTATCCCGGCGGCCTTTACCACCCTGGCATAGATCGCGAAGTCTTTCTTCATCTGCTGGGCCAGTTCCTCGGGCGTGCTCGCGATCACCTGCAGCGACTGCCCTTCGAGCGCAGTGCGTACTTCGGGCAGGTTCAATGCCTTCACCATTTCGCTATTTAACCGGTTGACGATGGGCCGCGCCAGGCCGCCCGGGCCGAAGAATGCGAACCAGTCGGAGAACGACTCATAGGCAGGGAGATCCTCCTCGACGGTCGGCACATTGGGTACTGCCGCATAGCGCTTGGGCGTCGTCATCGCGATCAGCCTTACCTTGCCGGCCTGGATGAATTGCCGCATGGCGCCCGGAACGCTGAAGGTCATCTGGACAGTGCCGGCCAGCACCGCGGTCACCAGCTCGTTGGAGCCGCCGAAGGGCACATGAATCATGTCGATGCCCGCCGCCATCTTGATGAGCTCGCCCCTCAAATGGTGCGTGGAGCCGATGCCATTGGTTCCGAACGCGACCTTGCCGGGATTCCTCTTCGCATACTCCACCAGTTCCCTGATCGAATTGACCGGCAGTGCGGCGTTGACCACCACGCCGGTAGCCGCGCTCGATGTATTGGTGATCGGCGTGAAGTCCCTGAACGAGTCATACGGCATGCTTTTAACGATGTGCGGCGCCACCACGTGCGTGCTGGCACTGCCCAGCAGCAGGGTGTAGCCATCGGGGGCGGCCTTGGCAACCACCGTTGCCGCGATGCGCCCGCCCGCGCCGACGCGGTTCTCGACGATCACCGGCTGGCCCAATGCCGGGCCGGCCTTGTCGATGACCTGCCTGGCAACAATGTCCGGGATCGAGGCTGCCGGGAACGGCACCAGCACCCGCACCGGTTTGTTCGGATAAGCCTGCGCGATGACCAGAGCCGGCGCAAGCAGGGCGGCAACGCTGAATGCCGCAAGGCTTAAAGGTTTCATGGATTGTTCCTGAAAAAAGTGGCCGTTTCAGAACGACCGAAACGGCCCCTGACTTGGGGGAGTTTGAGGGGAGTATCCCCTAATTTTGACTCCGGTTCTGACTACCGGAGTCGTTCTACCACGGAAGCGGCGCGCCGTCACGCGACAGGAAGGTTCCGGAATCTTTGAATGTCAGGCGCGCGATGACGCCGCGTACGCGTGCGACGCTGTCTTCAGCGGTATGGGGCGCATCGACGCCACCCATGTCGGTGCGCGTGTGTCCTGGGCCGATCGGCACCACGGTGATGCCGCGCGGCGCGAGATCGGCGGCGAGGATTTTCATCGCCGCATTGAGCGCGGCCTTGCCCGTCCGGTAGGCGTAGTTGCCGCCGGATTTCATATTACTGATGCTGCCCGAACCGCTGGAAATCGCGACGATGCGCCGCAGATCCGAGCGCGTAATATTGTCGGCCAGGCGCCGCGCCAGCATGAGCGGCGCGATGACATTGACTTCCAGCTCGCGCAGCCAGCGCTCGCCATCGAGTTCATCCAGTGTGCAGTCCTTTTGCAGGTGCACCCCGGCGTTGAGCAGCAGCAGGTCGACCGGTGCATGACCCAGCGCCGTGATCAGTGTGCCGATGGACATGTTGTCAGTGACATCGAGGGCGTGGTGCTCGATGTCGCCCTTGAGCGCCTGCAAGGCATGGGCGCGCTGCGGCACGCGGCAGGTGGCGATGACGCGCCAGCCATCGGCCGCATACTGTCGCGCGAACTCCAGGCCCAGGCCGCGATTGGCGCCGGTGATAAGAACACTAGGCATGGGTGCCTCCTTGGTTGCCCGGTATTATGCGGACGAGGAGCTTTTCTGTCTCGGACGGCCACCATTCATCGGGGGTGAAACATGTGGAAGCGCGCGGTTTCGGCAACGGCGATTGTCGGTGCGCTTGTCGTGGTGCTGGCGGTGATTGCCGCGGTCGTCGCCGGCCAGGGCAACCGGCTTGAGTGGTGGGATTACCGCATGGCGCTCACCATCGTGCGCGTGTCGGTGTGGACCGGCGTGATCGCAGCGGCAGTGGCGCTGCTATGCGCCATCGTGCTGCGGCGCGCAAGGACCGCCTGGACCTGGTCAATCGCCGGAGCGTTGGTGGCAGGGGCCATGTGCGCGGTGCCCTGGTGGCATCAGCAGCAGCGGCCGCCGGGGCCGGGCATGCACGACATCACCACCGACACCGAGAATCCCCCGAAGTACGTGGCGGTCCTCCCTTTGCGCAAGAACGCGCCGCTTCCCACCGAATACACCGCCGAAAAGGCCAAGCGGCAAAAGGCAGCGTATCCGGACATGGCGCCGCTGGTTCTCACTCAGCCGCCGGCGCAGGCGTTCGAGCGCGCGCTGGCGTTGGTGAAGTCCTCCGGCTGGGAGGTGGCTGCAGCCGAGGCCGGCGAAGGACGCATCGAAGCCACGGCAACCTCGTTCTTCATGGGCTTCAAGGACGATGTGGCGATCCGCATTGCCGCGCAGGGCCAGGGCAGCCGGGTGGACATGCGCTCGATGTCGCGCGTGGGGGGCAATGATTTTGGCGCCAACGCGCGGCGGATCCGCCAATACCTCGGTAAGCTAGCCGTAATTCAATAAAATGGATTCTACGCTTCCAAAGCGTGGTGCCATTTCCAGGAGCATTTCAATCCCTAAAATGGGATAATGATGGGTCTCTGGAAATCGCCAGCCGGCACGTTGCTACTGCTTCAGCTTGAGAACGCGCCGCGCGTTGCCACTGAGGATTTTGGCCTTGTCCTCGGCGCACAGCGGGATGTTCGGTATCCAGTCAACACCTGGTTTGTTCGGCACGAACGGATAGTCGATCGAGAAAATAATGCGGTCCACGCCCATTTCCTGCACCGTGCACATCAACGCGGGATTGGAAAAATTGCCGCTGGTGGTGATCCAGAAGTGCCGGGAGAAGCGATCGCGAAAGGAGAACGAAGTGTCCTTGTTGCCTTGGCGCGAGAGCGCCTGGTTGATGCGCCAGAGCATGAAGGGCAGGCCCTCGCCCATGTGGCCCAGGATGATCCTGGTGCCCGGATATTTGTCCAGCACGCCTGAGAGGACGATGCGTATCCCCTGCGTCGCGCATTCCACGCCGAAGCCCCAGCCCGCGGTCAAGAGGCCGGGGAAGTCGGCCAGGTATTCCTTGTAGTAGGCGTCGGCCACTTCCTTCTTGGGCGTGGCCGGGTGGATGTACAGCGGCACATCCAGTATTTGCGCACGCTCGAAGATCGGCCAGAATTGCTTATCATCGAAGAAGATGCCATTTGTGGGTCCGTGCACCATCGCGCCGACAAAGCCAAGTTTGGTGACGCAGCGCTCCAGTTCATCGGCCGCGGCCTTGGGGTCGGGCGTAGGAATCTGACCGAAGGCGGCGAAGCGTTTTGGGTGCGCCTTGACGATTTCGGCGAGGCGCTCATTGGCGCTGCGCGCCACCTTGACCATGGTTGCCGCATCACCGCGCTGCGTCGAGGGCGCGCCGTGCGAGAGCACCTGGATGTCGATGCCGGCCTCGTCCATTTCCTTGATGCGCAGGGCAGAGTAGTCGAACAGGCGCTCCATGATGTGTGGCGCGCCGCGCATGGCGTCGCTCGGGCCGAAATGCGACGAGGTCTCCTTGTCCCAGTAGTGTTCTTCGATGGTGATGATTTCCGGTTTGCCTGGTGTGGCCATGTGCAATGTCCTCTTGTGCGATAGTTAGCCAGGGGCGAGTGCCCGGGATGGCGTGGAAGCGCGCAGTCTAGCACCGCATTATTGATGCGACACGGCCGCGTTTGCGCCGTGAAATAATTGACCTGTAATTCCGCAGCGTCTTGCGCCCAGGTTCGAGTCCTGCCCCGGGCGCACTCAAAAAAAAAGGTGCAACGTCGACTTTCGCCCTGAGCCGTCCTTGCCCACTGAGTAGCGCGAATGGCTGGTTATGCGCCGATTGCGGTCACTCAGATTTAATCAACTAAAAGCTTTCTATGCAGCATTCTTCTCGAGCAACGATTTTTTCCCACCCTCGCACTGCGCTACGCGATATCGGGTACCGGGTGGTAGGTGATGGGGATGATCGCGTTTCGCGGCCAGTCGGGCGCTTGCGCGGGCGGGCCCCGCTCGGCGGGCTCGGGCGCCCAGCGTCCGAGGTGCTCGATGGTGCGCCGCAGCGGCTAAGATGGCCGAGCGGTGGTGGACGAGGGGCTTGCAACTTCGAAGCGTGGTGATGTACAGCTGAAAATGCAGGCGCCACAGTGTGGGACGAAGGTGAACTGGTTCAAAGCGGCGTCAAAGGGATGGGGTTTGGTGGATGCCACTACCTCGCGCCAGTTCTCATCGGTGGGGTTTGCCGGCATGGGAACCTTGGTTCTACGATAGCCTTTCTCGGCAAACAGCCATTTGCATTTGACGCCTTTCAGCTTCGCGTACTGAATCGTCGTATCGTCGATGGTGAGAGATACCTTTCCGGTCATCGCCCTGGTCGGGCAAGCCCTGATGCATGCGTAATCGCAGGCACTCGGGCGACACAGCTCGGGTCCCTTGTACATAGGCGATGCCTTCAGAGGCGCGTCGGTGATTATTGAGACGAGCCTCTGCCTGGGTCCGAATTCAGGCGTCAGCACAAGGCCACTGAATCCGAACTCGCCAAGACCGGCGGCCACGGCCGCGTGTCGATGTGAGAAGTCCCCCACGTTTCCATACTTGTACAGCAATCCGGTCGGTGGAAAGGGAAGGGCCTTAAAACCCTTAACCTCAAGAAATCGCGCCAGACGGTTCGCCGCCGAGGACAGATCCCAGTTCGGTACGACGTAGCCAGACCACATGTAGGGTCCGAGCGTCTTGCCCGGCTCGTCATAGCGTCCTGCGACGTCTATGGCCGCATCGGGTATCTTGGCTGCGCAGACCACCACAGACTTCGCGTTGGGGAGGTAGTCCGTAGGGCGCCTCCCCTCGGGAGCACCTGAGAAACGGTGGATGGGCGCAACGCCGAACAAGTCGACGCCCAATCGTTCGACTGCTAACTCCCGTACAGTCTCGGTCAGATCGATTTCAGAAGCCATGAGAACACCCACCTCCTGGCGCAAGCGCCGCGCGATTGTCCTCGCCTTTCAAGCCCCGATCCTGCGCACCCGGCACAGCCCCTCCTTGAAAGCGGCGAAGCCGGTAATCGGGTCGAAGTGCCTGGGCACCACGGCATTGACGTTGGCATCGGCCCAACCATGCGATACGTCGACTACGCCCGGCAACAGATCCAAGCTCAAGTGCGCTCGCAAACGAATGCGTCCATGCGCGCTTTCCAGCTCGACTTCGTCCCCCTGCGCGATTCCCTGTGCCGAGGCGTCCTTGGGGTGAAGATTGATTACGGGAAACGGCATCAGCTTGCGCAGCGAAGGCAGTTCGCGCAACTTGCTGTGGGTGAACATGAGCACTCGCGAACCCGTATTGAGAATCAGCGGAAATTCCCTGGCGAGATCCGGCGTGGAGAGGGGGCTCTCCACCGGTTCGCGGTAGCGCGGCAGCGCATCGAAGCCACATTCTTCCAGCATCGCGCACTGCAACTCGATTTTCCCTGAAGGTGTGTTGAATCCGGGCTTGCGGTCGCGCCGCAGCAGCCCTTTTTCATATTTTCGAAAAACCTCATCGCCGGGTGCCGGCAAGCT
>Ga0209343_10010339_pt1 | contig 10620 bp, 5 predicted proteins | sample RifCSPlowO2_02_FD_184026 | JGI IMG/M metagenome (GOLD analysis project Ga0209343, IMG submission 184026) | Groundwater microbial communities from Rifle, Colorado - Rifle CSP2_plank lowO2_0.2 (SPAdes) (version 2) | ecosystem: Environmental > Aquatic > Deep subsurface > Groundwater | place: Rifle...
CGTCCGATATCTGCAGACGCTGCGCGGATTCGATCCGGCGGTCAAATAGAAAGTGAGAAGTTAGAAGTCAGAAGTTAGAAGGAATTATAATGAGCGCCTTACCCACACAATCATGAGGAGCCGCGCCATGAGAACCTTTGGCCCAGTGGCCTCTGTCGCCACCGTTGCCCTGCTCGCGATCCTGGGCGCCGGCCTGTCGGCGCAGCAGCCCACGCCCGCGCCCATCACGAAAGCGCCGGCAGCCACGAATCCCCTGCAAGGCGATGAGGCCGCCATCAAGTACGGCATGGGCCTGTTCCGCAGCCGCTGCGCCGACTGCCACGGTGTCGACGCGCGCGGCGTCCGCTCGCCCGACCTCACGCAGGTCTGGGCCTCGGGCCGCACCGACGAGGGCTTGTTCCTGACGGTGAAGAACGGCGTGCCCAACACCGAGATGCCGGCCAACGCCCGCATGTTCGATCACGAGGTCTGGCAGGTGCTCGCCTACCTGCGCACGCTGGCCGCGCCGGCCTCGACCGATCCGCCGCGCGGCAACGCCGAGAACGGCCAGCGCCTCTACCGCGCCAACTGCGCGAGCTGCCACCGCGTGAACGGCGTGGGCGGCCGCCTCGGCCCCGATTTGTCCCGCATCGGATCGGCGCGCGCGCGCGATGCCATGGTCCGGCGCATCCGCGGCGCGGTCGAGGATTTCCGACCCGGGTACGAGCCGGTCACGCTGACGCAGGACAACGGCCAGGCCATCCACGGCGTGAAGAAGAACGAAGACCTCTTCTCGGTCCAGATCATGGACACGCGCGAGCGGATTCAGGGCTACGAGAAGGACAAGATGAAAGAGGTCGCCAACGATACGAAGTCGGCCATGCCGCCGTTCGGCACGGATCGGTTGAGCGCCAGCGATCTCGACGACGTCGTCCGGTACCTGCAGACGCTGCGCGGATTCGACACAGCGGTTAAGTAGAAACCACGCAATTGAGAATTCGGAATTAAGAATTAAGAATTCGTAGAGGAGCGCGACATGAAGATCCGTTTCGTCCGAATCGCGGTGCTGACGGCGCTCGGCGCGGTCGGTACGATCGCCCTGTCGGCGCAGCAGGCGCCGCCCCCGGCACTGGTCACGAACCAGGAGCTTCTCGCCGGCCTGCCGGCCGACGGCTCGCGCTGGCTCACATTTGGCGGCGATTACTTCAACCAGCGGTACAGCCCGCTGACCCAGATCACGCCCGAGAACGTCAACCGCCTGCAGCCGCAGTGGACGTTCCAGACGCGCACGCTGGGCAACTTCGAGACGACCACGCTCGTGCGCGACAACGTGCTGTACGTCACCGGACCGCAGAACCTGGCGTGGGCGATCGACGCACGCACGGGCCGCCAGATCTGGCAGTACCGCCGCGAGCTGCCGCCGAACCTCACGGCGTGCTGCGGCCTCGTCAATCGCGGCTTCGGCGTGCTCGGCGACAAGCTGTTCATGGTGACGCTCGACGCGCACCTCCTCGCGCTCGATATGAAGACTGGCGCCGTCGCGTGGGACGCGACGATGGAGGATTACAAGATCGGCTACGCGTCCACCATCGCTCCGCTGGTCGTGAAGGACAAAGTCATCGTCGCGGTCGCCGGCGGCGAATACGGTATTCGCGGCTTCATCGACGCGTACGACGCGCAGTCCGGGAAGCGCGCATGGCGCTTCTACACGATTCCGGGGCCCGGCGAACCTGGCCACAACACGTGGGCGGGCGATTCGTGGAAGATCGGCGGCACGGGCGTGTGGGTCACGGGCGCCTACGACCCCGAACAGAACCTCGTCTTCTACGGCACCGGCAACCCGGGCCCCGACTATCACAGTGAGAGCCGCGAGGGCGACAACCTGTACAGCTGCTCGGTCGTCGCGCTCGATGTCGATACCGGCAAGCTGCGCTGGCACTACCAGTTCACGCCGCACGATGTACACGACTGGGACTCGACCGAAGTACCGGTGCTCGCCGACATCCCGATTGGCGGCCAGACGCGCAAGGTCCTGATGTTCGCGAACAGAAACGGCTTCTACTACACACTCGACCGGACGACCGGCAGGGTGATTACCGCCAAGCCGTTCGTGCAGACCACGTGGGCCAAGGAAATTGGCAGCGACGGCCGGCCGATGCTGCTGCCGGGCCACACGCCGGACGAGAAGGGCGAGATCACGTGTCCCGACATCACGGGCGGCACGAACTTCTGGCCGCCGTCCTACGACCCGCGGCAGCGTCTGTTCTTCGTCAACGCGCGCGAAGCGTGCATGACCTATTACGCGTGGAAGCCGGAGTACAACCCTGGCGATCGGTTCACGGGCGGCGCCGGTCAACGCGCACGCGGACCCGACATGCCGGTCTACGGCGCGCTGCGCGCGATCGATCCGGCGACCGGCGAGCGGAAGTGGGAATTCAAGTATCTCAACCCGTCGCCGATCGGCCTGCTCACGACCGCGTCAAACCTGATCTTCAGTGGCGACAGCGAAGGCAACCTGCTCGCGCTCGACTCGCGAAACGGCAAGCTGCTGTGGCGGTACCAGATGGGTTCGACCATGCACGGCACATCGCCCATCACCTACATGCTCGACGGACGCCAGCAGGTGCTCGTGCCGGCCGGCACGACGCTCACGGCGTGGGCGCTGCCGCAGTGACAGGCTCAGGCCTCGAGGCTTAGGGCTCAAGTCGGCTTGAGCCTTGAGCCTTGAGCCGACGAGTCCTCTAGCCTCTAGCCCCTAGCCCCTAGCCCCTAGCCTCTAGCCTCTAGTCTCTAGTCTCCAGTCTCCAGCCTCTGTAAACTGGCCCACTGAGGAAGTCGTAGAGGAGATCATGCGCTTACCTGCCCTTCATATCATCGTCATCGCCGCCGTCGTCGCCTCCGTCCCGACGTCGGCGCCGCGCGCGGCAAGCCCCGAGGCCGAACGGTTCTGGCCGCAGTGGCGCGGCCCGAGCTCGACCGGCGTGTCGATCCACGCGAACCCGCCGCTCGAATGGAGCGAGACGAAGAACATCAAGTGGAAGGTGGAAATCCCGGGCCGCGGCTCCTCGTCGCCGGTCGTCTGGGGCGACCGGCTGTTTCTCCTGAGCGCCATCCCGTCGAACACCGCCGTCGGCGCCTCGCACACTCCCCGCGGCGGCATCGCGCCGCGCGTGCCGCACCGGTTCATGGTGTACGCGATCGATCGGCGCACGGGGAAGACGCTCTGGGAGCGGGTGGCGCGCGAAGCGACACCGCACGAAGCGTCGCATCCCGACAACGGCACGTGGGCGTCGAGCTCGGCGGTCACCGACGGCGAGCACGTGATCGCGTTTTTCGAGTCCGAAGGGCTGTACGTCTACGACATGAACGGCACGCTCGTCTGGCAGAAGGATCTCGGCGATAAGTCGATGCGCAACGAGTTCGGCGAAGGGACGACGCCGGCGCTCCACGGCAATCGGATCGTCGTCGTGTGGGATCACTTCGTCCCGGGCGCATCCTTTGTCGTGACGCTCGACAAGCGGACCGGCCAGGAAATTTGGCGCGCGAAACGAGACGAGATCGACACGTGGGCCACGCCGCTCGTGATCGAGCAGGATGGCCGGGCGCAGGTCATCGTGAACGGGCAGAACAGGCTCGTCAGCTACGATCTCGAGACCGGCGGGGTCGTGTGGGAAGCGCCGGGCACCACGATGAACCCGATTCCCTCGCCGGTGCACGCCGACGGCATGGTGTTTCTCACGAGCGGATTCCGCGGCAACAACCTGAAAGCCATCCGGCTGGCCGGAGCGAAGGGCAATCTCGCCGGCTCGAGCGCCATCGTGTGGGAAGTCAGTCGCGACACGCCGTACGTGCCGTCGCCGCTCCTCTACAACGGCATCCTGTATATCCTGAAGACCAATTCGGGCATTCTGACGGCGTTCGACGCCAAAACCGGCAAGCCGCACTATCAGGTGCAGCGGCTGGAGGGATTGAACGAGGTCTTCTCGTCGCCGGTCGGCGCGCAAAACCGCGTGTACATCACCGACCGCGAGGGCACGACGCTGGTCCTGCGCAACACGCCGACGTTCGAAGTCCTCGGCAGGAACATGCTCGACGACGGGGTCGACGCGTCACCGGCGCTCGTGGACAACGAGATGTACATGCGCGGGTACAAACACCTATACGCGATAGGTGGAATTTGAGGATTTGAGGATTTGAGGATTTGAGGATTTTGAGAGAGTTTTGGATTTGAGGATTTGGCGCGAACTTGAGGAATTGAGGATCTGAGGACCTCAGATTCTCAGATTCGCAAAATCCTCAATTCCTCAACTCCTCAAATCCTCAAATTCGAGCGAAATCCTCAACTCCTCAACTCCTCAACTCCTCAGATTCGAGCGAAATCCTCAACTCCTCAAATCCTCAAATCCTCAGATTCGAGCGAAATCCTCAACTCCTCAAATCCTCAAATCCTCAAATTCGCGGTTATCATCGGCGCGATGGCGTCTTCCCCGCAATCCGGACCGAGCGGCCGGGTGCGCATCGTCTTATCGGCGACCGCGCTCCTGTCGTTCGTCTCGGTGTGGAAAGCGGCGGCGCTCGCGATTGCGGAGCTCGGCGCCGCGGCGTTCTTCGTGGCGGGCGTGGCGCAGCCGCTCGGACCGCTCGCGCCGTGGCTGATTCTCGCGATGTGCGCGGTCGGCGCCTTCGTGCGCGCGATCGACATCGAAAGCTGGGGACTGTTCGTGCCCGGCGGCACCATCGGACGGGCAAGACTCGCCTTCGGCGCCGCGGGAGGCCGGCTCGCGGCAGCCAGCCTGCTCGGCGAACGCTTGTTGCTGGCCGCCCTGGGGTGCGGAGTGGCGGCGCACTACGGCGCGAGCCTCGTCGTGAGCCGAGTCGAGGGCGGAGCGCTCGCCGGCGGGCTGGCCACCGAGGAATTCACGGTTGTGCTCGCCGTGGTGCTCGTGGGCCTCCTGTGGATCCGGGCCCGGGTCGGTTTCGACCTCGACGCCGACGCCATTGCACGGGGCGTCTGGGTCGGGGTCGCGGTGCTGACCATCCTCGCCATCTGGGGCATCGCCACGCTGGTCAGCGACGAAGCGATGTTCGCGCGAATCGCCACGCTGCCGCGCGAGCCGCTGCCGGCGCGCGCGTATTTCCTCGCGCTGGCGCTCGTACTGCCGGTTGTTGGCGGCGGGGACGTGCTCGCGCAGTCGGCGCACGAGCTGCAGCCGCCGCGGGTGGACGCCCTCAGGCGCACGGCCCGGCTGGTCGTCATCTTTTCCCTTGTCGCGATTGGCGCCGGCGCATTCCTGTTTCGCGGGCTCGTCGTCTCGGGCGGAGGGTCGTGGGCCGAGGCGCCGCTCGTCGGCCTGGCCCTTTCGCTCGGGGGACCCGCCTGGATTCGCATGGCCGCGTCGATTGCGGTCGGCATCGCGGCGTTTCTTGTGCTGGTGCCCGCATCGCGCGGGGCCATCGCCGACGCCGAGCAGGTCCTGCGCCGCCTCGCGTCCGAAGGCGTGGCGCCCGACGGCCTTGCCCAGCCGCACCCTCGGTTCGGCACCTTTGCGCGCGCGATCGACGTGTCGGCGGGGTCGGCTGTCGGGATCCTGCTTGTCAGCGGCGGACGCGTGGACTGGCTGGCCCGCGCGTACGCTTTCGCGCTCGGCGTGTCGCTCGTCGTCAAGATCGGGGCGCTCGTTCGCCTGCGACGGACGCGCCCGCAGCCCAAGCCCTTCACGACGTCCGCCAACTGGACAGTCGGCGGCCGCGAGCGTCCGGTGGGCTTGCTCGCCGTCGGCGCTCTGGTCGGCGCCGGCGCTCTGGCCGCTCTGTTGTCCGGCGATCCGCCGACGATCGCCGCCGCCGGTCTGCTTGCCGTGCTCAGCGCGACGCTCACCTCGTCGAGACGGGGCCGCGCACGAGTGGACGCGGATGTGGCCGACATCGATCTCCTGCCGTCGGCCGATGCGCTCCTCGGCGACGTCGCAGTACGGCCAGGAAACGTGCTCGTGCCGATCAGAAATCCCCACGCGATCTCGCACGTCGCCGCCGTCCTCCAGGCGGCCGGCGATCGCGACATCGTCGTCATGACGGCGCGGCTCATCGGGGTCGACGTCGACGATGAGGATGCCGCGAGCCGGGGCGAGCTGACACCGTCGGAGCGCCGCCTGTTTGCGAAGATCGTGGCGCTCGGCGAGCACCACAATCGGCAAATCCAACTGCTGATCGTCCCGGCCCACAACGTGTCGGACGCCATCGTGGCCACCGCCATCCGGCTGCAATCGTCGGACATCTATGTGGGCGAATCGGCCACGCTCACCTCGGCCGATCAGGCGCGCCTGGTCGGCGAGGCGTGGGAAGGGGCCGACAAGCCCGAAGGCCTCGACGTGCGGCTCGTGATTTACCACTACAGCGGGCGCACGGATACCTATCACCTCGGCGCGCATCCGCCGGCGCTCGGTCCCGGCGATCTCGATCTCATCCACCGCGTGTGGCTCGACGTCTCGAAAGCCGTCGGCCCGTACGTGCATCACCACGACGTAGTCAGAGCGGCGTTGACGCAAATGGAACAACAACTCTCCGGCCCACAGCGCGAGGATGCGCTGGCCGCCATCCGGACGGCCGCGCGGCCGGCGGATGAACTGGCCTCCGCCGTCCACGCGCGAGATTTTTCACGCCTTCGCGACATGGTGAGAAACCGCCACGCCGGCGACCTGGCCGAGGTCCTCACCGAGCTGAGCCTCGAAGACCAGGTCATCGCGTTTCGCGTGCTGCCTCGAAACGCGGCCGCCGACGTCTTCGAATACCTGCCGCACGAGGCGCAGGAAACGCTGTTGAAGGCCATGGGACAGGAAGACGTGGCGGCCCTCTTGAACGAGATGGCGCCCGACGACCGCACGAGCTTCCTCGAAGAGCTGCCGGCCGCCGCGACCCGGCAGCTCCTGTCGCTCCTGACGCCGGCGCAGCGCGCCGTGGCGGTCACGCTCCTCGGCTACCCGGACGATTCCATCGGACGGTTGATGACGCCGCACTACGTCGCCGTCCGCGAGGACTGGGATGTGCGGCAGGTGCTCGACTACATTCGCGAGCACGGCCAGGATTCCGAAACCCTCAACGTCGTGTACGTCGTCGACCCGCAAGGTCTGATCATCGACGACATCCGGATCCGCGAGCTGCTCCTGACCTCGCTCGACACACGCGTGCGGGACTTGATGGATCGCCATTTCGTCGCCCTGAAGGCGACCGACGACCAGCAGACCGCGGTTGCGGCCTTCCGCGAGTACGACCGTTCCGCCCTTCCCGTAACCGACACCGCCGGCATGCTCATCGGCATCGTCACCATCGACGATGTGTTGGATGTGGCCGAGGCGACGGCGACCAAGGAAATTCAGCGGATCGGCGGGTCGGAGGCCCTCGATGAGCCGTACATGGACATCTCGCTCGCGCGCATGATTCAGAAGCGCGCCGGATGGCTGACGGTGTTGTTCCTGGGCGAGCTGCTCACCGCGACAGCGATGGGCGCGTTCGAGGCCGAAATATCGCGAGCGGTCGTTCTGGCGCTGTTCATCCCGCTCATCATCTCGAGCGGAGGCAATTGCGGGTCTCAAGCATCGACGCTCGTCATCCGCGCGCTGGCGCTTGGCGAGGTCGGCCTCAGCGACTGGTGGCGTGTGGTGCGCCGCGAAATCCTGACGGGCCTCGCGCTTGGCACGATTCTCGGCGTCCTCGGGTTCTTCCGCATCACCGTCTGGTCGGCGTTCTCCAACATCTACGGCCCGCACTGGTTCCTGATCGCGATTACCGTGGCCATCGCGCTCGTCGGCATCGTGCTGTGGGGCACGCTGATCGGATCGCTCCTGCCGTTCCTGCTCAGGCGGTTGGGCTTCGATCCCGCCACTTCGTCTGCGCCGTTTGTGGCAACGCTCGTCGACGTCACCGGCGTGGTGATCTATTTCGGGGTGGCGCTCATCGTTCTGCGCGGGACGGTGCTGTAGCTGGAGGCTGGAGGCTAGGGACTGGGGGCTCGCCGCCTTCGCGGCTTTGCCGCTACGGCGTGCCACGCTGCAGCTCGCGCGTCCTTTCAGGCGAGCGGAGGCGGGGCCTGCCCGCCGTAAACCTTTGGAGCAATCCTGTCGGCTCCCCTCCTACACCAACAATCGTTGACGAACCAGTGTAGGACAGGCAACGATCGCCCCCTCCCGTCGTGACTCTTACACTGGCTGTTGCCGGCGAAGGTTCCGGAAGGGACCCGGTTGGCTTGTCATGACGAAGACGATCCGCGCGGTCGCTCTGGAGAGTCCTGAACTACGAGAAGTTCTGTGATGCGCACCAGAAGCTGTTTGCGGACTCGATGAACAAGTATTTGGCGCTCTGAATCATGCCAGCAGCTGTTGACGTTCCTCCCGCGCAGGGCGAAATCGTCCGGGTTCGATCCCGCAGGTATTTGGTCGAGGCGGTGGAGCCACGGCCGCGAGCCGAGGACCAGACGCTCGTCCGCCTTTCGTGCCTCGAGGACGACGCCGAGGGCGAAGAGCTCGAGGTTCTGTGGGAAAAGGAAGTTGACGCTCAGCGGATCAACGAAGCCGACTGGTCGCGTCTTGCCGGCGGGAACTTCGACGAGCCGCACCTCTTTGCTGCCTACTACCACACCCTGCGCTGGAACTCGGTCACCTCCACGGATCCGCAACTGTTCCAGGCGCCGTATCGCGCGGGCATTCGGGTCGACGCGTATCAGTTGGAGCCTCTCCGCAAGGCTCTCCTGCTGCCGCGTGTGAATCTCTTCATCGCGGACGACGTCGGGCTTGGAAAGACAATCGAAGCCGGCCTCATCGTGCGCGAGCTCCTCATGCGCCAGCGCGTCCGGCGCATCGTCGTCGCGGCGCCGCCGTCGGTGCTTCTGCAGTGGAAAGAAGAATTGGACCAGCGCTTCGGCCTGACGTTCGTGGTCTTCGATCGGGACTACGTCCGACGGATGCGCCAGGAGCGGGGCTTTGCCGTGAACCCATGGGCGACGCACTCCCGGTTCATCGTGTCGCATCACCTGCTGCGAGACGAGGACTACGCTTCGCCCCTGCGGGACTGGCTGGACCGGGCCGGGAGCGGCAGCCTGCTGATTTTCGACGAGGCGCACAACGCGGCGCCCGCGAGCGGCGCTCGGTACGCGATCGACTCGCAATTCACGAAATCGATTCGCGAGCTGGCGCCGAAGTTCGAGCATCGTCTGTTCCTGTCGGCGACGCCGCACAACGGGCACTCGAACAGCTTCTCCGCGCTCCTGGAGATCCTCGATCCGCAGAGGTTCTGCCGGGGCGTGCCGGTCGATAGCGCGAAACAGCTGGATGCCGTCATGGTGCGGCGTCTCAAAGAGGACCTGCGCAGGCTCGAAGGCGGCTTCCCGGAGCGGAAGATCGTTGAAGTGCCTATCGAGGGCCTGCCGGAGGACGCCCCGGAGCTGATCCTCCCGAAGCTCCTGGATGACTACCGCGTGGCCCGAGAGGATCGTCTGCGGGGAGCCCCTCGAAGTCCGTCCAGAACGTATCGACGCTCGTGCTCTGCAGCCTGCAGAAGCGTCTGCTTTCGTCGATCGAGGCATTTGCCTGCACGTTGAAGGTTCACCGTAAGGCCTTCGAGGCCAACGCGTCCAGGGCAACGGCGACGCCTGGGACGGGCATCGTCGGCCTCAAAAATCTTCTCGAAGCTCCGGATGCGGACGACGACCGAGCCGACGCCACCGAGGACGAAGTGGCCGAGCAGGAAGCCGCGGCCATGGAAGCTGCGACGGCGAGGACGTTCGCAGGGGCCGGCTCTGTGGAAGGTGACGCGTACGCTCGCGAGCGCGCGCTTCTTGCCCAGATGACCGAGGTCGCCGAAACCGCCAGAGGCCAGCCCGACGCGAGGGTGAAGTATCTGGTGGATTGGGTCCGAGGGCACAAAGAACAGCGCGTCCTGATTTTCACCGAGTACAGCGACAGCAAGCGTTATCTGGAGAAGCAGCTGCGGTCTCATCTGACGACGAGAGAAGACGATCCGCTCATTGCCACTTTTCATGGCGGCATGGTCGATGAAGCGCGGGAAGAGGTGAAGCGTGCCTTCAACAGCGATCCCGCCAGGCACCCGCTGCGTGTATTGATTGCCACTGAAGCCGCGCGTGAGGGCGTGAACCTGCAGAACCACTGCGCGAACCTCTTTCACTTTGACGTCCCGTGGAACCCGAGCCGTCTCGAGCGGCGCAACGGCCGCATCGACCGAAAGCTCCAGCGCGCCCCCGAAGTGCGCTGCCACTATTTCTTCTACGCGCAGCGGCCGGAAGATCGGGTCCTCAAAGCGCTGGTGAAAAAGACGAAGGTCATCCGTGAGCAGCTGGGAAGCCTCGCGCCCGTGCTCGAGCGGCGGCTCGAAGAGCATCTCGCCGCCGGGTTTGCGCGCCGGGACGCGAGCTCGCTCGCGAAAGCCATTGAGGACGAACAGATCGACGCGGTGAAACAGAAGGCGGCACAGGAGGAGCTGGAGTCCACCCGCATCCGCGACTGGGAACTGGCAAGCGAGATAGCCGCGCTTCAGGGTCTGCTGAAGAAGTCGAAGGACTGGCTGAAGCTGGACGAGAAAGACCTGCGACAAGCCATCTCGTCCAGTCTGGAGATCCTTGGCGAGAGACCGTTG
>Ga0209343_10010342_pt1 | contig 10618 bp, 6 predicted proteins | sample RifCSPlowO2_02_FD_184026 | JGI IMG/M metagenome (GOLD analysis project Ga0209343, IMG submission 184026) | Groundwater microbial communities from Rifle, Colorado - Rifle CSP2_plank lowO2_0.2 (SPAdes) (version 2) | ecosystem: Environmental > Aquatic > Deep subsurface > Groundwater | place: Rifle...
TAAATTGAATTGCGCCGACCACATCTGGTGCTGGCCCACGTCGGTAACAACAATGGCGTTGCCCTGGATGATCTCCTGCATCTCATGGAGCACGTACTGCGCGGTCAATCCGCCCTTGGCCTCGAATTTCAAAGGATATTGCCGGCGGTAGCCGTCCAATTCCTTGAGCCAATCTTTGGTGTCGCAGGGTCTCACGTGTTTGATCAATTCTTCAACGATCAGGCGCGCGTCGCCGAACTCCTCCTCGAAACTGTTCTCGGGCTCCGTAAGTCCGTCGGTAAAAGCCAGGAATAGGTCCCCGGGCTCAAGGCGAACCGTCGCCTCCTCGAAGGTCGCGGCGGCAAAGATTCCCAGCACGGTTCCGCCCGCATCCAGACGCAGGACGGAATCACGACGGAAGATCGCAGGCGGCAAGTGTCCGGCATTGGTGTAAGTAAGCTCCCACGTCAGGCTGTCATAGAAGGCGAAGAAAAACGTGGCATACCGGTCCAGGGAAGTGCTCTCGACCAACTGATGGTTCAATCGCTTCACCATTTCAGCGGTGGAAACTGCTCCCCCATGCCCCATCGCGTTTTGTTCAACGTAGTGGGAGAGTTGTGCCCGTAACGAGGATTGAATCGCCGCCATGAGCAGGGCCGCGGAGATTCCCTTCCCTGCGATATCACCCAGAACCAGCGCAATCCTTTCCGAGTCGACCTGTATGAAGTCGTAGTAATCGCCGCTGACGGATCGGGCGGGCTGGCACGCCCCCCAAACCTCCAATCCGGGGACACTTGGGAGCGCACGGGGAAAGAGGCGGCTTTGAACTTCGCGAGCGATTTCCAGTTCACTTTGCAGGCGGGACTTTTCCTTGGACTCGATGAGCAGGCGTTCGATGGATTCAGTCATCGAATCGAACGCCTCGCCCAGCGCCGTCAGCTGGTCGCGTGCGGGCAAGCGGATGCGGTGCGAAAAATCGCCGGCGCGCACACGTTCGGTGGCGGCGTAAAGCTGATCCACGGTCGTCGTGATGGAGCGCGTCAGGCGGATGCCCACCATGAATGCGAAGATTTCGAGCAACAAGAAGACGACGGCTACAGCGACAAACATCGTGATATAGACACGCGAGAAGCGCCCCAGCGTTGAGAGGAGCATCCCTTCCAGGGTCATCAGACGCGAGGTTACGAAGAGAATCAGAGGGTCGGCTGGTGGCTTCTTTTCACCTCCGCCCCAGACCACCGGGTCGAGCGTGAACGCGCCATAGACCTTATAGTCGCCAGGAAATGCAGGCTCGGGCACGGAGACGCTCTTGGACATGATCGTACTCTCAGGGGCCAAGCCGCCTGGAACATCGTCTTTCGTTGAGAAAACAATCCGCGCACTCCCGTCTTCCTCCGCGCGGGAGGCGATCACACCCACACCCACGGGCCCAATGCCGCGACCGACGAGATCCAGCAATTCGGGCGTTACAAGTTCGCTTAGAACCAAGGCAAACCGACCCTGAGCGGTCTCGCCCTGCGTGACGCTGCGGAGAACTACCCGGCCCTCGTCCATCGCGACACCGGAAAATTCCGGTGCGGTCAACCAGGCTGGAATCTCCACAGGCTTTGCGACGGGCTTTCCTGTCAAATCGAACGCCCGCGCGACGTCGCCCATCCGAATCGTCACTTCCAGTGCCGGATAGTCCGCCGAATGCTGAGCGAACTGCGCCATGAAGTTTTCTTGAACACGGTCGAGAAATGCCGAGTGTTCGCGCTCGCGCGGAGCGTGCACGTCCTGGGCCACGCCTCGCCCGACTTGCTGAAGCTGATCCACCCGCTCGCGGAAATTCTGTGCCACCAGGAAGGCCGCGAACTGCGCATTAATGAGAAGGCTTCCAATCGCCACCAAAAGAAGGATCAGGAAGATAGGAATCACCGCGATGAATACGTACGTCACTATCAAGCGGCGGCGAAGATGCCAGAGCAGGCGGGCACGCAGGTATTTTATCAGGCGGGCGAAGTAGTAAATGACGGAAATTACGAGGGCAATCCAGAAGATAAACCACAACAGGCCCGGCACTTGGAACTTCCAATCAAGAAGCCAAAGCACAGCGCCGAAAATAGTTACCCCAAGGACGAACCGGGGCATCCGGCGGGCACGCATTTCGTGAAGGAGTGCGGAACCGGGCACGATGGAGAGAATATCAGCGCGAGGCGTTTCGCGCTAGAGAGGTCGTCAGACTCGTGCCGCTGCCGTTCAGCCGAGATCATGTGCCCGGTGATTTTGAGACGGTTTCGGTCTGGCGATCCGTCGTCGACGAAGCCCGGGCCGCCTGAACAAGGCTGTGTCTGCGCGCGTATCCGAAATACACCACGAACCCGATGGCCAGCCACACCAGCAAACGCAGCCACGTGTCTCTTCCCAGGCTCAACATCATGGCGAGCGACGTTAGAATGCCCATAATCGGCACAAAAGGTACCCATGGCGTCTTGAAGGGCCTCGGCAGGTCCGGGCGCCTGCGGCGCAGAACCAGAATGCCGGCCGAAACGATCACGAAGGCGAGCAGCGTCCCGATGCTCACCAAGTGGCCCAGGACCTCAATCGGGAAAAGCGCGGCAAAAAAGGCAACAAAGATGCCAACAACGATGGTCGAGATCCAGGGAGTTCGGAAACGCGGATGAACGGTCGCGGCAACTTTGGGAAGCAAGCCATCTTTGGACATCGAATAAAAAACTCTGGACTGCCCGAGGAGCATGACGAGCATGACCGTACCCAGGCCGAAGATGGCGCCGATTTTGACGAGGAAGCGCCCCCAGCTGATTCCGGTCGCGTCGATCCCCACGGCGACAGGGTCCGCCACGTTGAGCGACGTGTAGGGAACGATGCCGGTCAGCAGTGCGGCCACGGAAATATACAGCACGGTGCAGATGACCAGCGATCCCAGTATTCCGATGGGCATGTCTTTCTGCGGATTCCGAGCTTCCTGCGCGGCCGTGGATACGGCGTCGAATCCGATATAAGCGAAGAAGATCACGCCCGCGCCGCGCACAATTCCCGACCAGCCGAAATGGCCGAATTCGCCCGTGTTGGGGGGAATGAAAGGATGCCAGTTCTTGAGCACCAGGTCCGTGTGCTGGAGGGCGTAGACACCTGCAATCCCCACAAACATCAAAACGATGGAGACCTTGACGATCACAATCGCGGAGTTCAGGTTCGCTGATTCCTTGATCCCAACCACCAGGATCGCCGAAACGAACAGCACAACGAGGAAGGCCACCAGATTGAAATGCGCTGTGACCGTCGGCAGGGTCTGAATATCGATACCCGCGGCTTCGACGGCGCTGCGGGCCTGCTCGATGGGCAGCCAAAAGTCCTTGAAATTCACCAGGACCGTGCCTCGCGAGTAAGCGTATTGAGGCGGAAGTTGAATGCCGAAATCACGCAGAAAGCTGACCAGATAGCCGCTCCAACCGGAGGCCACGGTGGCGGCGCCAAAGGCGTACTCCAGAATGAGATCCCATCCAATGATCCATGCAAATATTTCACCGAGCGTGGCGTATCCGTAAGTGTAGGCTGACCCGGCGATTGGAATCAGCGAGGCGAATTCCGCGTAGCACAACCCGCAGAATACGCATGCAACGGCGGCGAGAACGAAAGAGAGGACAATGGCCGGCCCCGCGTGCTGGGCGGCGGCCGTTCCGGTCAGAACAAAAATTCCTGCCCCGATGATGGCGCCCACTCCCAGTGAAACCAGGTTCACGGGGCCAAGGGCGCGCTTGAGACTATGATGGCTGTCGTCCGAGGCTTCCGTCATCAGCAGGTCAAGCGGCTTGGTTACGAACAGGTTGGACATCGTCGATCAACTCTCCAGGATAGTGGTGTGATCGCCCGGAGACGCGGTCTGGCTTATGGGCGAGTCCGGGCAGCCTCAAGGAATTGCTTCGCGCGCGACTCGATATCCGGCGCTTTCAGAATGTCCGAAATGACCGCGACCGCATCGGCTCCCGCCGCCAGGACGTCAGCCACCCTCGACAGGGTAATTCCCCCGATCGCCACCAGCGGCTTGCGCGTCGTGGCACGCGCCCGCCTCAATCCTTCGATTCCCACAATGGGGTCGGGGTTTTCCTTGCTGGAGGTCGCGAAAACCGGCCCGAAGGCCAGATAATCTGCAGATGAAACTTCCGCCGCGGCAAGTTGCTCAAGATTGTGCGTGGAAAAGCCAACCCATTTCCCCGCCCCGACGACGCCACGCGCAGACTCCACAGGGAGGTCATCCTGACCCACGTGGACGCCGTGCGCTCCGCTGGCGCGGGCGATATCGGCACGGTCGTTCACAATCAACCGGGCGCCCGCCTGCTCTGCGCGCCCTGCCAGCGCGGCCGAGTGCTCATAGAGTGTCCGGGACGGCGCGTTCTTGTTACGGTACTGGATCAGCCTCACGCCCGCCGCAAGGAGGATATCACACACCTCCTCAATGGACCGTTGGGGAATCTGCGAGGGATCGAGGATGACGTAGAGCCGGGGAAGGATCAAGCCCATGAGAGCAAGCGACCGCGCGGGTCATGGCGACTTGGCGCCGTTGGGAGAGTATCGCGTGAGAAACCGCGTATCAAAATTTCCCGCCTGAAAGTCGGGGTCCGCAACAATCTTCTGGTGCACCGAAATGGAAGTGGAAATTCCCTCAATGACAAACATCTCGAGCGCGCGCGTCATCCGGCTCACCGCCTCGGCCCGGCTCCTGCCATGCACAATAAGCTTGGCAATCAACGAATCGTAATAGGGAGGGATCACCGACTCGGCGTAGGCCGCCGTGTCCACGCGAACGCCCGTCCCCCCGGGTGTGTGAAAACCGGTAATCTTACCCGCTGAGGGGGCGAAGGTGAGGGGGTCTTCGGCGCAAATCCGGCATTCAATGGCGTGACCTCGAAGATTCACGGTCTCGCCCTCGATGGGAATCCGCTCGCCGGCGGCGATACTGATCTGGAGCTTGACCAGGTCCAGCCCCGTCACCATTTCGGTCACCGGGTGCTCAACCTGAATGCGGGTATTCATCTCCAGGAAGTACAGGTTACGATTCTCATCCATCAGGAATTCGACGGTTCCGGCGTTCGTGTACCCGATGGCCTGGAGGGCCTTCACAATATTCCCGCCCATGCGGCGCCGGGTTTCGGCATCGACCTGCGTCGAAGGCGACTCCTCCAGCACCTTCTGGTGCCGCCGCTGAATCGTGCACTCGCGCTCGCCGAGATGAATCACCCGCCCGTGTTTGTCACCCATCACCTGAAACTCGATGTGGCGGGGTGAGGTAACGTACTTTTCAAGGTAAACGTCGGGACAGTCGAACGCGGCTTGCGCCTCGTTCTGCGCCGTCCGGAAGGCGCTCTCAACTTCGCCCTTGGACGCGACAACGCGCATTCCCCGCCCGCCACCGCCGGCCACGGCCTTGATGATCACTGGATAGCCGATCTTCGCCGCCGCTTTGCGTGCCGTATCGTCCGAGGCCAGGATTCCCGATCCGGGAAGGATGGGCAGGCCCTGCTCAACCATGGTTTTCCGCGCGCGGTCCTTGTCGCCCATCAGGCGGATAACGTCCGGCTTGGGGCCAATGAAGGTAAGCCCGGAAGTCTGGCAGACCTCGGCAAAGTGGGAACTCTCGGCGAGAAAACCGTAGCCGGGATGAACCGCATCGGCGCCGGTAATCTCCGCCGCAGAGATGATACTTGCGATATTCAGGTAGCTCTCCGAGCTGCGCGGAGGGCCGATGCAGACCGCCTCGTCGGCGAATCGCACATGGAGCGAATAACGGTCGGCTTCCGAGTAAACTGCCACGCAGGGAATCCCCAGCTCCTTGCAGGCGCAGATGACCCGCAGGGCGATTTCACCGCGATTGGCGATCAGAATCTTTTTGAACATTCTCGGATCGAAGCCGGGATCCTATATCTTGTGCGACGGCCTGATCGCAAAGAGCGATTGGCCGTACTCCACAGGCTGCCCGTTTTCTGCATAAACCCGAACCACCTCTCCCGCGACGTCTGATTCGATCTCGTTCATCAATTTCATGGCTTCGATGATGCACAGCGGTTGGCCGACCTCCACTTCGTCTCCAGCCTTGACGAAGGGTGGCGCGCTGGGAGAGGGAGCACTGTAATACGTGCCGACGATGGGAGATTTCACAAGGTGCAAATCTTCAGGGGACTCCGCAGATTCGGGAGACGCCGTCTTTTCTGCAGCAGGGAGGGGTTCGAGAGGCTCGGGCAGAGCAACAGCCCGCCTCGGGGCAGAATGGCTGCTGGCGAATTGGGGCGCCGAAGACGCTTCGAGCAAAGTCTCACCCCGCTTGATGCGGATTCGAAACCCGCTCTTTTCCATCTCAAATTCGCTGATCTGGCGTTCGTCGAGGACGTCCATCAACTCACGAATTTCATTGAGGTTCCAGGCGCCGCCCGCGCCAGCCTGTCCGCCAGACTTTGCAGTCTTCTTGGGCATCGATGTTTGCTCCCCCAGGCCGAATACTTCCGGCCTCTCCTGCGCCTTTCGGCACGGGCTCGCAGCTATGCGATAAACCAGTTGTCCTTGCGACTCGGAGTCAAAATCTCGGGGCCTGCCTTTCCAATGGCCAGGGTATCCTCAATCCGCACGCCACCGAAACCTTCCAGGTAGACGCCGGGTTCCACTGTGACCACGAAGCCCGCTTCCAGCCGTTGAGCCTCACCTCGTCCCAGGCGAGGCCTCTCGTGAATTTCCAGGCCGACACCATGGCCCGTACTGTGGGTAAAGTATCCCGCCAAGCCTTTTCTTGCCAGGACCCGACGCGCAGCAGCATCCACGGTCCCGGCTCGAGTTTTCACCGTAGCGGCTTCTATTGCAGCCTCTTGGGCAAAGAGCACGGCTTGGTAGATTCGCCGGGCCCGGGCGTCGGGTTTGCCCAGAAAGACCGTCCGAGTCATGTCGGCCGCGTAGCCCGAGATTATAGCACCGAGGTCAAAGATTACGAACTCATTTTTCTTCAACAACTTGGAAGAGGGTCGGGCGTGGGGAAGCGCACTTTTAGGGCCGGAGGCAACAATCGATTCAAACGCCACACCTTCCGCCCCTTTGCGCTTGAGCCGATATTCAATCTCCGCCGCCAGGTCCGCCTCGCAGGCACCCGGAATGGCGAGCTTCCGCACTTCTTCGAACACCTCGGAGGTGATCTTTCCCGCTTGCCGGATCAGGTTCAGTTCGTAGGCATCTTTGGCCATTCGCAGGCCTTCCACGTGGCCACTCGCAGGGCGAAGCCGACAATGCCGCCCCAAGGCCTCCTGGAGGGCTCCCCAAGCCGAATACGTCAGGTTGCCATCCTCACACCCTACTTCGCGGGCGGAATTCTTCCTCAGCCATTCTGCAACGACGGTGAGCAGGCGCTTCTTGGCTTCACAAACCTCGACTCCCTGGGCTTGGTTTTTCGCCTGCAGAGTGTAGCGGGGGTCCACGAACAGGACTGTGGTGTTCCGGCCGAACAACCCGGCTCCAGCCGAGCCGCGAAAGCCCGTGAGGTAGGACAGGTTGGGCAAGTGGGTAACGAGCAGGTAATCCAGCTTCTTGGCTCCAAGAATGGAGCGAAGCCGGGCCTGGCGGGACGAAATGGGCGCACTATTCCCCAACGCTTTCATTCGAGAAAAGAAAAAGGAGGAGACCTTCGCCTCCTCCTCAGGCTTTCAGACTTGCAAACTTCTCCGGAGCTATCCGGGCAGAACCTTGGGCGAAACGAAGAAGAGCAATTCGGCGTCGGAATCCTCCGTGGTGCTCGACTTGAAGAGGTTCCCAATGAGCGGAATCGAACCAAGAATCGGAACTTGAGTGGAGTTTTTCGAGCGACGAGTCACGTTGACGCCGCCGAAGATGACCGTTCCGCCGTCGGGTACGAGCACCTGGGTCGTAGCCTGTTGCGTGTCGATGCTGGGTCCCGCCAGGGTCAGCGCGATGCCTGGTGAGGCGTTTGTGACGGCGATGTCGAGGAAGATATTCCCATCCTCGGTGACCTGCGGCGTAACTTTGAGCGTCAGCGCCGCGCTCACATACTGGATGCTGATCGTATTGTTGATGGTCGTCTGAATGGGAATTTGGCTTCCTTGCGTCACCGTGCCGGGAACGTTGTTCTGCGTGACGATGGTCGGTTTGGAGATGGTCTTCACCGTGCCTTTGGTCTCTTCCGCTGCGATGGCTGCGTTGATGAAGTAATTAGCCCCCGCATTGGTGATGGCAAAGGTTCCAAAGCCGGTGGCTTTGGCCGGGGTCAGAGTAATCGTGTTGGGAGGCGGCGTCGATCCGGTCGGAATACCCGTTGCCGACGACGCACTGGCCCCCGTGGCGCCTCCGGCAATTGTCCTTCCGGAGTTGTTCACAAGACCCAGATTGAGCGCGACGCCCAGGGCGCGCGAGAAGGTGGCCGAGGCGCGGATGATGCGGGCCTCGATCTGCACCTGCTTGGCCTTCTTATCCAGCTTTTCGATAATCGACTGGATCACCGGAATCTGGTTCTGGATGTCCGAAATGATCAGGGTGTTGGTGCGATCGTCAACAAGGATATTGCCTCGCTTGCTGAGCGCTCCGCCGCCAACCCAGCCCTTGAGCATCGTGGAAATTGTGGTGGCCTTGGCATAGTTGACAGGCCGGAACACGGTTACGAGGGGCAGCGACTCTTCCCGCGCAGCCGCAAGCTTAGCGGTAGCCTCTTCTTCCGCCGTGAGGGTTTCGACCCGCGCGATGCGAAGGACGTTGCCTTCGAGGGTTTTACCCAGTCGATTGTTCTTGAGCACGATGTCCAGCGCCTGGTCCCACGGCACGGCGTCAAGAACCATTGTCACGTTTCCGGCCACGTTGGGGTCCACAATGATGTTCAAACCGCTGATCTCGTGGATGAGCCGGAAAAAGTCTTTCAGGTCAACATCTTTCAGGTTAAGCGAGATCGGCTCACCGGAGTACTTCGGTCCTTCCTCTTGACCTCCCGCAGGAGTGTCCTGGGGATTGGCGGCAACCAAACCGGGATGATTGGCCATTGTCAGCGCAGCACGAGCTGCTTGCAAAGCTTCTTCAGAGGTCTTTGGTTTGGGCTCCGGCTTGGGCGTTGCTGCCACTTCCTGAGAGCTTGCCGTCGCCGGAAGCGTGGTCTTGAAATCGATGGTGCTGGGTTCCGATTTCTCGGCTGGCTCGGGAGCCGGGAGAGCCTTCACCTCCGAAAGTTCCTTAACAGGCTCGGCAGGCGCCGCTTCCGTCTCCTCCTTGGCCGTCAGGATTTCCTCGGGGCGAGGCACGGTAATTCTCTCTACCGGCTTCGAGGAAACCTCCGCGACAGCCGGTGTCGCTACGGGAGTTGCCGGAGCGCTGGCAATGGGAGCTTGCGATTGCGATTTGCCCTTCAGCGTTACCCGAATCCCGCCTGACCTGGCATGCACATCAAATACAGGTTCACCGATCAAATCCGCGACGACTCTCACCACCGAAGGGTCGCCACTCCGAAACTGGCCAACTCGAACCCCCTTCAGGTACGGCGAACTGGCGGTATAACTCTTCGCAGCTGTGTTGATAGCGCCTTCCAAATCAACAACCAGGCGCGATGGATTCTGAAGGTGGAGAAGTGTATAAGGCGCCTGCCCAGTCGTAGCGATATCGACGATGGTCTCGCCCGAAGGGCCGGAGGAGATCTTTACACCCGTGGCCTTCAGAGGCCCTGCGGGAGCGCCCTTCACGATGGCTGGCTCGGCTTGGGCCTGGACTGGCGGAGCCTTGGTGGCCGATTCGGCTCGCGGCGCCGAAGGAGCTTCACCCCCCGCCCCGAAAGCCAGGCGCAGTCCGGCGGCCTCGCGGTAGGCACGCATTGATTCCGGCTCGCGAAGATTCACCTGTACACGCACCACGGGGACACCTGAGGCGTCCATATACTGGACCAGGTGGTAGTCGGTCGCCACCCCGCTGCCCAGTTTCCCGTCCTTCGGAGCCCCGCCAACCTTGACGCCGAGGAGGTCCACCAGGACCGTATCGCCCGTTGCCCGAGTGGTATGAAAAGTGTAGTCCCCGGCAATGCGCAGGACCACGTCATTCGGCATGAGCGGTCCGGAGGGGGCCACCACAGCCTGCAGGCTCGCCGGAGGCGAGGCGGGCTTATTCTGGGCGTAGGCCAAGGTCATCATCCCCGCCACGACCCATGTCATTGTGATTGAAAGAATCGCTGTTCTTCTCATCTTCAGGCTCCAGGCCCCTGTGATAGTCTCAGCACAACATCTCGAGTCGACAGCTTGCCGGCTGAGTCAAGGGTGTTTTCTCGGAAAGTAACTGAGTCCGGAGTAATCTTCGCAACAACGCCGTTGTAAACTGCGTCATTCTCTCTCAAAAAGTATGCCCGGTTGGCATTGGTATCGACCACCGCGATCAAGGTCCCAGTGGTATCGAGCCGCACAATCCCTTCAAGGCGCAGGCGGCTGATCACCAGGCCCCGCGTTCCGGGAGGGAGGTTCCCGAGGGGCGCCTCGCCCACTTCACCCGCGGCGACCGGGGGACCCGGAAGTTTGAATGGGTCGCGTCGGCCTGTGATCGGGGGAAGCTTCGGCCCTTGAGTAGTGGGCGACGTGGCGGTCTTCTTTTCCGTGGCAGTGCTCTTCTGCGCCGGTTTCGCGGATTT
>Ga0209343_10010343_pt1 | contig 10618 bp, 4 predicted proteins | sample RifCSPlowO2_02_FD_184026 | JGI IMG/M metagenome (GOLD analysis project Ga0209343, IMG submission 184026) | Groundwater microbial communities from Rifle, Colorado - Rifle CSP2_plank lowO2_0.2 (SPAdes) (version 2) | ecosystem: Environmental > Aquatic > Deep subsurface > Groundwater | place: Rifle...
GGAGATGCAGCTTTGCGATCCAATCGGGCCGGCCTGCTCCCTGAACGTAAGTAAACGGCACCAGCGCCATGGAATTCACGAGAACGCCCGCGGCGAGCCACTGCAGCACCCTGAAACTCTGCGCCGCGAACTCGTCCCCCAGCCATAACGCCAGCCCTTCGCGCGCAAACGCGACGGCGAAAATGACAGCAGGAAATACTGCCGCGAACACCGCCGCGAGCGAGCGGCTCATCAGTGCAGTCGATGCCGCGCGCCCATGTGCCAGCGCCCCGGAGAACGTCGGAAACAGGACCCCCGTGAGCGCAAACGGGATGAGCAACAGCTTGGTCACAAAATCGTATGGGGTGGCGTAGTACGCGACCGCCGCGAGATTGGAGAGCGCGCCGATCACGAAGCGGTCGAGGTAGGTCATGAGTGGCCCGATTACGTTGGTAACCGTGAGCCATCCTCCGAATTTGAGCAACAGCCCGAACAACACCCGGTCCGGACGCCTGGGCCGGGCGAGTGCCGGCAATGCCCCCACGCATGCGATCCAGTGCGCAATCAAACCCAGCAGCCTGACACCGAGCAAGCTGGCACTCACGACCAGCAGATCGGGCGTGAATACCGTCACTGCAACCGGCGCGAGAAAAGTGAGCGCGGCCAGAGGCATGCGGATCAGGTTGGCAAGCTTGAACAGGTGCAGCCCTTCCATCACGCCACGCAGTCCGGTCGCGGCGATGGTGACGGGTATAGCCAGCGCGAGAAACCAGATCGCGCCGATCGCTTCGGGCTGGAGCGTTCCGGGGATATTGAGCAGCCCATGCACCAGCGAGTCCGCGGCCAGCACCAGAACCACCGCGCCGACAGCACCGAACCCGGACATCAGCCAGAGCGCAGTCCAGACCAGGCGGGAGAGATCACCCTGGCGCTCATGTCCGGCATGTTCCGCGACCAGCTTGGTGAGCGCGCGACCGAATCCGAGGTCCAGCAAGCCGAAATACCCGGTCAGCATCCAGATCAGGGACAGCAGTCCGAAGCGCTCGATTCCGAGCGAGCGCAGCAGCAGCGGTACGGCAATCAGGCCGACGAGCAAAGGCAGGAGAGTGCCTGCCAGGTTCCAAAGCGTATTGCCAACGAGCGACCGCTCTCGCCCGGCGGGAGGCGGCGCTGCGGCATTCATAAACCCGGGGCCCGAAGGCGAGTCGGGACGAGGCATGCGCTGCAATCGGTCGCTGCGCTCAACGCAGAGGCCCCGTCACACCGAGCAGACCATCTCGAATCCCGCGCGCCATCAGCCGGATCCGGCGCAACCGATCGGGCGCGAACACCGGGAAAACAATGCTCATGGAAATCAGGCGCACCATGTCATTGACTATCCAGCGCCGCGGTACGTGTCGCATTCTGCGCAGCATGACGCTGTTGCGGAACACGTAGTAATGGCGCTCGGGACTGTGCAGCGGCACGGTGCGCCAGCGCCCGAGCCAGAAATTGAGCGTCTCGGTCCCCAGACTGTGCTCCATGATGGCATCGCAGACACCGAACGACCGGTATCCGCTGGCCGTGGCGCGGAACATCCACTCGGTGTCGACGTGGTCGATGAAAAACCCCTCGTTCATCTCCCCCACCCTGTCCAGCACCGGCATGGGGATCAACGAACCGGAACTGATGATGAAATCGGCTTCCATCAACTCCCTCGCCTGCCCCGAGCGGCAGAACACCCGTGCGGGCCGCCAGCGCCCCAATCGAACGAAGCCGGCCATGCGGCCGGTGTAGCGGTCCACGTAACGCGGCCCGACTGCGGCAACCCGGATTCCTCGAGCGTCCAATTGATCGAGCGCCGCAACCAGATGCCGGACCATGTCCGGCCGGGGAACGCTGTCGTGATCCAGGATCAGTACGTGCGTGAAGCCGCCGGTCCTTGCCCATTGAATGCCGCGATTGTGACCCGCGCCGACACCGATGTTGTTCTCCAGCCAGAGGAACTCGATTTTTTTCTTGTCACCGTCCGTCAAGACATCGAGCAGCGTGCCGGCATCCCAGCGGCTGCCGTTGTCCACGATCAGTATCCCGTCGACCTGGGGGCACAGCGACGCCAGCGTCTGGCGCAGAATGCTCTGGTCCGGGTGATAGGTCAGTATCACCGCCGCTATTCGGTGCGCTGGTTTCATCCCGCTCACACGCCCACATTCCGCGCAGCATGCGCCGTGCGCGCGGGCCTGCGGATTGACGTTCGCCTGGCGCTCGCCGCTTCCGTCGCCATATTTGGCGGACAGACGGGGCGGCAGGTGCGGCCGCCTGTGCAACCGAAGGTCTGCAAACTCACCGAAGTGGACCCGTTACCCCCCACAGACCGTGCCAGATTCCGCGTGCTATGAGCTGGATTCTGCGCCATCGATCAGGTGCGAACGCCGGGAAAATGATTGCCAAGCCCAAGAGGCGCACAAAATCGCTCGCGATCCAGCGCCATGGAGCATACGGCATTCTATAGAGGTTCAGGCTGTTGCGAAAAAGATAGTAATCGCGCTCCGGATCGTGCAGCGGCGTATTGCGCCAGCGTCCGAACCAGAAGCGGAATGTCGTGTTTCCAACGCTGTGTTCCATGACGGCATCGCAGACCCCGAAGGACCGGTAACCTTGCGCCTTGCACCGCAAAATCCATTCCGTGTCCACGTGGTCGATGAACAAACCCTCGTTCATGTCCCCTACTTTATCCAGGACACGCATCGGAATGAGCGTCCCGGAGCTGATGACGAAATCGATCTCCAGCAATTCGCCCGTTGGTTCTCCCGCCCGTTCTCCAATCTGTGGGGAACCGCACGTCACCTGCGTGAGTTTCCAGGATCCCAGCCGAACGAAGGGGGCGATGCGGCCGGTGTCGCGGTCCACATAGCGCGCCGCGACTGCCGCCACCGGGATTCCCTCCGCTCCCAACCGCCCGAGCGCTGCAACCAGATGCCGGACCATGTCGGGCCGGGGAATGCTGTCGTGATCAAGGATAAGTACGTGGGAAAAACCGCCGGTTCTTGCCCGTTGAATGCCGCGATTGTGGCCGGCGCCCACTCCGATGTTCGTGTCCAGCCAGATGAACTCTATTCGGCCCCGATCGGCGACCGGTAACGCATTCAACAACCCCTGCGCATCCCAGCGGCTCCCGTTATCCACGATCACGATCCGCTCAACCTGCGCGCACAACGCGGCAACTGCCCGCCACAGGATGCTCTGGTCCGGCAGGTAGGTGAGGATAATCGCCGCTATCCGGCGAGGCGTTTGCATGCTGCTCATACACCCAGGATGGTAGGCATCGAACCCGGAAAAAGTGACACAATAACTTGATCATCGGCGAAAGGGGAATCGGACGGGCATCGGTTCGCCTTTCGCGCCCGGCTTCTCGCACCTTGTCGCAGGTTCCTCGCAGGAGGCGGCAATGCGGCCGTGAGTTGTTTGGTTCGACGCCAATGCGACATAATGCGCTTCCCACGTCTCGACAAGCGCGCCTTGCATTACCAACGACACATCGAACCGGAAGGCGACGATTCGCTGGCACGCCTCCTGCGGCGGATTCCGAAAGGGGCCAGCGTTCTCGAACTCGGGCCCGCAACGGGCTATTGCAGCCGCTACCTGCGGGAGGCGCTTGACTGCACGGTCGATGCCGTCGAACTATCGGCCGAAATGGCCGAACATGCCCGCCCCTGGTGTCGTCGGCTGGTGGTCGGCAACGTCGAGGAACTCGACCTGGAACAGGTGCTCGGCGATCAGGCCTATGAAATCATCCTCTGCGCCGACGTCATCGAACACCTGCGCGATCCCTGGTCGTTGGCGCGCAAACTCTCCCAACGCCTCACGCCGGGAGGCCGCCTGCTGCTGTCGGTGCCCAATGTCGGCTACCTGGGCCTGCTGGTGGATCTGTTGCGCGGCAACTTCCGCTATCGCGACGAAGGCTTGCTGGACCGCACCCATCTGCGGTTCTTCACTTTCGACTCCCTGCGGGAACTCCTGGAGCAAACGGGCTGGCATGTATGGGCCGCCGAGCAGGTCGCCTTGTCCCTGACCGACAGCGAATTCCGGGTGCGCCTGGAAACGCTTTCCCCGGCCTTGCGCGACGAACTGCTGGCCCGCCCCGACGCCCTTTGCTACCAGTGGGTGGTGGAGGCGCGCCGGTCGCCGGCGCCGCAGCCGGTGGCGCTGCCAGGGGTTCCGCCGGAAGATCGCTTTCAGGTGCGGGTTTTCTGGCGGGAAGGAGAGGTTGATTTCGACAATACGCGAAACCGCCTGGTCTGGGGCGCCCTGGGCCGCGAAAACCAGAGCGTCACGCTGGACATTCCGGGCGGACAGCGCTCGCTCGCCCTGCGCCTGTCGGACCGCATCGGTTTCGTCCGGCTGCGCGGGATCCGGCTGATGGCGGGCGGGGACATTCCGCTCTGGGACTGGGTGCCGGGGCGGGAAGCACTGCCGCTGGCGGGCAGGTTCGACATGGAGATTGCCGGTGATGACGGCCTGTGGTTCGTAGCGGGAACCTCGTCCCGCCTGGAACTGGATTTACCGGCAGCCACTGTATCGATCGCCAATAGGATCGAATTGCAGCTTGATTCGCCGATATCGGCGGATTTCCTGGCAGCCAAGGCTTTCTGGAGCGACCCGCAGGGCTTGCCGGCGCAACTGGCCGCCTGCAAGGCAAGGTGCGAGCGCCTGGCAACCGTCCGCGCCGCCTTGGGCGACGACGAATCGGCGTGGCCCCGTTACGCGCGGATTGTTCGCTTGGCGAAAAGAATCCCCGGTATCCTTGCCGTCATCGATTGGCTTGCTGCAATTCGGAGACGCGGAGGCAGACGGGTTTGATCGGACAGCAAACTTGCGCATTTGGCTTGCGCCCTGCCGTTGGGCCATCCAAGATCGGAGGCTCGCTGGAGCGGCCACCTTTCCCCGGATGGCGCATGCCCATGGCGCCGGCGTGTTGAGAACGAGCGTGAACGCCACTTCTGAAACCATCGCTGTCGATGTCATCGTTCCGGTCTACAGGGGCCTGAGCCCGACGCGGCGATGCATCCAATCATTGCTTTCAGCTTTGCAGGCCACGCCGTACGAATTCGTTCTGGTCAACGATCGCAGTCCGGAGCCAGAGCTCGAGGTGTTCCTTGCATCTCTTCGGGGCCTGCCTCATGTGACCCTGCTTGAGAACAAAGACAATCTCGGCTTTGTCGCGTCGGTCAACCTCGGCATGTCGTTGCACCCCGACCGGGATGTCGTGCTGCTGAACAGCGATACCGAGGTGGCCAACGACTGGCTGGATCGGCTGCGAGCTTGCGCGTTAAGCCGGCGCGAGATCGCAACGGCGACCCCTTTCTCAAATAACGCCACCATTTGCAGCTATCCGGATTTCTGTCGCGAAAACGAATTGCCTCATGGGGTGGGGCTGGGCGACCTGGACCGGATTTTTCGGCGCGTGAATGCAGGTAGAGTCATCGAGATACCCACCGCGATCGGCTTTTGCATGTATATCAAGCGAGCCTGCCTTGACGATGTGGGTTTGTTCGACGCCGAACGTTTCGGAAAAGGCTATGGTGAGGAAAACGACTTCAGCATGCGCGCTGCAGAAAAGGGCTGGTCGAATGTGCTCTGCGCGGATACATTTGTGTTTCACCAGGGGGGCGCCAGCTTTCAGGCGGAGAAAACAGGGCTCCAGTCCCGTGCTGGCGAGGTGTTGCGGGCACTACACCCGGATTATGAAGAGAAGGTGCATCGCTTCATACTTCACGATCCCCTGAAGGAGCTGCGCCAGGCCATTGACATCGAGTTGGCGATGGAGCGCAGGCCGAAGCAAAGCGAAAGAAGAGTACGACCGGATATGGCGTCAGCGATCAGGAACAGCATGAAAACCATCGTCTGCGTCAACGTGCGTGCCGATACAACACGTTCCGCGGCTGAAACCGTCCGGTGCCTTGCATCCGGCAGCCTGACATGCGTTGGCATCTTTGTCGCGGGGGATAGTGGGGAGAGTTCAGACAAGGGTGCTCTCGTTGCGGCGGCCGGAGAAATTCCGCTGGCTTTCGTATCCAGCGGAGAATGCCTTTCCGCGTTGAAGAATAATCTTCGCGACACGGGCGCCGCAGGCGTGTTTCTCGTATCCGCGGGCATGGTTGTCCCCTATGCATTCGATGTCCGCCTTGCCAAGATCGCAATGCAGGATGCTTCCGTGGGTACCGTCTCGCCGTTCTGCGACATCTCGTCCGTTCACCGGTTGCGCGAGTTGCCGGTCGCTGACGAACTGCAAACCCAGGATGCATCGAGACTGGATCGTCTTGCATTCCTGTTGGGGCGGAAGACATATTTTGAAGTGCCTGAATGCCTTTTCGAATGCTGTTTCATTCCGGCAACCGCAATCGAGCGGCTGGCTCAACCCAAGGGCGGGCCGAACGGGGGGGCGCTGGCATGGCTCGGGCAGTCATCGGAACCGGGCTCCATTCACGTCCTTAGCGATTCGGTGTATGTCGGCAAGCTGCCTGCCGCGGCAATTGCAACAAGGATCAAGTCAGCTCATACAGATTCCCCTGAACTTGCGCATTCAAGGAAAACGATACTCGAGGCCTATCAGGCGGGGGTGGATTTCAAGGCTGCGCCGGGTCTGGATGGCAGGCCCGTCCAGTTGCATGTCATTCACGATCTGGGGGGCGGCAGTGCAACGTGGCTAAAGGATTACTGCCTGGCGGATTCGCGCAGAATCAACCTTGTTCTCAGATCGTTCACGCATAGCAATGCCGCGGGATGCGGCGTGGCCCTCTACTCCCATGTCATGGACGAGGTGCCGCTCAGGGTCTGGAAATTCGCCGATGAGATCCAGGCGACTGTGGTGACTCATCTGGAATACCGGAGCGCCCTGAATGAAATCATCCGGGAATGTTGTGTTGACGTGGTACTGGTCTCCTCCCTGATTGGCCATTCCCTGGATGTCCTCAATACCGGTTTGCCGACCGTTGTCGTCAATCACGACTATTTTCCCTATTGCCCGGCCCTCAACATCTTTTTTGGGGCGGTATGCCGGCAGTGCGATGAAAACCGAATCGGCGAATGCTATCGGGACAATCCGAAATTCAACCCATTCGTGACTTTCCTGCCGCGGGAGCGCGTACTGGTTCGGGATCGATTCCTCGAACTGGCAGGGCACCCGAACGTGACCATGGCGACCCCGAGCCGATCGGTTGAGGACAACCTCGTTCGCCTGGATGCGCGCTTCGGCCAGGCTTCTTTCGTCACCATTCCGCATGGCTATGGCCAGTCACTGAAAAAGCTCGACGACAGGAAGCCTGGGGCGCAGGATCGACTCAGGATCCTGGTGCTGGGGCAGTTGTCTGTGCTCAAAGGTTCGGAGCTATTCGGCGAAAGCCTTGGGGGACTGACGGAATTCGCGGAAGTGTTCCTGGTCGGGTGCCGGGAACTGGGTGAGCTGTTCAAGCACCACCCCGGGGTGCACGTCGTAAGCAATTATGAGCCTGACCACCTGCCTGGCCACCTGGCATCAATAAACCCCCATGTGGGTTTATTGATGAGCATCTGCCCGGAAACCTTCAGCTATGCACTTACTGAACTCATGATGCTTGGCGTGCCGGTGGCGGCGACCCGGGTCGGAAGTTTCCCGGAGCGGATCCGTCATCTTGAAACCGGCTATCTCTATGAGCCCGACGCCGCATCACTGATTGGCGCGCTGAGGGCGGTCGACGCCGATCGGGAGACCTTGAGCCGGATCAGGGAAAACCTGCGTGGATGGGAGCCTCGGAGCGCCGAAGCGATGGTGTCCGATTACCATCGGATAGCCCCGATCGAGGCAGGCGCATACGCCCGCTATCCGGCAGCACCGGCCTTCCGCGGTGCGCAGTCTGCAATTCGTACTGCGCCGGATGAGACCTGGCCGCCGCAGGCAATGACTATCTCCAGTATGTGGAAGGAAGTGAAACGCCTGCACCTGCAACTGTCTATGTCCACCGAGGGAGGCCTGCGCGCTGATCGGCACAGGCAGAATACCGAGCGCCACTACATTCGGGAACAACACGAATTCCAGCGTCTAATCGCCGAGTCCTCGGCTGTGATTGCGAACCGGGAGGCGTTGCTGGCGGAAAAGGACGGGCTGATTCAAGCCCTGACTTCACAGAATCAAACCCTGGCTTCACAGAATCAAGCTCTGATTTCTCAGGATCAAGCCGTGAATTCACAGAATCAAGCCCTGAATTCACAGAATCAAGTCCTGACCTCTCAGATTCAAGCCCTGACTTCTCAGGATCAAGCCCTGACTTCTCAGGTTCAATCCCTGACTTCTCAGGTTCAATCCCTGACCACTTTGGTGAATGCGAGAGATGCGCAATTAGCCGAGATCTTGTCTTCCACGAGTTGGCGGGTGTCATGCCCTGTGCGCGTGCTTGGGCGTACGTTGCGCGGGCTGCGGTTTCTGGGACACTGTCTCATGCCGAGCCTTCGTAATCCTGCGTCATTGCCGGAGAATGCGGTGACGCTGTTCAGAGCGTGGCGCCTCGGGGGATTGCCCGAGTTCAAGAGGGCACTCCCTTACGTGTACGCGGCTGCCGGCAGTCAGGATGCCTGGATGGAATATCGTCGGACTTTCAACCGGGAGGTGAGACCCAGGATCATCCGCCGGATCCGCGAGATGGCTACGCAGCCAAGGGTCTCGATCATCGTCCCGACCCATGACACGCCGGAAATCATGCTGCGGGAGATGATCAGGTCCGTCCAGCGGCAGCTGTATCCCAACTGGGAACTGTGCATCGCCGACGACGGCTCCAGCCAGCCTCACGTGAAAAGGATATTGGAGGCATCCGCAGCGAAAGACCGGCGCATCAAGTTGCATCTGGGGCCGGAGAACAAGGGCGTGTCCCATGCTTCAAACCGGGCCCTGGAGATGGCGACCGGCGAGTTCGTCGTGCTGCTCGATCATGACGACATCCTTGAAGAGCAAGCCTTGTTCCGGGTCGCGGAGTCCGTTCTCGACGAGAACCCGGATATGACCTACTCGGACGAGGTGATGGTCACGCCGGATGCAGCTGCGGTCAGGCACTATGCCTATCGGCCGGCATTCTCTCCGGAGTTTCTGCGAGCGCACCCCTACTTCGTTCATCTATTGGGATTCAGGACGCAGCTTCTTCGGGACATCGGGGGGTTCGACGAGAAGCTGAAGATTTCGCAGGACTACGATCTGATCCTGCGGGCGACTGAAAGGGCTCAAACTGTCGTGCATATCCCGGAAATTCTGTATCGATGGCGAATGCGCGGCGATTCGGCGGGACAACAAAGAATGCACGAGGTCATGGAAACCTCAAAGACCGTATTGCAGCGCCATCTTGAAAGGTGCGGCGAGAACGGAAAAGTCGATGACGGCGTCGGCTTCAATTTGTTCGACGTGCGTTATGCCCTGGGTGGTGATCTGAGAGTCGCCATCATCATTCCCACCAAGAACCACGGGGATCTGGTGCGTCAATGCATCGAGAGCATACGGGCCACGGTTTCGGAGGTTGAATACGACATCGTGGTCGTCGATCATGCATCGGATGATGCGGATACGCTGGCCTATCTCACGTCCATCTCTCCCGAGGTGCGGGTATTGCGCTACACGCCGCCGGCATTCAATTTTTCCGCCATCAATAACTTTGCGGTATCCAGGCTGGATGGCGACTATTCGCACTATCTGTTCTGCAACAACGATATTGAGGCGATCCAACCGGGTTGGCTGGCGCGCATGCTGGAACTTGGTCAACATCCTTCGGTTGGCATCGTCGGGGCGAAGTTGCTCTACCCCGATCGAATAACCCTTCAGCATGCAGGCGTTTGCGTGGGCACCTATGGCTGCGCCGAACATTACGGCAAGTTCCTGCGCTTGCCTGAGAATCGCTTTCATTTTGGCTTTTCCGAAATGCTGGTGAGCAATCATGAAGTCGGGGCCGTCACGGCGGCCTGCATGTTGATTCGAAAAGAAGCGTTCGAGGAGCTATACGGATTCGATGAGGCCTTTGCGGTCGGGTTCGGCGACGTGGACCTGTGTATTCGGGCCGGCCAGCGGGGATACAGGATTCTGTTCTGTTCCTACGCGGAATTGTTGCATCACGAGTCCTATACCCGGGGCAAGAGTACCGGAGACCCCCATCCGGAGGATTCCGCGTTGTTTCGGTCCAAATGGCGAGAATTGCTGCAGGTGGGAGATCCCTATTTCAATCCCGGCCTTTCGATCGAGAGTACAACCTGGCAGATGAAGCAACCGTTGAACTGTGGTTTCGGGATTCGACGCAGGATAGTCAGGCGAGACAGAAAATCGGGCAAGGAAAACGTGTCGTTCAGTACGGCGGCCGGCGGTGAGTAGGTTCACGCAAAACGAAGAATCCATGATGGTAGTGGGCGGGGCGGGCTTCATAGGAAGCCACTTGGTGGGAAAACTGCTCCGGCGCCCTGGGGTGAAGCGGGTCGTCGTGTACGATAACCTCTCGTCCGGAACCCGGGCGCACCTTGCCGACAGCGCGAGCGACGAACGTGTCGAACTCGTCGAGGCCGACATCAAGCATCTGGGCTTGCTGACGGCCGCAATGCGCGGGGTGGACGTCGTCTTCCATCTTGCCGCGAATCCCGACATCGCCAAGGCTGCCCG
>Ga0209343_10010345_pt1 | contig 10617 bp, 12 predicted proteins | sample RifCSPlowO2_02_FD_184026 | JGI IMG/M metagenome (GOLD analysis project Ga0209343, IMG submission 184026) | Groundwater microbial communities from Rifle, Colorado - Rifle CSP2_plank lowO2_0.2 (SPAdes) (version 2) | ecosystem: Environmental > Aquatic > Deep subsurface > Groundwater | place...
AGGCGACGGACTGGGCCATGCTGCGCACCGGGTATCCCGATCTGTACGCCAAGACCCTGCGCGAAGCGAACCTGATCATCGAGCGCAAGCGCAAGAGCAAGCGCTGATCCGCGGCACTGCCGGCGCCCGGGCACCGGGCTCGGGAGATCTGCATCGCTGCCGATCGGAGCGCCGATGCATTTCCCCTCTTTGTGCGACAATGTCGTACGGAGATCCACGATGACGACCTTGACGATTCGCCTCGATCCCAAACTCGACAAGGCCCTGGGCCGCATTGCAAGAAGCACAGGGAGAACCAAGAGCGAGATCGCGCGCGAAGCTCTGGAGCGGCAGGTCGCGGTCACCCGATTCCGTGAGTTGCGCCGCAGGACGTTGCCGTTCGCCGAAGCGCAGGGTCTGCTAACCGACGAGGACGTGTTCAGCGCGATCTCGTGAGGGTGTTCCTCGACACCAACGTCCTGGTGAGCGCTTTCGCCACCAGGGGATTGTGTGCGGAGTTGCTCGAGCTGGTGCTTCTCGAGCACGATCTGGTGCTTGGACGGCAGGTGCTCGGGGAACTGGGCAAGGCGCTCAAAACGAAGCTCAGGCTGCCGCAAGCTCGAGTCAGGGCCATCGTGGACTTTGTTTCCGGCGAGGCGGCGCAACTCATCGACCAAGCCGAGCCTGCACCTGTACGCGCTGACCCCGCAGACGCTCGCGTTCTTGGCGAGGCACTCGCCGCAAAGGCTGCGGTGTTCGTTACCGGCGACGCTGCCCTGATCGCGCTGCGCGCGACCGAAAACATGGAGATCATCTCCCCGAGAGGTTTCTGGGAGAAAATGAAAAAAGCCTAGCGCCTCGGCTTTGGTGGTGCGGCCGTTCCGAGCCCGGTGCGGGTAGCCTAACCTTGCTCGCCGGAAAGCCGGCGGGCCTGCAACCATTGCGCCACGAACGCGCGGTCGAGATCGCGCGTGATCAGCACCAGCTTCGAGCTCCGATCGTCGTCGGGCCAGGCGCGCAAGCGCAGTCGCTGGAACTGGTGCTGGACGCCGTGCACCACCACCGGCCCGGGTTCACCGGCGACGTTGAGGATGCCCTTGACCCGGAGCAGCTTCTCCGCGTGACGGCTGATCAGCGACGCCAGGTTGGGACTGAAGTAACGCCAGTCGAGGGGCGTGTCGTAGACGAGGCAATGCGCCCGGATGCGGGCGTCATGATGATTGTGGCCGGGCCCTGACTGCGCATCAGCGTGATCATGGTCATGGAGCTCGTCGGGTGGCGGCCCGTAGGCTTGCGCCCTCAGCCAACGCGCAATTTGCGTGTTCTTGGTGGTCGCATCGTAGAGGCCGAGATCGAGCAATTCGTTCGGCTCGATTCTTCCGCAATCGGCGATCAAGACGGTCGCGCCAGGGTTGAGCTTGAGAATCCGGCTTCGCAGCGATGCCACTCGCGGCGCGTCCACGAGGTCGGTCTTGGTGAGCACCAGGCGATCAGCCATCGCCACCTGCTTCACGGATTCGATGTGCTCGTCGAGCGCCTGCGCGCCGAACAGGGCGTCGACAGTCGTGATCAGGCCATCCAGGCTGTAGTTGCTCCGAACCAGCGAATCGTCCATGAGCGTGTGCAGGATCGGCGCGGGGTCGGCGAGGCCCGTCGTTTCGATCACCACCCGCCGGAAGCGAGACACTTCGCCTCGCTCCCGCCGCGCGAGCAGGCTGCGAAGCGCATTCACGAGATCGCCCCGGATCGTGCAGCACAGGCAGCCGCTGCTCATCAGCACGATGTCGTCGCTGGAGGCCGCCACCAGCTGATGGTCCAACCCGATCTCGCCGAACTCGTTGATGATCACCGCGGCGTCCGACATCGCCGGGGAGCGCACCATATGCGAGAGCAGCGTGGTTTTCCCGCTTCCGAGGAAGCCGGTGATCACCGACACCGGGATCGTGGGCGGGAGCTCCGATGGGGCTGACGCGGTCATGAAGTGCGTGGCGGGCGGCCGGCGAGGGAGCGCAGTTACGCGGTCAACGACGGTTTGAGGATGACCTTGCCGAGGGCGCGCCCGTTTTCGACGGCCTGATGGGCTTGCGCCACCTTCTCGAGCGGCAGTCGCAACGACACCACGGGCGCGATTTCCTCGCGCGTCCACGCGTCGATGACGTGCTGCATGGTGCGTCGCCGGGAGGCACGATCGCCATCGTAGACGTGCATCTCGAAGATGCGCACGGCCGGGCAGCGTGCGCCGTGTTGGCGCAGCGCGGCCAGCAGATTTTCCTCGGGAACGCCGGCGATGGCGTTGTACGAGACGAGGGTTCCCCAGTCCGCGAGCATCCGGATCAATTCCGGAAAGCCGGGTCCGCCGACGTGGTCGAGGACGAGGTCCACGCCGCGCCCTTGCGTCAGTTCGAGCACGCGGTCGACCACCGGTTCCCGGCGGTAGTCGATCACATGGTCGACGCCCTGCGCCGTGGCGAAGCCGGCTTTTTCCGCGGAACTGACGCTGCCAAACACCGTCATCTCCGCCGCCTTAGCGACCTGCGCAACCGCGCTCCCCACGCCGCCCGCGACACCGCTCACGAACACGCTGCGGACGGGCCGCCCCGTGGCCGCTTCGTGCACCAGGTTCCACGCGACTTGATAGTTGGGGAGGCAAACGGCGGCATCGAGGTCGGAGTCATCCGGCAGGGCGAAAACGGCTGCCGCCGGAACCACGATCGCTTCAGCGTAGCATCCGCCGCGCACCGGCAGTTCGCGCGCGCTCAGCAGCACCGGATTGCCTATGAGAACGGGGTCTACACCCGGCCCAACCGCGTCGATGCGACCGGCGAGGTCGCTCCCCGGGCTGGTCGGAAGCGGCGGCATCCAGCGATACACGCCCCGGCGGATCAGGATGTCGGGCCAGCCGACACCGATCGCTTCGGCCCGGACGCGGACCTCGCCCGGCCCAGGTGACGGCTGCGGAGCGTCGGTCAACTCGAGCACCTCCGGTCCGCCAGGACGGCGCATCAGGATCTCGCGCATGCGAAGCTCGCTCGCCACCGTCCCTATGCGACGGCGGCCGTACGCGTTTGCGCGCCGCAGGCCACGTCCGGCACCGCGCGCTTCGCGTGCCCGGGCTCGCCCACCACCTTGCCCGAGCGGTAAACGAAGCGCCCGCGCACCAGCGTGTGAACGGTCGCCCCTACCACTTCGCGTCCGTCCCACGACGACCAACCGCACTTGCTCAGCATGTCCTTGTTGCGCAGCACCTGGCGTCGGTGCGGATCTGCCACCACCAGATCGGCGTCCGAGCCGACCTGGATCGCACCCTTGCGCGGGTAGAGACCGAAGATCTTCGCCGGCGACGACGAAAATACTTCCGCCAGGCGAGACAGGGTCAGGCGCCCGTGGTGCACCTGGTCGAGGAACAGCGGCAGCGTCTCCTGGATCTTGGGCGTGCCGTTGGCGGCCGCGAACATGTTGGTCCAGCCGATCTCCTTCTCTTCACGCAGGTGCGGCGCGTGGTCCGAGCCGATGACGTCGATGGTGCCGTCGTTGAGCGACTCCCAGAGCATCTCGGTGGTGTCCGGGCCATTCCAGAGGTTGAGTGCGTAGGGGCCCAGGCGCTCGATCTCGTTCCAGTCGTTGCACAGGAACAGCATGTGCGGGTTGATCTCCACGGTGACGGCCTGCTTCGCGCGCTTGGCCGCCCGCAGCACCTCGATCGACCGCCGCGAGCGGGCATGCAGGACATGCAGCCGGAACTTGAGCACCTCCTGCAACCGGCACAGGTAGCTGATCGCCGAGTCGAACACGATCCCGTCGTACGACGCCGACAGCCGCGCCACGGTCTGGTAGCTGGTGTCACCGGCCTTGATCGCCCGGTCCGACAGCGTCTCGATCAGCTGCTGGTTGTTCGGATGCACCATCAAGGGGAGCCCGGTCTTCTGAACCGCTTCCGCGATTTCGAACAGCCGGCCCTGATGATGCACGCCGAGCTCCGGCATGTGCGGATAGTCGGCGCCCTTGTCGGTGATCATGAAGACCTTGAAGGCGAGTGCACCGGCCTTCGCCAAGCCATCGATCTCGTCGAGGTTGGTTGGCGAAGGATTGTGGTTGAAGTCGACCAGCGAGCTGCGCTGGTAGGCTTCGACGATATCCAGGTAGCGCTGAACCGTCGTCGTCACCGGTTGCACATTGGGCATCCCGGACACTGTCGTGTACCCGCCCGCGGCCGCGGCCGACGTCCCGCTGCGTATGTCTTCCTTGTGGGTGAACCCGGGCTCACGCAGATGGGTGTGGGTGTCTACGCCGCCGGGCAGGATCACCATGCCGCTGACATCGACGACCTCGTCGGCGGCCGGCGCGTGCTCGCCCGCAGTGAGCGCGACGATCCGGCCGTCCTTCACCGCCACGTCGGCACGGATCACGCCACCCGGTGAGACCAGATCGGCGCCACGCAGGACCAGATCGACTTTCATGATTCACCTCGGCTTGAGATTACGGTTGCTCGGATGGCGCACGCCGCTTGCGGCGGCCCGACACGTTCATCGGAACAGCGACCGATAGATCGAGAACTTACGTTCCAGCACCAGCATCACGGCAATCGTCGCCACGATCGTCAGCGTCGCCGCGGCCGCCACCGAAGGTTCCGGCAGCGCCTGCATCTTGTTGAAAATCACCACGGGCAACGGCGCGGAGCCGGGCGAAGAGATGAAGATCGACACGGGAACGTTGTTGAACGAGATCAGGAACGCGAACGTCGCCCCCGCCAGCACGCCCGGCCGGATCAACGGCAACGTCACGTGCCAGAACACCCGCAACGGCGTCGCGCCGAGTACGGCCGCGGCGCGTTGGGCCGCGCGGTCCAGACCGGTGAGGCTCACCAGCACCGAGCGGATGATGTAGGGCAGCGTCAACACCACGTGGGCGATCACCAGCCCGCGCCAGCTGATCAGCTTCCATTCGGTGAAGGCGAGGAGCAGCGCGAACGCGGTCATGACCGCGGGCACGTTGAGCGGCGCGAGGAAAAAGGTCTCCAGCGACCGCCGGCCCGTCGCGCCCGGCCGCGCCAGGTAGAGCGCCGCCATGGTCCCGAGCGTCACGCCAACGAGCACCGAGGTCACGGCGACGCTGACGCTGATCCAGAGCCCACTCATCAACGCGCCATCGGCCACTGCGGCTTCGTACCATTTGAACGACAGGCCCACGGGCGGAAACGTGATATAGCGGGCCGCGCTAAAGGAGGCGCCGATTACCATCACGACGGGAAGCACGATGATCGCGTAGGTGGCGTGCGCGAGCACGCTGTTGACCGAGGCTTTCATGCGCCACGCAACCATGCGGCGAACCGCTGCTCGGTGAAGCGGGCGATACTCGACGTGACGACCAGGGATACGGCGAACAGCACCACGCTGAGCGTCGCGGCCAGCGGCCAGTCGAAGGTCGTCACCGCCGCGTTGTAGACCTGCAGCGGGACGACCTTCACCCGACTGCCGCCGATGACGTACGGCGTGACGAACGCAGCTGCCGACAGCGAGAAGACGATCAACCCGCCGGAGAGGATGCCGGGGAAACTCAGCGGCAGCGTTACGCGGAGGAAGCTTCGCCACGGGCCGGCGCCGTGCACCGCGGCGGCACGCAACACCTCGGGCTCGATCTTCTCGATCGCGGTCGCAATGTTCAGGACCATGTAGGGCCCGAAGCTGTAGACCAGAACGGTGATCACGCCCGCCTCGGAATTGAGGAGCTGGACGGGGCCGGAGGTGAGGTGCAGCAACGCGAGGAGCTGGTTGAGGAACCCGCTGGGCCCGAGGATCAGGATCCAGGCGAACGCGGTTACGATCAGGCTGATCATGATCGGGACCAGCAGCAGCAACGTGTAGATCGCCCGCGCGCGAGGCGACTTCGCTGTTGCTACGTGCAATGCTGCGGGGTAGCCAAGCACCGCGGAGAGCACGGTGACGATCGTCGCGATCCTGATCGAGCGCCAGAGTGCGTCGAGGTAGAACGGATCGGTGAGGACCTCGCGGAAGTGCTCGAGCGTCACGCCCGTGAGCTCGAACGTGACGGGGTCCATGTTGCGCAGGCTCATGGCGAACACCAGCAGCAGCGGCCACGCCCAGGCCACGGCCAACCAGGTGACGGCCGGCATCGCAAGCACCGCGGGGGAGCGCACCTTCACTTCAACACCATCCAATCCGACGGTGACACCTCGACCACCACGCGGGCGCCGGAGGCAACACCGGCGGGCGGCGCTTCGGGCAGGTGGGCGGTCATCCGGCGTTCGTTGCCAAGGTCCACCAGCACCGTGTACCAGGCCCCGGCGAACACGTGGTCGACGACCGTTCCGGCCAGCACATCCGCGCTGGACCCGTCCCGGAGTCGAACGCGAATGCGATCCGAGCGAACGCCGAGGTGGACCGTGGCGCCGAGGACCGGTGCCAGCTCGCTCGCCACCAGCACCTTCCCCGCGTTCTCGACGCCGACCTCGACGCCGCCCGGGCGCGTGCCGATCACCCGGCCTTCGATGAAGCTCGTCGAACCGATGAAGTCGGCGACGAAGCGCGTCGTGGGGCGAAGGTAGATTCCCTCCGGCGTGTCGACCTGCTCGAGCAGCCCCGCGTTCATCACCGCGACGCGATCGGACAGGGTGAGCGCCTCCTCCTGGTCGTGCGTCACGTAGATCATCGTCGTTCCGAGCCTGGTGTGAATCGCCCGCAGCTCGACCTGCATGGCCCGGCGCAGCTTGGCATCGAGGTTGCTCAACGGCTCGTCCAGCAACAGCACCCGTGGTCGCACCGCCAGTGCCCGCGCCAGTCCGACCCGCTGCTGCTGACCGCCGGAGATCTCGCGCGGGAACCGATCCTCGAAACCGGTGAGATGCACGAGCTCGAGTGCCTCGCATACCCGTTGCTCGATCTCTGAGAAAGCGAGCTTGCGCATGCGCAGGCCGAACGCGACGTTGTCGAAACAGCTGAGGTGCGGAAACAGCGCGTGGCCCTGAAACACCATCCCGAGCCCTCGCTCGTGAACCGGTACGTCGTTCACGCGCCGCTCCCCAATCACCACGTCGCCGGTATCCGGCGCGACGAACCCGGCGATCGCGTTGAGCGTGGTCGTCTTGCCACACCCCGACGGGCCGAGCAGGGAGACGAACTCCCCCTCGCGCACGTCGAGCGAAATGTCCGCCAGAACCGTGTGGCCGCCAAAGCTCTTCGATACGTTCTGCAGCGAGAGGGCGCTCGCGCCTGGCATTCCTACTTACTTTCGATTTGGCGCTGCCAGCGGCTGTTGATCTCCTGGCGCTTGGCGAGGTAGGAGTCCCACTTCATCACCGTCGCCTTTTCGATGTCCTGCGGCTTGAACAGGTTGATCTGCGCGAACTTGTCGCTGATGCGCGTGTTCGGATTGGTGTAACCGCCGTAAGCCATCTCGGCTTGCGCGGCCTGGTACTCCGGCGCGAGGATCAGCTCGACGAAGCGCCGCGCCTGCTCTGCGTTCGGTGCGTTCCTGGCGATCGCGATGTAGGAGACGATGGCAATGGCCCCTTCCTTCGGCGCGACCCAGCGTATTGGCAACCTTTCCGAGGCCAGCCGCTGCGCCGGAAAGCTGGCGTTGAAGCCCATCCACGCCTGTCCCTGGGAAAACAGCGGGATCAAGGTCGAAGCGCCACCGTGGAACACGCCCACGTTCGGAGCCAGTTGCTTCAGCTTCTCGAATCCGGGATCGAGCGACTTGGTGCTGTCACCGCCTTGCAGCTCGTTGATCTTGTAGAGCAGCGCATACGAGAACGTGCTGTTCGAGTCGGGGATGGTGACCTTTCCCTTGAGTGCCGGATTCCACAGGTCAGCGTAGGAGCTCGGGGGCTTGATGCCGTTCGCGGCGAGCGCCTTCTCGTCGTAGATCAGCCCGAGCAGGTACAGCAGGAACCCGCTGCCCTGATTATCGGGATCCCTGAAACGCGCCGGGATCTGCGACAACGCCGGCACCCCGGCGAGCGAATCCCAGAGGCCGGCTTGCTTTCCCTGAAGCCACGGACCCTCGTCCAGCATGAACACCGAGATCTCGGGGCGGGCGCGCTGCGCTATCGCCTTGGTCAGCGACGGTCCGCTGAGCGCGGGGGTGATCACCACCTTGGTGTTGTACTTGTCGCGCATGACCGGCACGACGACCTTGTTGATGGTATCCGCGACCCCCTGCGGCATGTAGACCTGCAGTTCGGTCTGCGCGTAAGCGCAACCCATGGCCAGCACAACTGCACTCAGCGCGATTGCGGCGACGCCTGCTTTCATGTCGGTACCCTCCGTCGATCGGTTGCGATGGAATCCGCGCGGCTGAAGCCGAGCGATTCGGAAATGCCTTGTGCGGCGGCGATCACCGCCTTCGCCAGCTTGCCGGTCGACCTGAAAAGGCGCTGCCTGGGCCCCCAGATGCCGACACTCGCGCAAACCGCACCGGACTGGTTCCGGATGGCAGCAGCGACACCCCATACGTCCTCGAACCATTCGCCGCGATTGACGGCGTAGCCCTGCGCACGGATCTGCGCCATCTCCCGTTCCAGCGCCGCGCGGCTGGTGATCGTCGAGGCAGTGAACCGCGCGCGCCGCGCGCCAATGACGCCCACATGCGCCTGCGGCTGGAAGGCCAGCTGCACTTTCCCGGTCGCAACGCAGTGCGCCGGTGCCCGGCTGCCGATCCTGGTGACACCCCCGATCGGCCTCGGGCCATCCTTCTTGTCGATGAAAACGCTCTCACCGGCGTCGAACACCGCCAAGTGAACCGACTCGCGCGTCTCGACGGCGAGTTGGTCGAGGAACGGCGCGGCGACCCGTGTCAGGCTGGTGCGAGACAGCACCTGAGTGCCGAGTTCCCACAACTTCAGCGTCAGCTCGTATCGGCTGTCCTCGACACGGCGATGGACGTAGCGGTGCCGGACCAGCGTGTCGAGCAGGCGGAAGACATTGCTCTTCGGCATCGCCAGCTCCCGGCTGAGATCCCCGACCCCTCGCGGCCCTTGGCTGGCGGCCAGCATTTCGATCACCAGCAGGCTTTTCTCGATGGTCTTGGTGGTCACGGCGCTCGTTTCACTTTCTAAAACGCCATTCCATTTTTCTCTAGTTTGTGAACCCTGTCAACGTAGTCCGGCGATTGGCGATCATTGATGGGAATCCCCGCTCGAACCGCGAAAATGCCGGGGCGCGATCCCGTGCGTGCCGCAGCCCCGCGACACCGCCGATGCGACTGGCGCAAAAAAACGAGTCCCTCAGCTAGTGAGCCGGTACAGTCTCCACTCGTCCGGCAGGCCCTTGAGCACGCGCGCACCGAGATCCTCGAAACGGATACCCGACCCTACGACCAGATCTTTCACCGTAGAGGTGACCAGCACCTGGCCGGGTTCTGCCGCAGATGCCACGCGCGCCGCAAGATGCACGGCTATGCCGCTGTACTTGTCGCCCAGTACCTCGCATTCCCCAGTGTGCATGCCCACGCGCAGCTGCAGGCCCAGCGGCCGCAGCGCTTCGATCAGCGCCGCGCCACAGCGCGTGCTTCGGGCCGGGCCGTCAAACGCCGCGAACAAGCCGTCGCCCGCGGTGTCGAGCTTGCGCCCGCGAAAGTGCTGCAGTTTGACGTCGGCAGCGGCATAGAAGCGCGACAGGAGTTGCTTCCAGGCGTGGTCGCCGAGTTCGGCGGCTCGCCTGGTGGAATCGACGATGTCGCAGAACAGGATTGTCGTCAGTACCCGGTCCGGCTCGGGCGCCGCGCGCTCCCCGTGCCAGGATGCGCATGGCGGCCGCGTCGTCCGCCATGCTGGGAGCGAAATGGCGCGACAATTCACCGCTGCCCCAGGTGGCCTCGATCCCGGTCACCCATTTCTCATTCACCTTTTCCGGGAACCCGTGCGGATAATCCGCCGCCCTGCTGAAACGCGCGAAAGTGCCATAAAGAACCAGCGCCGGCACGCGATGCGGATAGGTCGCGGCAACATCATCGCCATCGGCCCACCATCCCAAACACCCAAGATCACAGCGCGTTCCCAGCCGGCCGCGTCGATCACTGCGCGCACGTCATCCATGCGCTCCTCGAGCGTAGGCGGGTCCGCGACGGGGTCCGACAGTCCGGTCCCGCGCCTGTCGAGAAGAATCACCCGTGCAAACTGCGCCAGCTTGTCCGCGAATGCCGCGAACTCCCTCAGGGTCCAGAGATTCTCGACATTCGACGCCCAACCGGGAATCAACACGAGGTCAACGTCTCCCTGGCCAAATACCTCGCGAGTTGCCTTATCCGCGTCCACACAAACCTTTCCAAGGCACAGCATGAGTGTTCAACTAACGCTGAGACTTTGTCACGTCGATGTCAAAAAAGCGTTCAACTAACGGTGAAACGTGCCCAATCAGCGGTTCGCAGCGCTTGCCCGTTCGCAAACCCGTCACCCCAAGGCACACCCCAGGGACAGCCAATCTGTCGTAGTCGCAATTGGCGTCTTCCGTCCCTTTAGATGGCGGCGAGCCGTTCGACAGTGTCCGGAAAACGCTTCACCAAGTTGATCAGCAAAGCGGCTTGCGCGTTCGGCTTCGCGCGCCCCTGCTCCCAGTTCTCCAGCGTTCGTACATTCGTACGAAGGTAACCCGCGAAAAGCGCCCGCGAAAGTTTCAGGTGCTG
>Ga0209343_10010346_pt1 | contig 10616 bp, 7 predicted proteins | sample RifCSPlowO2_02_FD_184026 | JGI IMG/M metagenome (GOLD analysis project Ga0209343, IMG submission 184026) | Groundwater microbial communities from Rifle, Colorado - Rifle CSP2_plank lowO2_0.2 (SPAdes) (version 2) | ecosystem: Environmental > Aquatic > Deep subsurface > Groundwater | place: Rifle...
AAAACTGGCCGCAGTGCGAAACAGTGGCATTGCCTCGGCAGCCCGATCCTGCACCAAGAGGAAGTTCGCCAGCCGCCAGGTGGCGCTCGGGGAATGAGGGATGGCTAGGATCCAGCCGCGCAAGACAGCTTCCTCCCGCCGGGGATCTCCCAATCGTGATTCAATGGTTGCCAGCCCTTCCCAGGCCGAGAGGTCGAACGGGTTGCGGGCAAGACCCTGACGATACGCAGCCGCGCCGTCATGCAATACCGCATCGTCCAGACTGAGCCGCTTTGTCCCCGCCATGTATCGCCACAGCAGTGGGTTGCCCGGATCCCATCGAATTCCGCGGCGCAGATTTTCAGCAGAGGGGTGGTTTATCAGCCAATTCCCGATGCCAGAAATGAGTAACGCCCGCGAGTATGTGAGTGTCGCTACCAACAGGATTGCGCGGAACACCCAACGTTTCATTCAATGGCCCCCTACTCCCTGCAGATTATCCTGCATTGCCAGTGGCTTTCCTGGCAATAAAAAAGCCCCTAACGGGGCTTTTTTATTGTAACTGTGAAACTGGTAGAGCATCCCAGCGGCTTGAGATCGCGTTGATCACCTCAACGTGGGGGCGATGCGATTGGTTTAAGGAATCGCGGGGCTAACTGAATTGATCCGCCGTTGCAAGTCGGCGATCTGTGCCAGCAAGTCGTTGGTTTGCGCCTGCAAGGTGGCGATTTGCGCCAGCAAGGAGGTGATTTGTCCCGCCTGGGCGCTGCCCGAGCTCTGCAAGGCGGCGACTTGTCCTTGCAAGGTGGTGATTAATCCCTGCAAGGTGGCGATTTGCGCCAGCAAGGAGGTGATTTGTCCCGCCTGGGCGCTGCCCGAGCTCTGCAAGGTGGCGATTTGCGCCTGCAAGGTGGTGATTTGTCCCTGCAAGGTGGTGATTGTTCCCTGCAAGGCGGCGAGTTGTCCCTGCAGGACGGCATTCTCAGCCGCCGCTGCGTCTGCGCTATCATTGGCGTTGTTAGCCCGAATCAATCCAGCGATTCCGAGCGAAGCACCTGCTGCCGCCACGCCCAGAGCCAGCATCCAGACCGCATGTGTATGAGCAGGCACATTCCCCTGAGGAGCCGCTGCGGCAGCGGAGGGCACTGGTGGGGCGGCAGGCGCAGCAGCGGCTGAGGCCATCGCGAAGAGCCTGGCCTCACCGGCCTGGATCGAAGCCAGTGGCGCGCCGGTCGGGTCTACCACTCTCACAGCGCCTTCGGTGACGGCAACACTCGCTTTGCCATCATTCAGAATCACGTTGGCGGAGCTGCTCGCCACGGTCGGCTCCAAGCGAAGGGAGGATGCCTGAAACACCGGTCCCTGGACGGAAGATGAGCGGAAGGTCATTTGCCCCTTCTGGAGTTGTACGGCGCTGGGGGTAAACTGCGCGGAAGAATCCATGGTCAGTAGCACACGGGTGCCCTGCTTGTATTGAATCACGGCACTTCCTATGCGCGTACTCACCAGATCCCCGGCGAACAGCGTGTTCTCGGCGGGAGCTGAAAGTTCTCCTACCGTTACTGCACCGTAACTGGAAATCGAGCCCAACACGGCCGGCGTCGGGGCCGCCTGCATGGGGAATGGGCGTAGCATCAGAATCGCAAGAAACACCGACAGCATCTGCTTGAAGTTCATGCGGAACATCTTATTGATCTCCCTCCCGGGCGAAATTTCTCCCAGACCTTTCCACTTTTGGCCTTGCCAGTCTATCGTTATCAGACTTTGCATGTCAAGTACTATTTCGGCGAAAGATGTGCCTTTCAATAGCCCGAAATTGCCGACATTTTGACCTGGCCCGGACGGTCTCAATTCCCCTCCCCCCAGCCCCTTGTCAGATCGAACCCGTATGGGTTCCAAACGAACCAGTAGACGCGAGCGAACCAGGGGATGCCAGTGGCGAGAATCCGCTTGCTTATTTCCGAACCCTAATGAATAATGGGCGATCAAGCGATAAGAAGAGGGGGAACCATGAAGAAGGCTTATCTGGCTGTCCTTTTCCTGGGAGTTGCGGGGTATTGCCACGCGCTTCAAAATGCCCCCCCCCAGGGGGTCTCCCCGGATTGGAACGCGCGGCTGCTGGGAGACGCCCAGGCGCAGGCGGCCAACAATGTAGCCATTCGCCAGGATTACCGGATTGGCCCCGAGGATCTGATCGAAATTTCGGTGTTTGAGGTCCCGGAATTAAGCCGTACGGTCCGGGTATCGGCCAGCGGGGATATCTCGCTGCCGCTGATCGGGACGATGAAGGCTGCCGGGTTCAGCCCTGGGGAATTGGAACAAGCCATAACGGCCTCTCTGCGGCAGAGTTATGTTAAGGATCCCCAGGTGAGTGTGTTCCTCAAGGAATACCGCAGTGATCCCGTTTCAGTCGTCGGTGCAGTCAAGATTCCCGGCTTGTACCAAATCCAGACCCAGAAGAGCCTGATTGAGGTTCTGGCCATGGCACAAGGTTTTTCCGAGAGCCAGAAAATGCTGCCAGGGCGAACGATTGTAATCACACACAAGCCCAGCGGAGGCGAGGCCGCGGCCGACGCTGCCAGGAATTTTGCAGGAGAGTCTGCCACTCCGGCGCAATGGCAAGAAATCCAAGAAATCCCTATCAAAGAGCTGCTCCAGAGCGGGGATTCCAAATGGAACGTGCCGGTGTACCCCGGCGATGTCATCAAGGTGGCTCCGGCGGGAACCTTCTACGTTGCCGGTGACGTGAATCAGCCCGGGGGATTCCCGCTGACGGATTTCGACTATGTCTCAGCCATTCAGGCGGTGGCGATGGCTGGTGGGACAAAAAAGACCGCCAAACTCAAAGAGGCCGTGATCATCCGCCGAGATGCGTCGGGAAACCGGGCCGAGGAGAAGGTGGATCTGAAGCAAGTCCTGCAAGGCAAGGCCGACGACGTGAAGCTGGGCTCCAATGACATTCTGTTTGTTCCCGGCAGTGTTAGCAAGGAAGCCGGGCTGCGCGGCATTGATGCTGCGATTCAGATTGCAACTGGCTTACTCATTTGGGGCCTCTGAGGAAATCGGCGAAATTTTGAAATTCCTGAGATTTTGAGGGCGGAATGGAAGAAAACAATTCGCTGGAACGTGTGAGCCGGGGGCAGATCGATGCGCCCGCCTCAGTTCCAGTCTCGTCATACCCAGTGGAGGTGTTGGAAGAGCAAGACTCTTTTCCATTGCTGGAATACTGGAGGGTTCTCCAGAAACGGCGCTGGACGATCCTCAGCATTCTGTTGCTGGTCGTAGTCACCGTCATGATCGGGACGTTGAAGCAGCGCCCCATCTACGAGGCGAAGACCGTTATTCAGATTGACCGGGAGAGCCCCAACATTTTGTCGTTTCAGGGTTTCGTAGCGGAGATGAACCCCTACGATGATTCCTATCTCGAGACCGCCTACAAGGTCCTGCAGAGCCGCAGTTTGGCTTACCGAGTGATTAATAAACTAAATTTGGCACATTCTCCCGAGTTCGCAAAGGAGCAGGAATCTTCCCCCTCCTGGCTTGGAACTCTCTGGCCGGGCGGCGCCGAGCAGCCGGAAGGCCCCCTCAGCCCTGAAGAGCAGTTGGACCCGAAATACTCCGCGGTCATTGACAACTTCCTCGGCCGTCTGCAGATCGTCCCGATTCGCCGGAGTCAATTGGTCGAGATCACTTATGAATCCTATGAACCCTCCCAAAGCGCCCGCGTAACGAACACCATCGCCGCCAACTATATCGACATGAATCTGGAGGCCAAGTGGGATGCCACGCAGAAAGCCTCGGAATGGCTCTCGCAGCAGTTGGTGGGCCTCAAGGGAAAGCTCGAAAAATCGGAAGAAGACCTGCAACGCTATGCCAAAGAAAATTCCATCCTGTTCCTGGACGAGAAGCAGAGCATGAACGCGCAAAAACTCCAGCAGTTGCAGGAGGAGGCTACCCGGGCCCAATCGGATTTAATACAGAAGGAATCCTTGTACAACCAGATTCGAGATGGAGATTTCAGTTCTGTCCCGGGAATTCTTGAGAATAAGCTCTATCAGGATTTAAGCCTGAAGCTGAATGATTTGCGGAGGGAGTATTCGGATCTCTCGGCCACCTTCACGGAGGAGTATCCGCGCGTGCAGCGCTTGAAAAGCCAAATCGATCAGACAGCCGCGGCTCTGGACCGGGAACGGCAAGCCTTCGCACAGCGCGTGGCCAACGATTATAAGGCCGCCGCGAATCGCAAACGGCTGCTCGATCAGGCGGTCGCGCAGCAAACCAGCGACTTCAACGCGATGGCCGAAAAATCGATCCAATACAACATCCTGAAACGCGAAGCCGACACCAACAAGCAGCTCTATGACGGCTTGTTGCAGCGCCTCAAGGAGGCCAGCGTCTCGGCCGGCTTGCGGGCCAGCAATGTCCGCGTTGTGGACCCCGCCGAAGTTCCCACCTTGCCGTCCAAGCCTCGCAAGCTGCTGAATCTGGCACTGGCACTGATGGTTGGGCTGTCGCTCGGAATTGGGATGGCCTTCTTCCAGGAATACCTGGACAATACGCTGAAGACACCCGAGGATGTGCAGCGCTATCTGCGGTTACCCACCCTGGGCGTCATCCCAGCAGCGAATGCGGCATCTCGGAAGAAATTGGCCTATGGCTATGGGTACAATTCCCGCCAGACATTGGCAGAAGTAACGAGCGAAGCTGCCAACGGAAAACCACTATCCTTGGAATTGATCGGTGCCAACGGCAATGCGGCGTTGTCGGAGGTCTACCGTTCCCTGCGAACCTCCGTTTTACTCTCCACCTCAGGCCGTCCCCCGCGCGTAATGCTCATTACGAGTGGCCAGCCGGGCGAAGGCAAAACTACCACGACCGTCAACCTCGCCATTGCTCTGGTGCAGCTAGGCGGACGCGTTCTGGTGGTGGACTCCGATATGCGTCGGCCTCGCATCGGGACGTTGCTCAAGCTGCCCACAACACCCGCAGGGCTGTCCACCTATCTGACAGGACAGTTCCCCTTGGAGGACGTGCTGGTGGGGACCCATGTGCCGAACTTATATGCCGTATCCTGCGGTCCCGTTCCTCCGAATCCCGCCGAGTTGTTGTCGTCGAAATTGATGCGGCAATTTCTGGAGCAAGCAGCGCAAAAGTTCGATTACGTGCTGTTGGATTCGCCTCCGGTCCTGCACGTCAGCGATGCACGGATTCTCGCGTCACAAGTCGAGGCAGTGGTCTTGGTGGCGCATGGAGCTGTGACACCTCGCGAGGCGGTCAAACATGCCAAGGAACAGCTACAACAGGCGGGCGCCAATCTAATTGGAGTCACGTTGAACAATGTGGACTTCTCTGCCGTTGGTTATGACTACTACTACCGCTACTCCCGGGGGTATGGCTATGGCTACGGCGAACATCCTTACGCCCGCCCCGAGGCGAACAAGCAAGATATATAAACTCCGGCCCATATCCTCACCGGTACGGAGTCCGACACCGAGCGAGGCGAGAACAGGTAAGGCCGGCTCGAATTCTGGAGTAAGCTACTCAGCTTAAATGGGTTAACTGCCATTGGCCCTTCGAACTGAGAAAACGGAGTTGTCTCTGGACATTGTCGCTGGCTCGATTATGAGTGTTTTGAAGCTGCCCGTTCAGGCGGTTGCCGATGAGGTCGCCGCCGAGTGCGTTAAGCCGCGCTGGTATGCGGTCTACACTCGCTCGCGCCACGAGAAGTTTGTCGCCAGCGAACTCGCCGGCAAAGCCGTTGAGACTTTCCTTCCTCTTTTCGAGACGGTTCGCCGGTGGAAGAACGGCAATCACCTCCTCCATCTGCCGCTATTTCCCAGCTACGTCTTCGTGCGCATTGTGCTGGCGGAGCGGTTGGATGTGCTCAAAGTCCCTGGGGTGGTGCGCCTGGTGGGTTTTAACAGCACGCCAACGCCGCTCGCCGAAGGAGAGGTCGAAGGTCTTCGTCGCGCGCTCGCCGAGGGGGTGCGCGCTGAGCCGTATTCCTGCCTATCGACCGGTCGGCGCGTGCGGATCACAACCGGACCGCTCACCGGCCGGGTAGGCATCCTGGTGCGCCGAAAGGGCAGCCTGCGCATGGTGTTGTCGAGCGAGTTGATGCAGCGCTCGATTCTGCTGGACATCGATGCTTTGGCCGTGGAGCCCATCAGTAACCGTGCAGGGAAAATTGTCAACATATAGTCCGAGTGCTTCGCGCAGAAAGATCCAGCGCGTAACGCGCAGCTATTGAGTTTCCCGGCCCGTTGGACACCATGGCGCTGGCGCCTGAGGAGGCGGCCACCGGTGGAAGTTTTATTGCGGACCAAATGCAATCTATAGGCCCGGCCTCATCAATGGAGTTGCGGGAAGACAACAGGGATGCTGAAAACCCAGAGCGGCTGACGGTAAGCGTTTGCATTCCCGTATTTAACCGTGCACGGATGGCGATTGCTGCGATCCAGTCGGCACTGGCACAAGAGGTTCCTGGATTGGAGGTCGTGGCGGTGGACGACTGTTCGACGGATGGCGCGTGGGAGGCGATGAACGAACTGACGGATGCGCGCTTGAGATTGATTCGCAACGAGGCAAATCTTGGCTTATTCGGCAACTTCAACCGATGTCTCGATTTAGCCCGAGGTAAGTACCTGAGGATTTTGTGTTCCGATGATCGGCTCGTTCCGGGGTGTCTTGGCCGGGAAGTTGCGTTAATGGAGGCTAATCCGACCGTTGTTTTACTCTCAAGCCGGGGGTGGACTGTTGATGGACACCATCGGCGCCTCATTCGTTTTGGGGATCATTTTCCGGCAGGTATCTATGCAGGGCACAAGGCGATCACTGACATTCTATGGACCTGGGCCTATTACGGGTATAATCCTTTGAACCTTCCATCGGGAATACTGCTTCGAAAAAAAGCGATCTCAAAGGCAGGAGGATTCTGCGAAGGGATACCCGCTGCTGGTGATGTTGATTTGTGGTTGAGAGTATTGCGTTTTGGCGATCTGGCCGTTACGACCATAGTCGCGAGTGAGGTACTCGTTCATGAGGGAGCGGAGGGTTACCGCTTCGGTTTAGAGGGACAATTCACCTTGGATCAGTTAGCGATCACCCGAAAATGGGCAGACCTCCGCCCGGAAGAAGGTATCTACGCCGAGATGTTGAAGCAGATTAGAGGATGTACTCTATGGAGAGCGATTAGGCTGCTCTCGATGCGACAATGGAAAGCTGCTCGGATACATTGGAATATCGCTTTCGGAAATGGGACTTCGTACACCACTGTCCTGCTAGCATTCTTCCGACTCATTAAATTGAGGCTTCCTCGGGAACTGGTTCGGTACATTTTCGGTTATAGATAAATCTCTGCGCAGGGTTTTGCTTAATAAGAAGTGTAATCTCCATGGCCCAAGAATCCCCGGTTAACCGCACCATGGGAGCGGGCGCCCTGTCCGTGATGAACCTGGGACTGCGGGTTTGCAGTAATTTTGCCATTGTCCCACTCGCGTTAACATACCTGGGCAGAGAAGAATACGGATTATGGATTATCCTTCAAAGCGTGGCCACTTATCTGGCATGGTCGGAGATCGGTCTCGGTCAGACTGTTTTGAACTTAGAGGGGGCGGCGTTTGCGCGGGGAGACTATTCCGGGGTAAGCAAGATACTGACAACTTCTTTTGTACTGTATTGGCTCGTGGTGATGCCGTTGTGGGTTATGTTTGTTCTCATTCTCTCTACTCAGCCAGTAGCCAATTGGCTTCTCAACAATGTCACTGTGGAAGTGGCAAAGGCATTCAAAAACTATCTTTTTTGGTTTGGTAGTTTCATTTTCCTGCGGGTGCCTTTTAGTGTGTTTCCCGCGTCACTTCTTGGCCTGCGGGAGATTGTCCTTTGGCAAGTATATGATTTTGTGACAATTGCCGGCCTCTTTATGGCGACAATTCTCGGCCTCATCCTGGGAGGACGAATATGGACTATTATCTTGATTGCCAATTTAGTGCCACTGCTCACTTCTGTGGCGGCCTACATCGTACTCTTGTCACGTCATCGCCATGTACGTATTTCCAAACGCTTCTGGGCGCCAGGGCAGCTCCTGCCTTTGCTGTCTAATTCCCTTTTTTTCCTGCTCTTTGGCTTGGGACTGTTTTGTCAAAAACTGGCCGGGAATCTACTTGCAGGTAAATTTATTGCGTTGCGAGATGTCCCGGAGTTCTTTGTGCTTCTATTGCTGATTCGGGTTACAGGATGGTTCGTGGCTGATTTGGTTTCTCGAATTTTGCAGCCATACATGATTATGTTTGCAACGCAAGGACGGAAGGATAGGGTCTTATTTTTCGCTCAACTTTGTACCAAGTGTAGTTTTGGCATCGCGGTCATTTATTGCGCCTTAGTTTGGGAATTTGCCGAGATCGGTTTACGATTTTGGGTAGGTCCTGGATTTTTCCTGGGGTACGGACCAATGGCCTTTCTGATGGCATCGTTCTTAGTTGATGTCTTGTTCCTTTCGGCAAATAACTTTATGATTGCATTGAATCGCCAACGTGCTGTGGCCATTGCGATGGCTGCGTATGGCGTGATGACATTGGTGTTCGGAGTGATAGGGGCCAAATGGCTACTGCCACAAAATCCAGTCTTGGGTTTGTGTATCGGATTCTTGGCTGCCAGTGTCGTTGGGCAGGGCGTAGTGATGCCCTGGATCACAAATCGTTGGCTGCAGATTGGCTGGCGCCGTTACTTGCCTGGCTTTATTGTGCGGCCGCTGATCTTGGGAATTTGCGGCATCGTGTCGGTCGCGGCGATATTTGACCTGATGAGCATTGGGTTCTTCGGCCACGTACTTTTGGGTATTCTGTTGGTAGCTGTGCTTTCGCTGATAGGATGGTTCGTTGTCTTAGAGCGAGAGGAGCGTAAATGGGTCGCGGAACTGGTGGCGAGGCAATATAGCCTGTTGGTTCAGTATACAGTTCGCCGCCTAGAGGTGGAGTCGTGAAACTAAGCCAGGGGATACCGACAATAGCGATCGTGGTCGGCATTAGCGGTGGTGCATTGGTTTCTACGCTAAGCGATTCGGCGTCTCCGGTTCTATTGTCGTGTCTTGCGGTACCTCTTTTGGTGTTGATTTATTGGAAGCCACATATAGGCTTATGTTTGGTCTTGTTCAGTCTTATGATGCATGGACTATACACTGTAATTCTGCCGGATGTTGCCATTATTGGGTATGTGGAACCGCTGTTAATGGTTTACGTTTTCTGCGTAGTGGCGATAAGGAATTTTAGATCACAGCAGATTATGGGTTGGGTTCTGCGGTCAAGGCTGGGAATTGCTGTTCTGGTATTTGTGGCTTTTGGCGCCACGCGAGCTGCATTCAGCGAAGACCAGCTGGCTGCTTGGTTAGGGTTTGCCACACTGTGTTTGTATAGCACTGGGTTCTTTATTGTTTGCGGGACAGTTACGGACAAGCGGCGTTTTACCGGGGTAGTGTCGTTCATTCTCGCTGCGATAGCTATCACCGCGTTGCTGGCTGTGAGCGCATTCATTTTTGACTGGAGGCTGATTGCCGGTCCCGGAGTGGAGGCGGGGTACGGATACATTCGTATGGCGGGCACCTTTGGGAGTCCGATTATTTGTGCAAACTTCATGGCCTGCGGCATATTGATAGCGTTAAGTCTGCTCTTGGCCGCGAAACAACTGTGGAAGCGTGTTTTCTTTTTAGCCCTGATCGCCTTGTTTGCCAGTGTAGATCTGCTGGCCTTCACGCGATCGGTTTGGATCGGGACATTAATTGGCATCTTTGCCGTTGCGTGGAGTGAGGGCCCGAGACTCCACTTACGGTTTCTTTTCACGTTTGGGTTTTTACTTCCCATCATCGTAGTAGTTCCTTTTCTGTTACTTCCGTCGGACGCGGTTTTATCTATCGCGGCGAGCCGACTGGAACAGAATACAGTCAATGACACGGGGCGAATGGATCGATGGGAGGAGGGATGGCAGAGAGCGAGCGCCACGTCCACTAGTTTGGTGTTTGGCCGGGGTCTCGGGGGCGTGGGCCCTCCTGCAGGTATCGCATTTCGGATTCGGCATCCGGGAATCCGGGACCAATGGACGCTGGCAAAGTACTATCTAGAGACGGAAAGCTGGATTTTCCACCTTCTCAATGAAGTAGGTCTGGTAGGATTAGGACTGTACTTGTTAGTAGTATTTGAGACCCTTTTTAGATCTGACCTGAAGAGCAGCAATATATCTCCAGACCTTTTACCGTGGAAACGAGGCTTGCGGGCTGCGTTGTATTCGTTACTGGTGTCGAATATTTTCCTTCCATCGCTCGGCGCGTGGTCGGTCTCGGCGCTTTCGTGGACTCTGATTGGCCTGATTTACTGCAGCAGCGACAAGGTGCTCCAGAGGACGTCCAGTGGACGGAAACTTATTGTTTGGAAGCCCAACCAGTTGCTCCTGCCAACCCGCCACGGCTTTGCGAAGGTGTGATCCTGATCCGACTGCGAACTTTTGGCTACGCGATTTACCCCTCACCCCCATCCCCGCTCAACACGGGTGTACAATGGCTGAGCGGCCCCCCAATTTCTGATGCACATTGAGAGTTAGTTTGCGGCAGAATCTTAGGACCTGAGGAAGGAGATTCGCCGTGAAACGAA
>Ga0209343_10010347_pt1 | contig 10616 bp, 10 predicted proteins | sample RifCSPlowO2_02_FD_184026 | JGI IMG/M metagenome (GOLD analysis project Ga0209343, IMG submission 184026) | Groundwater microbial communities from Rifle, Colorado - Rifle CSP2_plank lowO2_0.2 (SPAdes) (version 2) | ecosystem: Environmental > Aquatic > Deep subsurface > Groundwater | place...
ATCACTGTATGATAAGGAATCCCCAAAGATTCAATAAATTCTTCTGTATTTCTATTTATCCATTCGTGCCATTTTACAGATTCTTGATGACTAGCCTCACATAAAATCACCTGTTCCACCTTATAAAATTCGTGAACACGAATAAGTCCTTTTGTATCTTTTCCATAAGACCCTGCTTCCCTTCTGAAACAAGGAGAAAATCCCAAATATTTTTTAGGTAATTCTGTCTGTGACAAAACTTCACCAGAATGGTATCCAGTAACAGAAACCTCTGCTGTTCCGATCAAATAATCTTCGTCTTGAGTATTGTAAACATCTTCTGCGTCATTTGGTAGGTGCCCTGTTCCATAAAGATTTTCTTTTTTTACTATTGCAGGAGGAAGTATCGGAATAAAACCTTTTGCTCCAAAAAATTCATTGGCATAATTCCAAATTGCCCAAGACAATCTTGCTCCGTCGTTTTTCAAATAATATCCTCGGAACCCGTGCACTTTTGCTCCCCTTTCAAAATCTACCATATCAAGATTTTGCATAATATCCACGTGTGACTTTGGTTCAAAATCAAATTTTGTTTTTTCTCCCCATGCTTTTATTTCTTGATTGTCAGCATCACTGTCTCCGTCAGGAACAGACATATCGGGAATATTTGGAACTTGTAACATCAAAAGTTTCCACTCTTTTATAATTTCTTTCGAACTGTCTTCTAGCGTCTGTAATTTTGCTTTTATTTCTTTTGATTGTTCAACAACAGTGCTTCTTTCTGCACTATCGGTAATCAAAGGAATCTTGTCACTTAAAATATTTTGTTCTGCTCGAAGAGCATCTATTTTTCCAACGATTTCTCTTCTTTTATCATCCGCCAAAATAAGTTTTTCCACATCAAAATTGATATGCTTTTTCTTAGCAGCCATATCAATTAAGTCTTTATTTTCTCTTATGAATTTTATATCTAACATAGTTTAGTTTTTAGTTTTTAGTAATTAGTCCTTAGTATTTTCCGCCCAGCCGTATATTCAACCAACCCTACGCTACAGCTGGGCTGTTTGAAGTAGACTTTTTTTCAATTAAACCATTTAATAACATTGATAATATCGTAGCAGAAAAAAGATAAGAAAAAAAGCCGTTTCCGAAACCCTTGCGGGTTTCGGAAACGGCTTGTCGATTTGGCACTTGTCAGTTCAGAGTTTTGCACAGAGCAAAGATTTCGGGATATCTTGCCAGAGTTGTGTAGGACTGAAGATCCCACGGATCGTTCTCGCATTGATGAGCAAGTTCATACTGGCTGTTTTTTTCAAGGTGAAACAAATACCTTCTATACGCCGTATAAACGACATCTTTTGGGATTGTAATGTCTGGATATTCTGAACGAAGTTCCATTGTTTTAGGAAAATCTTCTCTGAAAGCGTCATCAAAAGAAATGTAAGCTCGTTCACTCCATTCATGAGATCCTTGGCGCTTATCCCATTGTTGAAGGGCAAACTCTAACTTTTCGATCCCTTTAAGTTTTTCAAACTCAGCTACCGCGATTTTGTTCTGCTGTGTTTCCCACTCGACTTTTGTCGGTGGGTTCTCCCAACGGAACGCCCAATTAAGCCCCATCTCTGGAAACCCTAAAATGGAAAACATTATCATCGCAAGATAAATTCCGCAAAAACATAAAGAGATAGTACTAATCTTTTTACGTAAGGGTTTTACATTCGAAATAATATCAAAGATCATCCAAGATAGAAAAGACAGAAGGATCGGGACAAATATAAATATCAAATCCTCATTAAACCATTTTAGTTCTTGCGGAACAAAATCGTGGTGTTCGAAAAAAACAAACACCCACAACACGGTGAAAATTGTCCAGAAAATGATAGAAAAAATAGAGTATCTGGAATAAAGATTTTTCTTCAGGATAAATTCTCTTTTTTTGTTATCTTTATAGACGCCATATGACATAAGAAAAGTTCCACATTTGGAACAGTCTTGTCTGACAGCGGATCTGTAAAGAGCGTCCACAAAAGTCTCACAATTAGGACACCTTCGAAAATCGTGTGTGTTCGGCGAATCCCCTTCCGCTTTTACGATATAACTTTTTGCAAAACACCTCCGCAAAAAGTCCCCCAGCCAATTTAACAAAGAGCTAATTCGTGTCATGTGACACCTCCTTAGATAGAATTCAGTCTTACGATCAGAGCGATTGTCTTGGTGCGATGTCCGGTCAAAACCGGTATTCGCTACTCAAGTATATCGTCTTTGCCGATAGACAGATTCAAAATCCGGACCATCCGAATTTCTGCTGTAATATTGCATTAAATATATGAATATGTCAATAAAAAAGCCGTTTTAAACTTTTTGCAAAAAGTTTAAAACGGCTTTACCAATCAAGGGAATCTGCGTATTCAATAATCCTCTTTATTGCTTTTTTACGCTCGGACTGTTCCCTTGTTTCAAAAGGTCTTATCTTTTCTTTTTTGTGACAACCGCAACTGCAAAAAGTACTTCCCACATTGTATCTACATTTTTTATGATATCCTTCTTTGCAATCTTCAAATAAAATAATCTTTGCCATGGTTTCCTCCACAAAAATTTTCCACAGATAATCCAATTCAAATAATACAATATTATTTTCAAATGTTAAAATATCAGCAATGACTGAAATAAAAAAACTATCAAAAGAAAATTTCCCTGAGAAACTTCTTGAGATTCCTCAACCTCCGAAAGAGATATACATGAGAGGAGAAATGCCAAATTGGGACGAAACAAAATCAATCGTCGTTGTCGGATCACGAAAATATACAAATTACGGCAAAGATGCCTGTGAGAAAATAATCTCGGGACTTCGCGGATATGATATTACAATTATTTCTGGTTTAGCAATCGGCATAGATTCTGTCGCTCACAAGACCGCTTTGAATATCGGACTAAAAACCGTTGCTGTCCCTGGTTCTGGTCTAAATGATTCCATCCTTTACCCCAGTACAAATAAACAATTAGCCAAAAAGATTTTAGAGTCAGGCGGGTGTTTGATTTCAGAATTTGAACCAAATTTCAAAGCAACACAGTGGAGCTTTCCCCAAAGAAACAGGATCATGGCAGGATTGGCAGATATCATTTTGGTAATAGAGGCGGGAGAAAAGTCCGGCACATTGATAACCGCCAGAATGGGACTGGATTACAACAAAGAAATTGCTGTTGTTCCCGCTTCTATTTTTTCCGACGGAGCAAAAGGTTCAAACAAATTATTAAAACAAGGAGCAACGCCAATCACCTGTTCCGAAGATTTATTGGAATTGTTAGGTTTTGTTTCAGAATCAAATCCAGAGCAAAGAAAAATTATGTTTGACAATTGTTCTGACGAAGAAAAAAAGATCTTAGAATTTTTATCGGAACCGATTTCAAAAGATGAACTGGCAACAAAATCTCAAATACCTATATCAGAATTAAATTCTTTGATTTCTCTTTTAGAGATTAAAGGAATTATAAAGGAATCAGCTGGAGAAATATATTTGGTTTAGTTGATAGTTGGTAGTGTGTAGAAATAAAAAATTTATGTTTGTGCATTAAGAAACGATCGTTTCTTAATGCACAAAATATAAAGTACTCTGAATTACGAAACCCCTGGATTGCTTCGCCAAGGCTCGCAAAGACGACAGCTTCGCTGTCGTCGACGGACGAAAAAGCAAAGCTTTTTCGTCCGTCTTCACGAGCACTTTAAATTTTTTGAGAAAAAATTTAAAGCAATACTACGAAGTGATCCATAATTATAATAATGGGTTTCGTAATTCAGAGTAAAGTAAGTAGGTAAGTTAAAAAATTTAGCATTTAAAAACGATCGTAAATAAAAGCTAGATTTGTAGAATAAGTATTATAAGTATAAATCTAAAATTAAAATTACAAATTTAAAAAGCCCGTCGCAAGCGACGGGCTTTGAAATCTTGATACTTCAGTTTTTTAACATTTGGAGTAAAGACTCTAAATCAACAGTTATAAACCACAAGCAACGGTAACCGTAAGTGATACATACGGGCAATGATTTGTCATTCAACTTTGTTTCGGAAAGTAAGCGAAAGAATGTAAAACTACTACTCTCCTCGAGCAAAATAACTTCATCATAGAAACTACCGTTCTCACAACGGACCCTCGTATCCTCGACAACAACCAACTTACCCATCTGTATATCACTCGCAGGAATGGTCCACAACACAGGAAAGCGAATGTTGTCTATGAGAGCAAGCGCGATGACCAAAGAGAGGCGTTCTTTTGCAACAACAAATATCACGACAATCTTCGCCCATAAACTTCACGCTCATTTCTATCGACGAGAGGTGATTCAAAGCCTTGTTTAAAATTTCTTTAAAACCTCCGTTTAAAATCAATTTGTCCGGAGTTTGATTTGAACGCTCTACTACTTGTTGTGTTTGCATACACGACCTCCTTAGTTGGCATGTGTAGAAATATCAAAATTTAAATAGTACCTTTCTGGAATTTAAGTCTATACAACTTTTATCAAATAAGCAAATTTTTAATAGAAAATTTAAGAAGTTTTATATTAATACTCGATTGGATCATATTATTTTTACTAGCTCGTCGGACGTCCGACGATTTATTTTAGCGAGGCAAATCTTGCTTATCAAGACTAATTCCAACCCTGATTTTTCAAAGCATCTTTCGCGGCTTCCTGTTCCGCAATCTGTTTTGATGCTCCATGTCCCACACCAACTTGGTTCTCATCCAAAAACGCTCCTACTTTGAATTTTCTATCGTGATCAGGACCAGTCTCTTCAAGCACCTGATATGACGGTGTAATTTTTACCACTTCTTGTGCTTTTTCTTGAAAAAAACTTTTTGCATCTTGCCAAGAACGGTCTTTTATTACATCTTCGGTTAAACACAACAAATTATCAAAAATAAATTTTTGTGCGATATCATAACCACCGTCTAAATAAATTGCTCCGATCAAAGCTTCAAAAGCATTTGCCAAAATAGACTCTCTCGCTCTACCTGTATCTTTTGATTCGCCCTTTGAGAGCAACAAATATTCATTCATTCCCAAACCTTTTGCCACTCTTGAAATAGTGATTGTATTAACCAAAGCCGAACGATATGAAGTAAGAGCACCTTCTTTTTCCTCGGGGAATTTATCATAAAGGTGTCTTGAAGAAACCAATTCCAATACAGCGTCACCCAAAAATTCCAACCTCTCATTATGGTCCCAATAAGAACCTCCGTGTTCATTTATGTAGGAACGATGAGTAAAGGCCTTTTTTAACAGGCCTTTATCATTAAAATTTATTCCGATTTTTTTCTCAAATTCTTCAAATTTCATAACTATTTCTTGGCTTTCAAAATGCCGATGGCTTTTGTCACAATAGGAAGAATATCATCATAAAAATTTAAATCAAGGATTTCTGACAACTTGAACCATTTTGCTTGGTCCAAACCACCTGCGTCTTCGCCGTCTTCTAAAACCAATGGGGCATATTCGGCACTCGCCAAATAATAGACAACCTGCCTTCTGGTTTTTCCTTTTTCCGGATCATAAGCAATATATTCATTGTCACCCAACTTTTCTTCTACTTTTATATCAATTCCCATTTCTTTCTTTACAACTCTGGCTGTACATTTCTCAGCATCTTCACCTTCCATACCACTCCCCTTTGACAATGTCCAGTGACCAAAAATATCATGAACAAGGGCTACACTGATTTCATTGTCTTTGGTTGCATAAACAACTGCTCCACATTTTTTCTCTACTAGCATTTGATCATATGGAATGTCTTCTATCTTTTTTTTCTTTTTACTGATTTCGTCTTTACCCGGTTCTCCCATTTCTTTATAAACCGTTCCCAAAACACCACTGACAAATCGTCCGCTATTTTCACCACCAAAATTTTTTGCCAATTCAATTGATTCGTTGATAGCAACTTTTGGAGGAATTTCTTTTTTATCAGAAAAAAGCAATTCGGCTAAACCGATTCTAAGAATATTTCTATCTACAACAGAAATTTTTTCAATAGGCCATTGAGGAGCTGCCTTTTGAATAATATCGTCCAGAACATTTTTCTTTCCAACAACAGTATTAATCAACTTTTGAGAAAAATCCAAATCACACATCCCTGTCGAAAATTCCTTCATGTTGTATTCCAAAATTGAAGAAATAGCAGAGTCGGGGCGATTGATAAAATCCCACTCAAAAAGTGACTGTAGTACTATTGTTCTTGAAAGGTGCCTGTTTGACATGATAATAAAATTTAAAATTGAAATCTCAAAATGCAAAATTACAATTTAAAATCTAAAATTAATTTCTTTCTTTATCAAAATAACACATTAATTAAAAAATAGGAAGTGGAAAAATAAACAAAAATAAAAACCCTTTATGCGGGTTTTTATTTTTTAGATGTTTCTTTTGTCTTCTTTGGCTTTTCTTCTTTGGCTTCATCGGGATTTACTCCCAACTTTTTTGCCTTGGCTTTCATTCTGGTATTTTTCTTTTCAATTTTTGCTACGACATCGATTATTTGCTTTCCTCTGTATTTTCCACAAGTCTCGCAAACCTTGTGCCTTAGATGAGCGGCTCCACAATCTGCGCAATTAGAAATACGAGGCGCTGTTAACGCATGGTGTGATCTTCTATTACGGGTGTGACCCTTTGTGTGTCTCATTCTTACTGACATGTTTCAAATTCAAAATGCAAACCTCAAAACTCGAAATGAAAATCAAGAGGTGCAAAATTAACTAAATATTTTCAATGGGTATAAATTTACTATATTATTAGAAAAAAAGCAACAACACCTTGGAACACAGGGTAAAAATAGAGGAAGTATCACAAAAAAATAATTCCTCCTATAATGATAGAGAATTAAAAAAAGGTGGTCCGAAGACCACCCCTAAAATCATTTCACCACCTTAACAAGCGGACAGACTTTCCTTTTTAAAGACTGAGCTATCTCGCGTGTTGCAACGAAAAATCCCAATTGAGATATTTTTTTAAAAATTAGCTGACCTAAAAACTGCACCACAGCAGCACCGATTACTACGACAGAAAGTGCAGCAACAATAACTATACAAGCAAAAACAAAATCAAGAACAAATAAAATGGACGATGCAAATCCATCCAAATAATATTGCAGTGAGTGCTTGAACAGAGAGTCTCGAACCGTAGAGAGGGTTAAAGTTATGGCGAACAGGACCAGTGTGTAAAAAATCTGGCAGAAAAAGATCCCTCTAAAGAGCCCGCACAAACTCTTCGGCTTTCCAAGACACAGATATTTAAAAATAAAACCATCTTTGACACGCAGTGTCCCGTCCGATTCTCTTTTTTGTTTGTCGAGCGACAATTCTACGAGGAAAATTGTCAGCAAAACAACCGTACAACAAAAAATTCCGATTCCCCAAAACAATACGCCAATGTTCGGATTCATACTTTTTCTCCTTTTCTTAAATCTCTTTAAAATTCAAAGTTACGATGATGAAAATTCTATTTAAACTTATATCAAAAAGAAACCTAGTCTGTCAATATAAATAAAAACAGCCCAATGTTGTTAAACAACAAACATCGGGCTGTTTGACCACGCTCACTTCTTCTTCATCGAAGCGAGGTAGTCGTTGATCTTACGCTTAATCTCCTCGTCCTCCAAGGCGAGGAGTTCGCGCAAAATGTTCACATTAAGGGACTTCCAATGGAAGTCCATAATCGTCTTGCCGGCATCAATCTGAATGTCCTTGTCACGCGAATGTAGGAAATACTCCAACTCCTGAAAGGACAGCTTGCCAGCAAAATACTGCAACATTAATCCGGCGACGAGCTTCTTGAGAATGAGGTTATTCGTCCCAACCAATCCCCGAAGCTTATCCAATGCGTCGTCGGTGAGGTCACCCTTCTCGCCCTTCTCCTCGCCCTGCCCAAAGACAGAATCAAGGATATCGGTCAATTCTCCGAACCCCTCTGCCAACCCTTTCAAATCATCACCGTGCATAATGCACCTCCAAAAAAAATGAAATTTATCAAAAAATCCTCAAATCATAATACAAGAAGATTATGATTTTGTAAAGCCCCATAAAATCAGGGGGGGGATTATTCAGATGTTACTTGGACATCCGATGTTCGAGTAACTAGATTCTTCAAATATGTTTTTCGATGAATCTCGGAAATACCATGTTTCTTAATTGCTTCCATATGAGCTTTTGTTCCATATCCTTTGTGTTTTTCTAATTCATAATTTGGATATTCTTTTGCCAATTTGCACATCAAAGCATCTCTCGTCACTTTTGCAACAATAGAAGCAAGTGCAATCACCATTTCTTTTTCATCCCCTTTTATAATAGTTTTTTGATTTACAAATTCTTCTGGCGCCTTCAATCCCCCATCCAACAACACCAAACAATTTACACGAGGTCGGACCTCGTGTAAATTTGAAAGTCTTGTTAAGGCGGTCTTCATACAAGATTTTATTGACGGAGCAATTCCAAACTCATCTATTTTTTTATTATCGACAAAAACTACTTTATAATCCAGCAGCCCTTCTTCTTTTGCTTTTTTTATATTTGCAAACCATTCATTTCTTTTTTTGGGACTAAGTTTTTTTGAATCTTTAAATCCTATAAACATTTTTTTTGTTTCTTTCAATTTTTCAGATGATATCATCAATGCCCCAACAGCCACCGACCCTGCCACAGGACCTCTGCCCACCTCGTCTATTCCTATTAAGAATTTATAATCAATATTCATATTTAAAACATTATATAACAAATTCTTTTTTAATTTCTAATTATTAATTTCGAATTTCGATTAAATTAATAACCAATTAAACATTAAAATTTCGAAATTGAATCGAAATTCAAAATTAAAAATTTAAAATTGATTTTTTGTCTAAAATTACACCATCGGAATACAAATTTTTAAACAGGTGTTCGATTTTAAAGTTTTGCTATAATAAACACATGGACAAAAAATTCACCCATCTCCACACCCACAGCCACTATAGTCTTTTGAATGCCCTACCTCAAATTCCTGAATTGGTAAAAACAGCAAAAAAAATGGGTATGTCTGCTCTCGCTCTTACTGACGACGGCAATATGTATGGAGCAATAGAATTTTACAAAGCCTGCAAAAAAGAGGGTATCATTCCAATCATTGGCGTTGATTTTTATGTTGCAACCAGAACCAGACATGACAAAGAACCTGGGATTGATAACCGCCGAAGCCGTCTGGTGATGCTCGCTAAAAATGAAAGTGGTTACAAAAACATGATCAGATTGGTTACCAAATCTCATTTGGAAGGCTTTTACTACAAACCAAGAATCGATAAGGAATTAATTGCGGAACATACTGCAGGAATGATTTGTATCTCTCCGCATTTTAGCGGCGAAATTTCGGGAGCACTCAAAGTAAACAACTTTGAAAAGGCAGAAGAAATTGCAAAATGGTATAAAGAAAAATTTCACAATTTCTTTTTAGAAATTACTCATCATCCAGAAATCGAAGGGCAAATCGAATTAAAAGAAAAAATAATTGCTTTGGGGAAAAAATTGGACATTCCATTAGTTGCAACTCACGATGTCTATTATCTAAACAAAGAAGACAAACGAGCGCGAGATATTTTGATGTCGATTCAAACTTCCGGCGGTGGTTCTTTTGGTGGAGAAAACGATGATTTTTCTTTTATTACACCAGAGCAAGCGAACGAATATTTCAAAGACACTCCCGAGGCAATCGAAAATATAGAAAAAATAATCAAAATGTGTTATTTGGAATTGGATCTTGCCAGTTGGACATTTCCCGATATTGAAATTCCTGCCGGAGAAACTTATGACACATGGCTTCGAAAAACCACTTATGCAGGAATAAAATTACGCGGACTGGAAAAAACAAAAGAGTTGGAAGACCGTATTGAATATGAATTAGAGATTATCAAAAACAAAGGATATTCGTCTTACTTTTTAATTGTATCCGACCTGATTAAACACGCGCGAAGTGTTGGTATCTACACCAATACCAGAGGTTCTGCTGCCGGCAGTCTTGTGTCATATCTCAACTTTATTACAAAAGTAAACCCAATAGAATTGCGATTGCCTTTTGAAAGATTTATGAATCCTCAAAGACCGGGTATTCCTGATATTGATGTGGATATTGCCGACATCAGAAGAGACGATGTGATTGCTTATTTGAAAAGCAAATACGGCGGCAAAGCGGTGGCACAAATTGGAACATTTGGTACCATGGCAGCCCGTGGTTCTGTCAGAGATGTAACCAGAGCGTTGGGACAACCTTATGCACTAGGTGACCAAATCGCAAAACTGATCCCGATGGGGTCACAGGGTTTTCCGATGACGATTGAACGCGCAATAGAGATGGAAGAAGATTTGCGAAAGTTGATCAAAGACAACAAAGATGTTCAGGAAATAATAAAATATGCAAAAAAAATTGAAGGATGTGCCAGACACATTTCCACTCATGCTGCCGGAGTTTTAATTTCTCCGACCCGCATCGACGACTATTCCCCTGTTCAGCTTGATAAGGACGGGCAAATAATTACCCAATATGATATGTATACCGGCGACCGTGACGGTGTTGTTAATTTGCCAAAATTCGATATCTTGGGAATTAAAAACCTATCAATCCTCGCCAA
>Ga0209343_10010352_pt1 | contig 10613 bp, 10 predicted proteins | sample RifCSPlowO2_02_FD_184026 | JGI IMG/M metagenome (GOLD analysis project Ga0209343, IMG submission 184026) | Groundwater microbial communities from Rifle, Colorado - Rifle CSP2_plank lowO2_0.2 (SPAdes) (version 2) | ecosystem: Environmental > Aquatic > Deep subsurface > Groundwater | place...
CCGAATCGAGAGCGTAAAGAACACGCGATTCAAAGAGAGGAAGAATCACCTGATCTTCCATAAGTTGCTTGGTGAGAGTTTCAAGAACCATCCTTCGTTTGATGTGGTCCAGCAAAGTGGAGGCTTGTTCAATCTGTAAATCCAAATCGGGATTGGAGTAAGAGATTCCATTGAATTCTCCATAGCCTTCTTCCTCCGTGTGCACCACCGATTCGAAAAAGTCGGCGCTGTCCGCCAGATCGTATTTCCAGCCGAAAAAGTAAAAATCGGAAGCCCCCGAAAGGATTTTTTCCTCGAAAAGGTCGGGCTCAAGGGTGTTCACCGTAACCTGAATATCAATCCGTTCAAGATCTTCGGCAATGGCCTCCCCGAGCGCACTGAGACCGGAAGGTAAATCCAAAGTTACGGCCACGTCTCCCTCATGAAGGGCGCGCGCTTGTTTGGCGGCGTCGAAATCCGACTCCCTTTCCTCCCAAGCCTTCATATAACCGGTGATTCCGCCGGCGGCCACTTGGGAAGTTTCCATGAGATAACCGCCTCCAAAAGTATCGGCGTAGTTCGCTCCCAGCACATTCCAAACGGCCGTTCTTAAGTTTTCATCGGAAAAAACTCTTTGGGTGTTGAACATCAGAAAACTCACTTCCAAACTGGGGAAATCCTTCACCTTTATTCCGGCCGCTTCCAAATCTTCCACCGCTTGAGGAGGAACATTGGCCAAAACCTGCACGTCCCCACTCAAAAAGGCTTCTTTCCGTTCGTCCGGATCGGCGATGTACTTCAGTTTTGCTGTTTTAAAATAAGATAAAGCGCCCCAATACCCATCGAAGCGTTCGAGTTCAAGCGTGTTGTCCGAATAACCTGAAATTCGATAAGGTCCGGTTCCGATGGGAAGGCTAAAATCATCATAAGCATCCGGAACCACGTAAAGGTAGGTCAGCCTGTTGAGTAAAAGCGGATCCGGCATTTCCGTCACAATGCTCAAACGATGCGTGCCCGTTTTTTCAATCCCGACAATGGTGCTGAGCAAAGCTCCAAGCTCCGAGCCTTCTTGATCCTGCGCGAGCCGAAGCGAGTAAACCACATCCTCGGCATCGAAAGTGGACCCGTCATGAAAAAGAACGTCCTCTCGCAAACGAAAATCCCAAGTGTTGTCATCCAGCCGTCCCCAAGAAACAGCCAAGGCCGTATCCATGTTGAACGTGGAATCGAAGCGAAGCAGCGGCTCATAAATATTCGCCAAGTACTTGCGATTTTTCGCCTCGTAACTGAGCGGCGAGTACGTGGAAAGCGGTTCCGCATAGGCAATGGTGACACTTTCCGCCGCCGAAGTGCCCAAAACATCTCCGCTGTCGCAGGAGCTGAGCAAGATTATGAAACCAAGGAGGAGGCGTGAGAGTTTCACAAGAATATCCTAATCGTTCTTCTTCAGAACGGCAAGAAAGGCTTTTTGCGGGACCTCCACTTTTCCAAACATTTTCATGCGTTTTTTTCCTTTTTTCTGCTTGTCGAGCAGCTTATTTTTACGGGACACATCGCCTCCGTAGAGGTAACCCGTCACATCTTTGCGGAACGAACCGATGGTCTCGCGCGCGATTATTTTCGCGCCGATAGCCGCTTGCAAAGGAATTTCAAATTGCGCTTTCGGAATGATTTCCTTGAGACGTTTGCACACCACTCCGCCGTGATAATGCGCTTCGCTGCGATGGATGATGATGGAAAGCGCGTCGATGCGTTCGTGATGCACCAAAATATCCAACCTGACCAAATCGCCGACGCGAAATTCCAAAAATTCATAACTCATGGAAGCGTATCCGGAGGAAATCGATTTCAGTTCGTCGTAAAAATCCACCACAATGGAAGCGAGCGGAATTTCGTAAATAACGTTCACACGTTGCTCATCCAAATATTGAACGTTTTTTGAAAGGCCGCGACGTTCATTGAGCAATTTCATCACCGCACCGATGTATTCTTTGGGTACCAAAATTTCCACTTTCATCCACGGTTCGCGAATTTCCTGCACATAGTTGGGCTCCGGCAGTTCGGAAGGATTTGAAATACGCAGCTCCGTGCCGTCCGATTGCAAAACTTCGTAGGAAACGCTGGGCGCCGTCACAATCAAATCCAAATTGTATTCGCGTTCGAGCCGTTCTTGCACAATGTCCAAATGCAGCAGTCCCAAAAATCCGCAACGGAAACCATGCCCGAGCGCGCCGGAATGTTCGGGCTCAAACGTGAGCGCGCTGTCGTTCAAACTGAATTTTTCCAAAGCGTCGCGCAACAAAGGATAGTCCTCCCCCTCGGTACAAAAAATTCCGGCATAAACAAAGGGGGTCACGCGTTTGTACCCCGGCAAAGGAGTGCCATCCGACTCCTTCACATTCACGCCTTCCTTACGCCAAATGGTGTCTCCAACGCGGGAATCGGCCACCGATTTCATGCCCGTCACAATGTAACCCACTTCTCCGGAATCGAGCCCGTCCAGCGCCTTGTATTTCGGTTTGAAACAACCCACTTCAATTATGTCCGTGACCGCCTTCGTGTTCAAAAATTTAATTTTCTGACCGCGCTCCAAGTGCCCTTGCATAAGTCTCACATAGGCCACAATGCCTTTATAAGGATCGTAAACGGAATCAAAAATGAGCGCTTTGGTTTCATCATCATCCACTATTTTTGGCGGAGGCACCTTTTCAATCACGCGCTCCAAAACTTTCTCCACGTTCGTGCCTTCTTTGGCCGAAATACAAATGATTTCATCGCGCGAAATTCCCAGCGCATTTTCAATTTCAATGGCTCGCCTTTCGGGTTCCGCCGCCGGTAAATCGATTTTATTGAGGACCGGAATAATCGTTAGATTGTTCTCGAGCGCCATGTAGCAATTCGCCAAAGTCTGCGCTTGAATGCCTTGGCTGGCGTCCACCACCAAAATCGCCCCCTCGCACGCCGCCAAACTGCGAGAAACTTCGTAGGAAAAATCCACGTGTCCGGGCGTATCGATCAAATTGAGCTGATATTTTTTCCCGCCATGATTCCAGTCCATGCGCACCGGCTGCAATTTGATGGTGATTCCCCGTTCTTGTTCAATATCCATGGTATCGAGCATTTGCCCGTGCTTCATTTCGCGGCTGCTCAAAGTTCCCGTGACTTCCAGAAAACGATCCGCCAAAGTGGACTTTCCGTGATCAATATGCGCAATGATGCAAAAATTCCGTATGTTTTTCATGCGGAGCTAAGATACCAGGTTTACCGCCTTGAAAAAAGGCTCGTTTTAAGGTATAATAACTTGATGCAATACAAAATCCCTCAAAACGTTCAGATTGAAGATAAAATCGTGGGTCCGCTCACACTGAAACAGCTCATTACACTGGGAGTGGGAGGCGGAATCACGTATGGAATTTACGTAACACTCGCTCGTAACTTTTTTATTGAAACTTGGTTGATTCCGACCTTGATCCCGGGCATTTTGACCCTGCTCGTCACTTTTGTGAAAATCAACGGCATCCCTTTTGGAAAGTGGGTATTTCTGATGATTGAATTTATGTGGAAACCAAAAATCCGCACCTTTGTGATGGGCGGAGGCGACCTTTACATGGCCACCTTATTTGCTGAAAAAACAAAAAAAGCGCAAACTGCGAATGACGCCGATAACAAAGCGGAGCGCGACCGCGAACGCCTCAAAAATATCGGAGAAATCACCAAAATGTTGGATACCGTACAGAGCAAACCTCAAGCAAATCCTTTATGAGCGATCCCAAATTTCAAAATTCGGTAAAGGGAGGCAAAAAAGATCCCAAGCAAAGCACGCAAATGCACCTCAAAATTGCGGAAATTCACGATGATACCGTCATCTTGAAAAACGGAGGCCTTCGCAGCGTTTTAAAAACGTCCAGCGTGAACCTCAACTTGAAATCGGAGGAAGAACAAAACGCCGTGATTTATTCGTATCAAAACTTCCTCAACATGCTTGAATTCCCCATCCAAATTGTGGTTCGAAGTAAAAAACTCGACCTTGAAAACTACATTGAAAAGCTTAAAAAAATCGGCGTAAAACAAAGCAATCCTCTCCTTCAAAAGCAAACCTTCGAATACATCGAGTACATCAGTCGTTTGGTGGAGTACGCGGACATCATGGAAAAGCAATTTTACGTGGTTATTCCGCACGATCCTTTCGGTCAAGAGCGGAAAGGCTTTCTGGCCTCCTTTTTGGAAAATATTTTCCCTCAAGACACGGTCACCAAAGTGAACGAACGCCACCGCCAGTTTGAGGAACTCAAAAAGCGTCTTGTCCAACGTGTGAACACGGTAAAATCCGGCCTCGAAGGCTGTGGACTCAAGGTTCAAGAGCTGAATACCCAAGAACTCATTGAGCTCTACTACGAAACCTACAATCCGCTCACCTCACGCAGCCAACGCTTCGAACCGGAACAAGAATTAGCTTTGGAGCAAGACGAAAGCAAAGAGGCCGCTTGACGCTCACCACGAATAGGCGTTCACTAAGCTCTTAAGCTGATTAAGGGCATATTATGGCAGGCACACCGGACTCTACATCTAAGCTCCCGGAAGAACGCGACGTACGCCTCGACTACGCCGATTTTGACTTCAATCGCCCTCCTTTTTGCTATCCCACGGATGAGGAGGGCTATTCCCCAAGCCCTCTCTATCCTGAAATCGATGAGACCGATCTCTATAGGATGGAGAAAAGAGTTTTCAACCCGGAGGAGTTTTTCCCCACCCCTCCCGAAGGTCTCTCTCCGGAACACCCTCTCTGCAAAGCTTGGGAGAATCTAAAAATGAGAAAAGATCGATTGGAAAGAGGAATCACCATCATTAAAAATCAACATCGACACTTCCAACCCGAACAATCAAAAATCGCTGAAACCATTAAACGCTTACGAGAACAGTTGGGACTGAAAATTGCAGGAGTGACCTCAAAACAAAAAACCACCGAAGAAAAAGAAAAAGACATGATGGAAATGCATTTTAAGGAAAAACAACTTTACTTCCACCAAGCCCTCGCCTACTTGTATGTTTATAAGTCCCATTTTGAGAACCGAACACCGAGCGAAGTGGATGATCTTTTTGATGAAACGGAATCGAGTTTTATCGGTCACATGGCCTACCCCATCGTCAGAAGTGCGGTCAATAAATACAATGCCCGCCGCGAAAGTGGAGAAATGGTCATGAATCATGTTTACGCCTCGTGCGTTCATGTGATGAATCGTTATTTTAAGCGACTTCAAAAAGAAGAGGCTCCCGAAAAACGACGAGAGCTGTATAGGAGAATGAAAATAGCCATGATGGCGGCTTTGGGCCACGATTACTTGGAAGATTTCAGAGAAATGAGTGAAGAGTTCCTCGAGAACAAAATGACACAGCACCTGACTTTGGATACCACCATTGAAGCTCCTTTAAAACGTTCGGGCTACACGAATCTCCCAGCGGATACGAATCCTTTCAGTCGGGAAAGAGATACCGTTTTAGCCATTTTACACATCCTGAAAAAGCCTCCTCGAGGCCACCCCTTACGAGAAAGTTACCTTCAACATCGATTGTTTGAAGACTACAGGGAAAAGAGTGACGAAATCCGAACCCTTGCTTTGGAAGTAAAGAACGGAGATCGTTTGCACAACGTGCATACGCTGGGAGTAAAAAGCGCCGCCAATCAAAGCAAATATTTTAGAGAAACGGGAAACCTTATTGAATTGGGCTTCATCGCCCAAAGAGAATGGACGAACGCCGATTTTGCACTCGATTTGGTTTCCTTGAGCGAAGCGACCTTGGGCCGCATCAATCAATTGCAAAGCGACCACGAAACCCTGGAAGAAACCACAGACATCAGTGCCGAAGTGGCACTTGAAAAAGCCTATGCGATCCAAAGAGTTTCCAGAGCCCAAGCTCTCATAAAAAGAGACCACGCAAAGGAGGTCTCTCGTTAATGGAAATTTTAAGTGACTAGCGAGTAATCGCAATGGTCTCGGAAAGCTCGGCACCGGGAGCGGCAACCGTAACGCGGTTGTCGGCATCAATGGCGATGGTGTACTCCGTGTCATAAGACGTACAGTCGGTGTAAGCGGCATCGGCATCCGTGGGATCCACCGGCATGGCGGTTAAATAGTCCGGAACCAAATACGTACAAATATTCACTTGGCCGGTTCCGCTTCCCACCACCGTGGCGGTGGCAGTGATTTCGGCGGGGAATACTCCACGCTGATCGACGGCGTATTCTTGTACGGCGTCCAGAAGCGAACGAACATCGCTCTCACGTTGAGAGTTGTTGGCTTGAGCAACTTGCCTGGCGGGGTTAATGGCGACAATGACAATTCCAGCCAAAATTGCCAAAATAACGATGACGAGCAAGAGCTCTATCAATGTAAAAGCTTGTTTGTGAAGCTTCATAGGTGCGTGGATTAAGATTAACGCATAGTAAATTACCTTACTTTAAACTTTTTGACAACTGCAAATAATCATCCCATTCGACCACCGGTAAACTGATGTCCACGGAAACCCCATTGGTCGGGAGTTCATCATCGTAGCCTAAATAAAAGAAAAGCAGCACCGAAACCAAGATCAAAAAAATCCCGGTAATGATCCAAAAAAGAAGAAAGTTTTTATTGAACATAAAGGGTAATCAGTAAATCAATATTGGGCGTGGGAACGTCGGACGGATCATCCGCCAATTCAAAACTGTCATAATGCACTTCGTCCACACGAATGAAATAAGGCAAAGCTTCCAATGTTTCCAAAAAGCGATTGAGATCTTCCTGTCCTCCGTAGAATTGAATGCCATAATGAATAACATTCCCAAGCGGGGAAGTTTTGTTCGATCCTTCCACGGATTCTAAATCCAAATGGAGAGAAAGCTGCTCTCCAATGGCTTCCACGGTTGAGATGAATTGAATATACTCGTTTTCGGAGTCCGGCCGAAGCGTTTTGACATACTGAATGGATTCCTCGGCTCCCGCCGTGTACAGGTTCAAGCTCTCTTCAAAATTCGGCCTCACATCCTCGGCAAGCTCCAAAAAGTGCTCGACTTCTTTCACTTCATTATGAATTTGATTGGCCGAATAGCCAATAATCACGTTGATCACCAAAAATAGACCCATGAGCACGAGGCAAAAACGAAAAAGCCGTTTCAAATTATTCGATAGAGGCGCTGCTTGCATAAAAAGGTAAGTGAGAAAAATCGAGTACAATTTCGGCACTGAAAGAAATTTGATCGGACTCGTCAAAACTGGAAAGCGGCAGGTTCACTTCTTTCACCAGATCGCTGGCGCGAAGGCTGTCTTGAAGGGCGACGAGTTCGCTGCGGTTTCGTGCGATACCGTTCAGAACAAGCGTAAGCTTCGAATCGGTGAAATCGATGGAAGTCATGGTTATCCCCCTCGGCACAAGAGCCAAGAGCGTTTCCAAAGTCATCGGAACCGAAATCAAGCTCTGATCGATTTTTGTTAAAGCGGAAACTTCCGTATTAAATTCGGTAAGAGCGGCCTGAACTTCTTGGTAACGAACTCCGTACAAGGTGTTTTCAATCCCGGCTTTTTCAATTTCCAAAGTGGCTCGCTCGTAGTGAAGTTCCTGTTGGAGAATGAGCAGTAAAGCGGTCGATACAAAAGAAAGCATGAGCATAAGCACGGAAAGCGCGCCCATGAGAAAAGAGAATCGTTTATAGAGAAAGTGCGCCTTGAGTGCATCCGGCAAGAGGTTGACTCCGGACTTCAAGGATTCAAAAGCGCGCAAAGCCAAACCGATGGGATTGGTGAAGTAAATGGAGTAAGGCACAATGCCCCCCTTTTTTTCCAGATTGGAAGAAAACTTCTTATCGTCCACAAGCAGTGTGGCCTTGGGATCGCCCACAAAAACGTTGTATCCCGAAAAAGTGGTTTTCGCATGCTCGTAAAAACGCGGGAGGTTTGAGAATTCCCCCGTTAAACAAATACAGTCCACGGTTTTCATTTCTGGATCGAGGTTTTCCGCCAAAATAATGCGGGCTTGCTTGTACTGTCGCTCAATGAAACTTTGCAAAGCCTCGGCAAATTCCGGCTTATTTTTATTTTTTTCCCAACCGGCCAGCAGTTCGTCGTGCGAGGCATGAAACTTTTCCGCCAACTCGTGAAAAAAAGAATCGATCCCTTCATTGGAACTGAAGTATTTGCGTATGATTTTCCCCTTTGCGAAAAGATAATTGGTGGAAAGCGCTCCGAGTTCAATGATGAAGTTATTTTTGGTGGCATCCAACTGGTTGGAAAGAGCATAAATCAAAGCTTCCGGCTGAACTCCGAACAAAACGGGAGTCACTCCCAAAGAGGCAAAAAGCTCGGCGTAAGAATCGGCGGCCTTTTTTTGAATGGCGGCGAAAAGCACCAACTGAATGGATTCCTTCGCACCTTTTTTTGCTTTTTCCAAAACCGTGAAATCCCAATACACATCCTCCATGGAAAAAGGAATGATATTTTCCGCTTCAATGGGCAAAAGTTGCTGTAAATCTTTCTCGGAAAGATTCGCAGGCAATTTAAAAATGTGAATAAAACTCAATTTGGTGGGAAGAATGAGAACCAAATCTTTCAACTTGGCCGCTTTGGGATTCGCGGAAGCAAACAAAGTGCTAAGAACCGATTTGAGTTCCGCGGCATTTTTAATTTCGCCGTCTTCGATAAGACCGCCATGAAGCGGCATTCTATTGTACGATTCCAAACGAACTTTTTTGCCAAAGGTGCTGAGTTCGACAAACTGCACGAGGTGATCGTGCAAATCGACGGAGACGAGTGTTTTAGGCAATAAATTCATGGCGTGCTTTTTTTATGCTGCACTTCGTGCAGTGTACTAAATTTCTTCCCAGCTTAATAGTTCACTGTTATAGATTTGACCGGACTGAGTGATCTGAACCTCTCCTTCAAAATTCTGAACGGTATCCAGAAAATTCACCGTAACGGAAAGCACATAAGGCGCCGTTCCTGAAATACTTACGCTGCAGTCGGTATCGGAATCCAAAATCAAAGTCATGCCGGAGAAAGCGCTGTCCCCTTCCAAACGAAAGAGAGCTTCCTCCAAACATGCCTCGGCCGCGTAGTAAGCGGTACCCGAACTTTCGGCGTTAAAACGCTGCTCGTAAGTGGAAACGCTGGTAATGCTCATTCCCACCACAAGGATGAGAGTGAAAGCGGAAATGATAAGAATGCTAATTATACTCATGGTCGAAGTGAAACGGTGAAGTGAAGATCGAGAGAAGCGTCGGTATTGGGAATATCCGCATCCACGGAAAGAGCCAAATCCACCACAATTTGAGCTGGCGTTTTAGCGGCGGAAATTTGATGGAATCGCACGGAATTCACTGAAACGTAAGAAGAGTTGAGCACAACCACCGAACCCGCCCCTTCTTTCATAGTCAAATCTCCGTTGGAAAAAGAAAACAGCGTCGGAGTAGCGAAAGCATCGGGCATAACGAGCGCAAGGATGCCTTGGTCGCTGTCAAAAGTGCTTCCCGCCTCGTCAATGCTTTCGGCGCTTTGAATAGCCACCGTCATTTTTTCGGAAATGAATTGACCGCTCAGTTGAAGTTCGTGACGATGCGTGGTGAGCTGACTCACATTGAGAATTTGAATGGCGAAGTAAACAGCCGTGAACAGAAACACCGTAAGGATGGTGAAGTACAAAAGAATCTCAATGAGGGTAAAGCTTCGCTTCATGGATTGAAATTAATCGATACGCTGTCTATGGAAGGTGTGGAAACTCCGTCGGAAGTGAGTGTGACTTGAAACTGCACAAAACGTGTTCCACTTGCCACCGGATCCGTCGTGATAAGCGAGGGAGAAACGGTATGAGCCCCCATCCAAGTGGCCGATGCCAAATTGGCCTCGGTGTCGGCCGTTCGAATTTCAAAGGAGACGCTACCCGTTGGCGGAACCGTTGCCACCCACTCAATGAAATTGAAGCGAGCATCCGCGCTGCCCGTGTCCAAAGGATCCGAAACGAAAGTTCCTGAGTCCGCCACTTCCACGTTGACTGTCTCCACAAGCACAAGCCCTTGATTATTGACATTAAGTGCGATGAAAACGTTGCCCGTGGTGGTGTCTATTCCCGTTCCTTTCCCGTCGATATCGGCGAAAAAGGAGATTTGAGGGTTCAAGGGCGAAACAATGTTGAGTACAACGAGCCCAAAATTGGTATCGTCCAAAGTTGCATAAAGGTAGTTGCTTTCCACCGCCAAATCCTGAATTTTTGCATTCACATCCACCGTTCCAACCACGGAAGGGCTGACCGGATTACTCACATTCACCACTTTCAAAGAGGCATCGGCATTATCAATACCCGTATAAAGCACCGAAGATAAATAGTCGAGCGCCAAGACTTTTTCACCCACATTGAGAGAGGCGGTTTGCGTGATCGAAGCGGGATTGGAAATATTCAAAATACGAAGCCCGGAAGTCGAGTTACTGATTCCCACAAAAGCGTTACTTCCCCCATTCAGCTCAATGACTTTTGTCGCCGAGCCGGTGTTGTAAGACCCCAAACTGCTGGGATTGGAAGGATCACTCACATCATAAGCCACAAAACTGTTGCTTGTTTTTTCCACTCCCATAAATAAAGTGGTGCCACTCACCACGGGCTGATTTCCGTAA
>Ga0209343_10010358_pt1 | contig 10612 bp, 9 predicted proteins | sample RifCSPlowO2_02_FD_184026 | JGI IMG/M metagenome (GOLD analysis project Ga0209343, IMG submission 184026) | Groundwater microbial communities from Rifle, Colorado - Rifle CSP2_plank lowO2_0.2 (SPAdes) (version 2) | ecosystem: Environmental > Aquatic > Deep subsurface > Groundwater | place: Rifle...
CGGTCATGGCGTCACTCAGGAACTGATCGAGGAACGCATCCATGACTTCTTCAGTCAGATCGTCCTTGAAGTTCAGGTTCAGCTCAAAACCCAGCTCCTTCGTTTGACTATTTAGCATCCTTTGTCATTATTTACAAAACCCATCTGGAATGAGCCTCTCCTGCGCTCATAACAACTCAATAAAAATGACGATTATCAAAGATCCCTTGGCCATCCGCTTTCACCCTCTCAATGCAATCGACCCAGAAGTGGCGAATCTGATTATCCATGGGGCATCCCTCCACCAACGAACTTTCAGGATGAGAAACTACACCATCCGTGTTCCCGTGCAGCTGTTGGAGGCCTACTGCGACATTGCTGGCCTGCGAATCACCATGGATACGCTCAGAAGCCCCGCCATTGAGGTAATAATGCAAGGCTTCTCCGCCGCGATGGCAGGCAATGCGCTAGTGGAGCGATCGGGACGACGGAGCGATACAGTTTGCCGCCATCTCTACCAATCGCTCGCCTCAATACGAACGCAAGTTCCTGGCGCTCACGCTTTCTCTTGGAACATCTCCCTACTCAAACCAGACCCAGCCGTGTGCGCGAAGATTGCTTCTACAAGTGATTACAAGCGTTGGTACTGGAAAGGCTGGTCAATTCTATCCCCGCGCCAACCTAAAATTTACCTTCGGCTAGGCCAGCTCGTCGCCCCGTACGGGCGTATTTTTGTAGAGGCCATCTTCGCCGAGATTGAAAAAAACCTACGCGGCCGAAATAACGCATTTCGCAGCGAATGGAATCACATGTTCGACTACCTCGGCGCACAACATGCGATGTGGCCTTGTAGCATCTTCAAAACCGAAGCAGGCGTGAAGAATTTCATGCACGCCTTCACGGTTGCTCACTTCACTAAGGCAAAGGAAGCCCAGAAAGACGCAAAATCTCAAATTAAAAACTGGAATAAATTTTTAAACTCGTTAGAGGAATGCCTATGCAAAACAGGTGTATGGGCAAACGTTACATCACCAATCAAGCGACCACCACCCTCAACAAAACATGGGTCTGAAACGAAAATAAAAGAGCGCGAAGATGGTCTACTTATCCAAGAGAAGCTGCTCACGAACATACCTCTTCACGTAACAGACTCCGAAGCTATTGATGTCCTATTCTTCCATATTAAGAAGGATCTTACCACGGTTCGTAGTTGGGCAAACTACCAGGCTGCAGCCCTTAAATCCCGACACGCCCATCGCCTCTCGCTAGCTCAGAAAGGCAAACCTATCATGGAACACAAAGGTCAAGGCATGGTCGACTTATACAACTTGACCGACGTCTGCGCGACACTTGAGGCTACCGTTTCCGAGGTCCCAACAACGTTTCTTTGCAAAGTTCACCACCATGTAACTGGCGAAACATGCAGTGCCGTAGATCTTGCCAAGATTTACGGACTCCCAGTGAAAGGAAGCCTGTTCCCACTTCAGTGCCTGCTGGTGCTTGAGCACCCTGAAATAACGACCGAGTTTCTAAAGAGCTTTGAACTTTATAATCAGCAAGGTCAGTTGACGGGGTTTGATGAAGAGAAACGCCTACTCACTGGGTACAAAAACCGTAAGCAATCAGAAGTGCGGGAGCAGGTAATCAAACTCAATGACACCTCTTTCCAAATAGTGAAAGATATTATTGAGATCACTAACATAGGCCGCAGAAAGCTTCGTGCCCAAGGAAATGACACTTACCGCTATCTTTTTATCACCTCTGGCAAAGCCCTTAGCCCATTTCAACTGGCGACTGCAACTGTCTGGAACGAGACTACCTTTACTAATTATTCAGGTTTACGCGAACAACTGATCGCACAATTCAGTACACATAGTGATCTACCGGATGAAGAGTTAGTCGAGTTCATCAAACGAGTAAGATTAACTAAGATCCGAGCATCTAGGGCAGTTGAAATCTTCCTTCAAAGTAAAAGTAGTGAAGCCATGTCTAAAGCACTCGGCCATGAACAATACTACCCAGACTTACTCAGCCATTACCTCCCAGACGCACTATTGTCTTTCATCAAAGCTCGATGGATTCGGATCTTTCAGAAAGCACTCATTTGTGAAGCCATGAAGGATAGCCCTCACCTTCTCCGAGTGACCAAATTTAATACTATGGAGGAACTGGATATTTTTCTTAACAACCATCGAATCAAGGAAACTCCATCCCAGGCTTCCGACCCCGAGCGTACAGAACAGATGGCAATAACAGATAACAGCGAAGCTGTGCTCTCCATCGCCGTGCCATTCTTAGTCTCGCTGCTCTCGCTTGAAGCCGCAGTCATGGCCTCCGTCGATCGAGTACGCGTATGCGGCAAAGCAGAATATTGGGTATCGATTGCGGAAAAAATCAAATTCGAAATCATCAACGGCCATAGTCGACTTCTGAAAAAATATCTGAATACTGCGCTAGAGCTAGTCGACGCAAAAAAGATGGAGGCATTGATCTATGTCCCTGCTCACTGGTCGTAAACCAAAAACCGGTTATGAGTTCTTAGATGAGTTTGGAGTAACAGAGCTAGCACCTCATACGTCAGCTACGTGGCTACTCAATGAGTTCAACCAGCACATCTGGAAAATTAAAACCAATCAAAAAAATCCATTTGAACTCAATTGGGCAGTATATCTTTGGGACCATAGCTTATTGACTGACGACAAAAACAAAATTCTGCTTCTATCATTAAAGCATCTACTTATAATAGGAGTAACTGGAGTAAACAGTGAATTCAACACAATTTCACCCGCCTCCCAAAACCTGCGCCTACTGTGCATCTTGAAACTAATTGACTACCTATTGATCCAAGCCGAAGCTCTCAACCTCATAGAGTTCGGTCTTGGCGCATTGAACTCTGACAATTTAAAAGGAATACTAAATCATCTAGCCTCGTATCCGCGGGCGGAAGATTCAATATATGCATGGCATGAACGCGCATCCGCTTTCTGCAATTCTCAACTGATGAATCTAAGCGATAGCGAGGCTGAAAACCTCTTTGCAAAGTACCCAAGCATGCTTGAGGTTAACAACGAAGAATGCGAGAACCTTAAACTCAATATTACTGTAGGTGACATCCCGAAAATCCGCGCAGCATTTATGAAAGCCAAGTTGTACTACGGAAATCACCATCATGGCTTCAAGGTAAGTACAAAAGCACTTTCAGAACGACTCTACCAAGACACTTTATACGGACATCAAACCCCAAAATCAGCTCTCGAAGCACTGAGCTTCTACCCCGGCGAAATAAACTACACCCGCGAATATTCTGGGATTAGAGTTACCACTAGTGAATCCGAGAACCTTCGGGACACAGCGTACTTTTACTATCGCTACGCGCTTGTGAATAGCGCAACACTAAAAACATTGGGACTACCCAGCCCCATAGATATCAATATCATCACAGAATACACTCCAAAACTCAGCGAGTCTTCTCGGTTCAGAAGCGTGCCATCGGGCAACCTATTAAAACTGTTCCGTTGTAGTATGGATTTCCATATAGAACATGGGAGAAAAATCCTAAACGGTTTCATAAAGGTTGCAGCGCATTGCCAATCCCAGAATCTCACAATGACTCAACTACCCGAAGCAGATTTTTTGAAGATCATCGGCCCTGAACTCGCCAGCTTCGGCGTCAAAAAGCTAGGTCTTTCCAGCCACCGCAGAACCCAAAATAGGTCTCCTCGCAAAGGCAGCCGAGAGCAGTATTTCCGGCACCTGCGCAGCAACCATGGGCTGCTTGAGCTAGTATACGTCTACCTTGGCAGTATCCAGTTGGTCGTCGGGATGATCATGGCACGGCGCATTGATGAGCTGATCACTCTGAACGCCGCTAGATGCTTGGACAAAAGCAAATCATGGCTCGTCTTTAGTTTGGCCAAATCCAGCCGCAAAGCTCTGGGGATTCGTCAGCGCGAGTCTAGGCCTATCGACGCCATTGCCGTCGAAATGATCGAGGAACTGCGCCGCTTTCAAAAGGTACTCAAGCGCCTCCGGGTTATCGACGATCTGACCTCCTTATTTGCGACCCCATATTCACTGGGATATAAAGGTCTGCAGAACTGCTCGACACACCTATACAACCGCAACCTAGACTTCGCCTGCGACTACTTTGAAAGCGATCTCAACGCTTATGGGGAACGCTACTACGTACGTCAGCACCAGTTGCGCCGCTTTTTCGCTATTATGTTCTTCTACACCAATAGTTTCGGCGAGTTGGATACTCTTCGCTGGATGCTCGGACACCGTGACATTGAACATGTTTGGCACTACCTCACCGAATGTCTAGACCCCAAAGATCTCAGAGGAGCCGGAGCCCGCTATTTCGCCGACCTCGCCAAACACGAACGATTAGAAAACTACCATAATTTACAGGAATTACTGTTTACTGAATTCGGCACCAGTAAATTTTCCTTGATCGACGAACACATAATAGAAGATTACCTTTCGGCGATACTTGAAGAAGGGAAAGCCCGAATTGAACCGCAATTTTTTAATGACGAAAACGGCAGATCCATGAAAGTCCTATTTATTGTCAACCGAGAATAAAATGAGCACCATATCTAAGCGGGACCTGATCAATCAATCTATAGAAAATATATTTAAATTACTTACAGATATAGTGCACTCCCCGGGGAACTATGTCCATAACGAACAAATCCTGATCGGACTGAAGAGCCAGGGCAGTCTCTGCGCACTGGATCTAGAGATTTCCATACAAAATAAACAGTTCACGATACGACCGGTAAGCCTTAACACCCTCAAGAAAAGGCTATCTGAAGATCATTCAGATAATAACTTTCATAAGCTTAATAAGCTGCGAGTACAAGCACAAGAGGCTATACGAAAACTTAGCGAAGAACGGACTACTCCAAAGAAGAGATCCCACTCTGCGCTGAAAGATCAAATCGGGAAACTTAAGGCCTCTGTAACAATGCTCCATGCAGTTAACATGGTCCTAGTACAGGCACTGGAGGTTAACCGAAGAGATCTGATAACGATATCTGACACCGCCAACACAGGACTGCGACAACGAAGGATCAATGACGCAATCAATCGGATCGTAAAGATATTAGGTTTGAACCCTGCCCCCTTCGACGACGTCACTATTCTATCCATGAAGACACAACTGCAGTTGGTGCCCAGTGAAAAAGCCAATCGTTAGGTATCCAGAATCATCTCAGCTCTTTACACCGATCCCGAAACTAAAACTCTACGACTATTTAACAAATAACCAACTCGTAACGCTTGATGGCAGCAACATGCCTTTCATGAAATGGCCAGATGGCTCTCCATGCCTACAAGCAAATTCTTACATGATCAAAATCCGCATGCAGTCCGGGCGAGGCGGGAATGGCCCATCAAGGCTAGGAAGCAAAGGGGGCACATTTGGAGAGTACGCGGGGCAGATTAGCCATTTAATCAGATTCTGCTATTACAACAAACTTAACTTTATAGCGCTGTCTGACGACGACTTTTGCGAATTCATCGACGGGCTCCGCACTGAGACCAAACCCAACAACCCAAATCAACTAAAGAGAAATGAGCGCACGATTTCTAGTATAGGCAAAAGGTGTTTAAGCTTCTTGTCACATGTTGGAGAAATTAATCAAATTAATAATTTCGTTGGTATAGGAGGAACCATTTCAATCCAAATGGTCGACTCAATCTTCTACCGAAACGGAAAAGCCTTCAAACGCTCTAGCGTTCACCATAGGTCTTTCAGGACGGTAAGTGCCAAAAAGACTCGCAAGCCTATTGGTGAGGCAACCATCGCAAAGTTGCGTGATGCGATTGATGAGGTATCCACCTCCGAATTCCTATGTAATCGTAGGCACTTGATGATTTCCTTGTTCGAGGAGCTAGGAGCTCGACGGGGGGAGATCCAGCCTATTACTGTTGCGCAGATATTAGCTGCCAGCAAGGTGAGAAATCCAATAATCCCCATCACTACGCTAAAGCGTGGCGGCCCTGGCTTGACGCGCGAGTTACAACTGAGCTCTCCTCTTATTGAAGATCTCTTACGATATATTCGGAGCGACCGGCGCGAAATCATGAAACGGTTTAAGGGCATTCCTGATCACGGCTTTCTCTTTATTACCGAGCGAGGCGGACGCCCTTTAGGAATAGACACTCTTACGACCGAGTTTTCATTGATCCGACGCGCAGCGGGCATTGAGGAGCAGGCTTGTGCACACCTTTTTAGACATGCATTCTGCACCAACATTGTTGCCAAATTAATTGCGGAAACTCAGGCGCTCAGCCCCGACTCGTTCAGACAAACGCTGATGACCAATAAGATGTTAGCCGAGCGAGCAATGTCCATGAGCGGCCATGCAACGCTAGAAAGCTTGCTTGACTATGTCGACGTTGCTTTCAGGGTCAAATCAAAATTTGAACAAGTCATCCACAACGTCGAAATCGCCCGGCGCTATGAAACCTACGAGCACCGAAGAAAGCGTCTCATTGAAGATTTCAAGAACGGAAAAATCAACAAGGAAAAATATATTGAGCGCGAGGAAAGCCTGATAGCGGCAATGGATCGCGACCTTGAGAGGACGTAAAACCATCAGTGCAACATCAAGCCGAAGCTGATTCAGTTCACATCAGTATGTAACAGTAACGGTCTCAAAACCACCCCGAAGGGTGGCCTTTTCATTTCAGAAACGAGACGCACAATGACGTCGGCTGAGCACACTCAGTTTGCAGCGTTGATCGGTTTCTCTGGGTACCAAGCGTCTTGCAAGGCACTGATCTCGATCTTGTTCAGTTCGCTACGGCTTTTCAGCCAGCCTTCAACGGTCGCGCGCTGCTCCTCGCTTACCGAGCCACGCTTGGCTAGGCATACCAAGCCGAACTCTTCACCGCCCACATAATCTAGACCATTCGCATCCATGGCCTCTTCAAAGAATGCCGTCAGGAAGGCATCAACAGCTTCTTCTGGAAGGTCTTCCTTGAACTCCAGATTTAGCTCAAAGCCCAATTCCTGAAACTCGTCGACACAGAGCTTCTTGCGCAGACGACGGGAACGGTTAGTAGCCATGAAAAATCCTCTAGGTAATTGCGGCATGCATTCTACCAACTAAGGCCTCGGAATGCCTGCAAGATTAACCTGCAGACTCAAGCTTCTTGGAAGCTGCCGTCGCTGCAACACGTTTGTGCCCGGTGGAGGCGCACCTCAATTGGATCGCCGCGTCGGACACTCTACTCAACTCCCTTGACAGCCACGCTCAAAGCCATTCGCATCCATTCCGGCATCTTGCAGGCCTTAAGCTTCATCAGCTCCTCATTGCTCAGGGTACTGACTATCTTGAAGATTACCTTCGGGGATAGCCCCTCTTTCCCTATGTAATGGAGAGCTGTGAGCGCCACTCCTACCTTCGTTCCGGCCTGCTGCAACCGATCTTTGGGAACGTGCTGAAGGCGAACCACCGCATTGCCAATCTTGAATTCGCGAGTAAATCCGCTTGTATAAAAGATCGGCAACACCTGCATCTGGGTACTGAGTCCCAGGCGTCGAGCGGCTTCTGCACCGTGAATCTGGATAGTCTCCCCCCTCATCCTGGTGACGACTTTCATGACCGCGAGCGGGCTGGGGCGTACATTCTTCCCGGTGTACTTGCTCTGCTTGGGCCGCATGTAGACGCCGCGAGCCACTCGCTCCAGCGTTCCTGATTGAACCAATCTGGAGAGTGCTTTACCAACCGACGCGCGGGACCCGAGTGGAGCTAACAGCACACGAGCAAAGGGTCTACCCTTTGGCATGCGCTTGACCCGACTCAAAACAGCTTGTGCGACGGACACACGCCCCCCCTAACAGCCTAGTTTTGCATCATTCTGGTTCCACTAAGAGAGCTCTCAACTCATCGCCAACCTTATCCACGAGCAGCTCAAAACTCTCTGGAGCCTCGGAACCAAGCAGGTAGGTCAAGGCCAGCAGGGTGACCGGATGGGTATCGAGCACTGTGCAGAGGCTATCGAGCTTTTCGAGAGTCGGGCTCGTCGCTCCGCGCTCCAGCATGCTAACAAAGGTTCGGCTGCTAACAAGCGAGAAATCTTCCTGGGCAAGCCCCCTACGCAACCGCACGAACCTTAACGCCTTTCCGAACGAATTTCGGACGTCCATTTTGCAACTCCGCAAAATGGACGATGAAGCGCGATTGAACAATATATAACTACAACATATATTGTGCGCCAATCAAGTATTATTATCATTAGGAGATTGCCGCGTGTTCAAGACTAGCCGAAATGCGGAGCTGCTCCCCGGACTCTCAACAGCGCCAGATGGCGTGCAGTTCTGGTCATATGTCGAGCTAGAGATGACCTGGCCCTGGTTCTATTTGCAGATCGTTGAGGATGATGGAAAGGAGGCCTTTCAAAGTATGCTAATGGTTCCGTCGGTTCCATTGCTCGAGCAGATCATAGCTGCACAGACTGATCACGCATGGCTGGAGCATGCGTATCTTGTAAATCCAGGGCACATGAACAATGCTGGTCGCTGGATGATGGAGCCATTGCTGGAGATTAGCTCCATTCGAGACGCTCAAGGTAACGTGCTTGGGCATCAGTACAGAGTGGAAGGCGATCGCACGTACTCAACCTCAGCGAGTCAGCCTCACGATAATCGGATGAGTACCCACGTGATCTTCTCTGCGGCATTGCATCTGCGAGGCTAGGCGCGTATTTCGGCCCATCGTGACCGGCTGTTTCGGTAGATCGTGACCGGCCTTTTCGCTAACGCGTGACCGCTCATCCTTCACAATCAGCTCCTCCAGCCGCGACACCGCACTGCCCGGCGACTTATTCAATTTGCCTGCACTTCTCTAACATCCTGGATTCTCAAACGCTATCCACACCTAAAGCCTTTGTAGCCGCGTCGACGAGGTATGCGTAAAAAACCAGTCTGGAGATTGGTGAACAGTTCTAGGAGGGATGCTCGGCAGATCCTCCGGACCCGTACGTCAACAAGCAAATCAGGCCGAGCGGATCACACGCTATCAGAATGGCCGGAGTAGGAACGCACCTCTGGCGACTGGTTTACCAAAACTACAAATTTGATAACGGCGGCCTCCGAAAGAGGCCGCCTCAGACCAAGTTTCATCACCGGTACTTGCCTCGGGAGAGGAAGCTCTTGGGCAGCCGTTTCACGATAACACTGAGGCAAGTCAATCCAAAGCATCGATCGCCAAGAAAGCGACTTGGGCAACATGCGGGGGTCGACCGAAGCAGCGCCGGTTAACGTCTGCAATATTGGCTGCTGTGCCGACCACGCTGTGCACCAATCCCGATTCGTCATCGACGCCGATGTGGGCCTTCAGTCGGGTATTTTTCCAAAATCAGGAAGTCTTCTTCAGAGTTTCCCTAAGCCCCAGCCTCCCGACGACCTCAGTAGGAAGACGTGGCCAAGAATTTTTCCATGCTGCCCGCGGCGCGTTAATTTTTTCAGACTCAACTGAGGCCTGTCAGCTTTTCCGTCCGATGAGTTGCAGGAATTCCTGGCGAGTGTTGCTCGACTCACGGAAGGCACCAAGCATCACCGAGGTGCTCATCACCGAGTTCTGTTTCTCCACCCCACGCATCATCATGCACATGTGCTTGGCTTCGACCACCACGGCCACGCCCGCGGCGCTGGTCACCTGCTGCACCGCTTCGGCGATCTGCCTGGTGAGGTTCTCTTGGATCTGCAGGCGCCGCGAGTACATGTCGACGATACGCGCAACCTTCGACAATCCCAGCACCTTGCCGGTCGGGATATAAGCCACATGCGCCTTGCCGATAAAGGGCAACAGGTGGTGTTCGCACAGCGAGTACAGCTCGACATCCTTGACCATTACCATCTCGTCATTGTCTGAGGCGAACAGGGCACCGTTGACCACTTCCTCCAGGCTGGTCTGGTAGCCGTGACACAAGTACTGCATGGCCTTGGCGGCGCGCTTGGGGGTGTCCAGCAGGCCTTCACGCGCGGGGTCCTCCCCTATACCAATAAGAATGTCATGAAAAAGACTGTCCAGTACTCTGCTCATTGAAAGCCCTTCACTGTCCACTTACGGGTGTTGACGTCCGCCATTGGCTCTTGCCTCCCCCCTTCTCGCCTGATGGCACCCACTATTCACGCACGCGACTAGTCAAAGTGCGAGCTTCGTTATCCACGGTCCACACAGCTTTCACCAAATAGCGCGATACGGCGTCCGGTGCCCAGTTCCCAGTCGGGTCAAGTAAATGTCCACGCACGAATCGGTAGCTCCTGAGTGGTGCATTCAGCATCTGTGCAAGAGTGTGGTCGTGTTCGGCCAGTTGGGCGAAGCCTCGTCCGATTTCAGCATCCATTGCGCTGAGCGCATGCTTGTCGGGTATCCAAATATCGCCGCCGAAATTAGGGAAGGACGCCATCTGGTAGGAGAGCAGCATCCGCCCGATATCGTGGCTGAGCCCATGCAATCCGCCCTGTTTCTGCGTCATCTCAGGTGCCGCGTCGTAGCGTTCGGTGAGCGATTTATCCAAGCGGAAATGCGCCTCGATGACGCCCGGCACCCAACGTGTATAGGCGGGCCATACCGAGCGCACGCCGGTGGCGCTCTGCGGCAAGTTCTTCAGGTCA
>Ga0209343_10010359_pt1 | contig 10612 bp, 8 predicted proteins | sample RifCSPlowO2_02_FD_184026 | JGI IMG/M metagenome (GOLD analysis project Ga0209343, IMG submission 184026) | Groundwater microbial communities from Rifle, Colorado - Rifle CSP2_plank lowO2_0.2 (SPAdes) (version 2) | ecosystem: Environmental > Aquatic > Deep subsurface > Groundwater | place: Rifle...
GTGCCGCCCAAGGCCTCGAAGCCGGTGAGCCAGCGCGGCGCGCCCGCGAGCGTGTCGGCCGCCGTGACGTCCGTGGCCACGCCCGTCCGCTCGACCGCCGCCCCACACGCGGAGCACCGGCCGGCGTCAACGAGCACAGAGTGGCCGCAGCGAGAACACACCATAGAAACGAGCGGAGATGGCTGCGGCTGAATTATGGCGCGACGGGACCCCCTTGCCAAGCAAGATCCCCAGGGAGGACCTCGGGACCGGACGACACTCCGTCGAGACGATCCCTCACCCGGCCATCGCGGAGCTTCTGGCCGAGGTGCGTTCTAGCCGTAGCGGCCCTCGACGTAGTCTGCGGTCCGCCCGTCGCGGGGAGCCAGGAACAAATCTTCGGTGCGCGCGTGCTCGACGACCTCGCCCATCAGCATGAATGCGCACTCGTCGCTGACGCGCCTCGCCTGGGCCATGTTGTGGGTCACGATGAGAATGGTGTATCGGCCCGCCAGCGTCCGCATCAGCTCTTCGATGCCGAGCGTCGCCTCGGCGTCCAGCGCCGAGCATGGCTCGTCCATCAGGATCAACTCCGGCTTCAGCGGCAGCAGGCGCGCGATGCAGAGTTTCTGCTGTTGCTCGAGCTGGAGGGCCATCGCCCGGGTGTGCAGCCGGTCCTTGAGACCCTTCCAGAGGGACACCTCGGTCAACGCCTTCTCGACCGCCTCGTCCAGATCGGACTTCTTGAGCCGGCCGAATCCGCTATGGATGCGCAGGCCGAAGACGACGTTCTCGTAGACCGAGATGGGCAGGGGATTCGGGCGCTGAAACACCATGCCGACGGCTTTGCGCAGCTCGGCGAGGGAGACGTCCGGAGCGTGGATGTTCTGCCCGAGAATCGTAATCTCGCCCGTCGTCCTCACGTAACCATAGCGCTCGTTGATGCGGTTGAAGCATCGGAGCAGCGTCGTCTTGCCGCAGCCGGACGGTCCGATCAACGCCGCGATCTGGCCGTGGCGGATGTCGAGATCGACGTGTTTCAGGGCCTGGAAATCCCCGTACCAGAGGTTGAGATCTCTCGTCACAATGCAGAGGTTGGCGGACGCAGCGACACTCATCCGAAGATCCCGTTCACGTACTCGTAGGTCCTTCGGCTGGCGGGGCTGTGGGAGAAGATCACCTCGGTCGCGTCGATCTCCACGAGTTCGCCGTTGAACAAGAATGCCGTGCGGTCTGCCAGCCGTCGTGCTTGCTGGACGAGGTTTGTCACCAGGATAATCGTCATCTTCGACCGAAGCTCCCGCAGCACGTCCTCGATGCGCATCGTCGTCACCGGGTCGATGGCAATCGAGAACTCGTCAAGGCACAGCACCTCGGGGTCGTGCGAGAGGGCGCGGGCAATGGTCAAGCGCTGCTGCTGGCCGCCCGAGAGTTTGGTGCCGAGGCTGGTGAGCCGGTTCTTGACTTCATCCCACAGCGCCGCCTGGCGCAGGCAGCTCTCGACCCGCCGTTCAAGCTCATGGCGGTCTCGAATGCCAGCCATGCGCGGGGCGAACGCCACGTTGTCGAAGATCGAGAGCGGCAGCCCCACCGGTAACGGCGCCACCATGCCAATCTTCCGTCGAAGGCCGAAGACGTCCCTGGTCAGACGGACATCCTGCCCGTCGAGGCGGACCGTGCCAGCCACCACGGCCCCGGGCACGTTGTCGATGGTGCGGTTGATCGTGCTCAGCAACGTGGTCTTGCCAGACTGCGCCGGCCCGATGATGCCGAGGATCTCGTGATGGCGGGCATCGAAGGTCACGCCCTTCAGTGCCTCCCGGCGCCCATACCGGACCCGCAGACCCGCAAACTCGACTTTGGAGTCGGCCATCACCATTTCTTCCGAGAGCGGAGGTGGACGCGCAACACGATCGCCATGGCATTGACGATCAGTACCACGCCAAGCAGGACGACGGCCGCGCCGTACGGGAGCGCCTTCGGCAGGTCTGGTACCTGGGTCGAGATCGTGAAGAGATGCATCGACAGCGCCATGCACTGGTCGAACAGCCCGTACGCGAACAGCGTGTCTTCAGGGATGGCCTTGTAGAACACGGCGCCGGTGAACATGATCGGCGCGGTCTCTCCAGCCGCGCGTGACACCTGCAGGATGACGCCCGTGAGAATACCGCTGATGGAGTTGGGGAGCACCACGTGCCAGACCGTCTGCCACCGGGTGGCGCCGACGTTCCAGCACGCTTCGCGAAACGCCATCGGCACCGACGAGAGCGCCTCCTTGGTGCTCGCGATAATCACCGGCAAGGTCATAATCGCAAGGGTCAGCGACGCGGCGAGAATGGACTTGCCCAGGTGGGCGAAGAGCACGAAGGCCCCAAGGCCAAATAGCGCGTGGACGATGCTGGGCACGCCCGCCAGATTGACGACGGCGAGGTTGATGACGCGGGTGACCCAGGTCTCGCGGGCGTACTCGTTGAGAAACACCGCCGCCAGCACGCCAATCGGCGTGGCGACGACCAGGGAGATCGCGACCAGGTACAGCGTGCCCAGCAACGGGGACCAGATGCCGCCCGCCCGCATCCCGTGCTTGGGGACGGTCAAGAGGAAGTCGAGCGACAGGATCGGCCACGCCTGGTAGAACAGGTACGCCACGATGAGGACGAGCGGCAGGACCATCATCGACGTCATCGCGAAGAAGATGGTCTTCGCGACGAGCTCGGCGTAGCCCTTCCGGCGAGTCAACGGTGTGGCTTGGAACATCCTGGGATTATCCCTTCGCCTGGCGGACCGTCATCGGCGGCGAATCCCGCGCACGACGAGGTCGGCGGTCAAATTGACGATGAACGTGATGGAAAACAGGAGGATGCCGATGATGAACAGCACCTGGTAGTGCTCGGAATTCACAGGAGACTCCCCCAGCTCCGCGGCGACGGTCGCCGTCAGGGTCCGCACCGAGTCCATCACGCTGGTCGGGATCTTCACCGCGTGCCCCGTGGCCATGAGCACGGCCATCGTCTCGCCCACCGCCCGTCCCACCCCGAGCAACACCGCCGCCAGCAGGCCGTTCTTCGCCGCCGGCAGCAACACCCGGTAGACCAATTGCCACCGCGTGACGCCGAGCGCGAGCGCCGCCTCGCGGTAGGAATCCGGCACGGCCCTGATCGCATCCTCACCGATCGACACGATGATCGGCACGCTCATCAGGGCGAGCACCACGCCGCCATTCAGCACGTTGAGGCCGATCGGCACGCTAAACCCCCGCATGATGAGTGGATTAATCACGGTGAGCCCGATGAACCCCCACACAACCGAAGGGATGGCGGCCAGGAGTTCGATGGTGATCTTGAGCGTTTCTTTCCACCGTGTTCCGCAGAACTCGGAGACGAAGATCGCGGCGCCGACACCGAACGGCACCGCAAGCGCCATCGCCAGAGCCGTGACGCTCGCTGTGCCCGCGATCAAGGCGAGCACCCCGTAACGCACGTGGCTCTGGGAACTCGGATACCACTCGGGGCTGGTGAAGAACTCGCGAGGGTTGAAACCGGAGAACAGGAAACCGGCCCCTTCACGAAACACGAAGAAGAAGATTCCAAAGACGAACAGAATTGCGCTGACGCCGCACAGGCGGATCAGCGATTCAATCGCGGCTTCGACAAGGATCTCCCACCGGCGCCGAGTCTGCATGGAGGTCGCGTTCCGCTTCGTCCGAGGCCTATTGCCTGGCGCCAGTCTTCGGCAGCGGCACGTAGCCGCTCGTCCGGACGATGTCCTGTCCGGCATCGGAGTGCACCCAGTCGAGATACTTCTTCAACTCGCCTGTCGGTTCCCCCAGCGTGTACATGAGCAGCGGGCGCGCAATGGGATACGTGTGATTCAGCGTGTTCTCGACCGTCGGCGCGAAGCCGGGCTCGCCGGACTTCCTGGCGACGCGGAGCAGCTTGACCTCGGGAATCGCGTAGCCCATGCCGCTGTAGCCGATCGCGCCGGGAGTCTTGGAGACCAGCTCGACGACGTCCTTCGACCCCTGCATGTCCCGCGAGCCAAGCTTGAAGTCTCGTCCCTTGCCGAGCACGGCCTCACGGAAATAGGCGTAGGTGCCGGAATTGGACTGCCGGCTGACGAGGATGATCTCGTCGGCGCCGGCGGACATCTTCACGCCTAGCTCCGACCACTTCGTCACCTTTCCACCTTCGGCATAGATCGTGGCGAGTTGCTCCAAGGTGATCTCTTCCATCGGATTGCTCTGGCTGACATACACCGCGAGCGCGTCGTACCCGACCATGAATTCCCGGGGCTCCCTGCCGGTGTTCTTTTTCGCCGCCGCTGCTTCCTGCGGCTCCACGCGGCGGCTGGCATTCGCGACGTCCACCGTGCCGTTCTCCAGCGCGGCGATTCCCGTCCCCGATCCTCCGCCGGATACCTCAACGGACACCTCGGGGGCGACTTTCGCGTACTCTTCAGCCCACGCCTGGGCGAGATTGACCATGGTGTCGGATCCGGTGTTCTGGATCACGGTCTTCGAGGGCCGTTCCGAGCTCGCCCCCCCGCACGCCGCTGAGCCCCACGCGAGCGCCGCGCCCAGGATGAGGCCGATGACCGGCGCGGTCACGGATCCACTAGAACGACGAACTGGTGTCTGCATGGGATTGACGCTCGTCCTTTCCGAGAATCGCCTGGACCAGGTCTCGGACGTGAGCCGTAAGTACCTGGTACGCCTGTTCGTAGACGGTACGAACCTCCGCCGTGGTCCCGCGGGCCTTCGACGGATCCGGGAGAATCCAGTCCAGGCCGACGGTCTTCTTGGCCGGTCGCTGCGGGAGCGCGCGGGCGGTACCCTTGCACAAGCTGACGATCACCTGGATCTGATCGAGCTGCGGAATCGCATCGACGGACCTGGATGGCTGATGCGAGATGTCCACACCTTTGTCCGCAAGGAATCGGATGGTCTGCGGATCCACGGGTCCTGCCGTCAGGCCGGCACTGGCGAACGAAAAGCGGGTTGCGCCCAGACCGTTGCCGATCGCTTCCGCGAGCCGACTCAGGCACCCGTTGGTCTCGTCAACGAACAGGACACCGAAGCCGTCTCGCGGGAGGTGTCTCAGGTACTCGCCTGTCGCGAAGTAGAGTGCTTCCTCGCAGATGTTGGTCGCCTGGTCGGAGACACGCTCGAATCGCCGCGCCACGTTGATGAGCGGGGGCAACGCCTCCAGCGGCAAGAGGCCCTGCTCGCGCCATTCCACCAACTGCGCACTCAGGCTGTCTCGCACCTCGTTGACATGCGGCTCGACCTCCATGGTCGTCCGGGCCAGATCCGCGTTCCGATCGACGAAGGCCCGCACCGCGTTGTGCAGCATGGGAATCGCCAGATTGGCCATCTCGCTGAACTGATCGAGGGACACGTCGAATGTCGATGAACCCAGCGTCAGCACCTGCCGAGCGATGCTTTCCGCGTAGTCGCCAATGCGTTCCAGTTCGTTGACGATCTTGCTGGCCGAGTACACAAACCGCAAATGACTGGCTGCCGGTTGATGCCGGACGATGAACTCCAAGCACAACCGATCCAGCTCGGTCTCCAGTGCGTCTACATCCTGATCGCACAGAATCACCGAGTACGCCAGTTGCCTGTCCCGCGTGACGAAGGCCTGAAACGCCTTTGTCAAGGCCTGCTCGTCAAGAGCCGCCATCTCCAGCACCTTCGCGCGGATGAGATCGGTGTCGCGCTGCAGCGCCGCTTCGAAATGGGACGTGGAGGGTGTAGTCATGATCTCGATCGGGCGCACTCGGGCCCAGGCCTGGCCGGACAGCTGCTCCTCAAAGCCCCGCTATTGTATCAATCTCCCGGAGTTCGTGGCGACCCTGACGCGGGCCACCTGCAGCCGCCGCGCGATGCGCGGCGTGGATCGACAAAGGCGACGCGCTCCAGCGCTTTCTTGCCAAACAGGCGGGTCTAGGAGATTGCGGGAAGCGGCGGTGTCGCATTCGAAAGACCGCGGCGTTTTCTCGCTGGACAGGGGCGGCTGAACCGGCTACGGTTTGGTCCAGACGGGGTGGGCTCTTGAAGCGGCCACGAGTCACCCTGCAGGTGCGCTCTCGCGGGAGGGGGCGAGGGAATCCAACTTATCTGAAGAACGATATTGTCAGAAAACATTTGTTTCGGAGGTCAACCTTGGAAAAGCTAATTGTCTCGATGATGCGTTTCTCGACAGCGGTCACACTTTTGGGAATGGAGCAGCTCGAAAGCGCAATGAGGGTGGGTAGCGGCGAAGATCTCTCAAAGGCAATGGAGCGGTTCAGGGCCACCCTCGATTCCTTTACCGACACGGTTTCTAAAGAGCTGGATCACAAGAAACAGACGACTCTCAAGTCGGTTACCAACATGTCGGAGGAAGCGGTTCATCGCGCGGTGGAAGGGATGAGCGTGGTGGATCCGCGGGAACTTCTGCGCAGCACGTCGGATTTGATGAGAAAGACTTCCGATTCCGTGGCCGACCTGGTTACCAAGGGCGCAAATACCGTCGGACAGAGCCTTGAGGAAAATGAGCCTGCGGCGGCGACCGGGGTGTCAACCAAACATAAGGCGAAGCACCACAAGTAGGAGCCGGCCGTTACCGGACGGGAGCCGGTAGATCGGACTGGCCCATCAGGAAGAGATCGACGCCCCGCGCGCAGCTCCGGCCTTCGGCAATCGCCCACACGACGAGCGACTGGCCGCGCTGCATGTCGCCCGCGGTGAACACCCCGGGAACGCTCGTCATCCACTGCTCGTCGCGCCAGACGTTGCCGCGCTCGGTCAGGCCGACGCCCAGCGCGTCGAGCATGCCGCCGCGCTCGGGACCGAGAAACCCCATGGCCAGCAGCACGAGATCGGCGTCGAGCGTGAACTCGCTGTTGGCGACCGGCTTGAAATCGAGCCGCCCGTCTTGACTCGTGATTTCGACGTTCACCGCATGGAGCGTCTTCACGCGGCCGCTATCGTCGCCGGTGAATCGCTCGGTCGACACCGCAAACAACCGCTCGCCACCCTCTTCGTGCGCGCCCGACACCCGGAAGACGTTCGGCCACAGCGGCCACGGGTTGCTCGCGGCGCGCGTGTCGGGCGGCCGCGACAGCAGCTCGAGCTGATGAACGGAGCGAGCGCCCTGACGATGCGCCGTGCCAAGGCAGTCGGCGCCGGTGTCGCCGCCGCCGATGATGATGACGTGCTGGTCCCTGGCGGTGATGAACCGACTGTCAGCAATGTGGTCGCCTTCGTTGCGGCGGTTCTGCAGGGGCAGATACTCCATCGCGAAGTGAATGCCGGCGAGTTCGCGTCCCGGCACCTTCAGATCCCGCGCCGCCGTGGCGCCTCCTGCCAGCACCAGCGCCTCGAAGTCGTGGCGCAGCTCATCGACGGCAACATCGACGCCGACATGGCAGCCAGCCCGAAAAATGACGCCTTCCTCCTGCATGATGGCCAGGCGGCGATCGAGGAACCGCTTCTCCATCTTGAATTCCGGGATGCCATACCGCAGCAGGCCGCCGATCCGATCGGCGCGCTCGAACACGGTGACGAAATGCCCCGCCCGGTTCAACTGGTCGGCCGCCGCGAGACCCGCGGGCCCGGAGCCGATGACCGCCACGCGCTTGCCGGTGCGCTGCGCCGGCGGTCGGGCGGTGACCCAGCCTTCGTCGAACGCGCGCTCGATGATTGCGACTTCGATCGACTTGATGGTGACCGGATCCTTGTTGATGCCGAGCACGCAGGCGCCCTCGCACGGCGCCGGACACAGGCGCCCGGTGAACTCAGGAAAGTTATTGGTCGCATGCAGCCGATCGATCGCGCTGCGCCAGCGGTCCCGGTACACGAGATCGTTCCAATCGGGAATCAGGTTGCCGAGCGGACACCCCTGGTGACAGAACGGGATCGCGCAGTCCATGCACCGCGCGGCCTGCTCTTCGAGCACCCCTTCGGGGTACGGCAGATACACCTCGTGCCAGTCGCGGATGCGCTCGGTGACCGGACGCGCCGGCGGCTTCTTGCGCTGAATTTCCAAAAAACCGGTGACTTTACCCATATGGCCCGGTCCGGCTACCTGCCCCGAGTGCCGTCGAGGGGAAGCCGGACACTACGCACTACTCGACCCTACCAGCTCGGTGAAGTGGAGCGTGCGTCCCTCGGCCTGTGCCTGCTTCTGCACGCCGAGCACGCGCTTGTAGTCGCGCGGCATCACTTTGACGAACGATCGCGCGGTGGACTGCCAGGTGCGCAGCAGCCGTTCGGCCAGCTCGCTGCCGGTGTGTTGCACGTGCCGCCGCATGAGATCCTGCACGAGGTCGAGATCGTCTGGCGTGTCGAGCGGCTCGAACTCGACGAGCGCCGGATTGCACCGGCGTCGGAACGTCCCGGCAGCGTCGAGCACGTACGCAATGCCGCCGCTCATTCCCGCCGCGAAATTGCGCCCGGTCTGCCCGAGCACGACGACGCGGCCGCCCGTCATGTATTCGCAGCCGTGATCGCCGATCCCCTCGACCACCGCCAGCGCCCCGCTGTTGCGCACGGCGAAGCGCTCGCCCGCTCGGCCGCGAATGTACGCCTCGCCGCTCGTCGCGCCGTACAGCACGACGTTGCCGACGATGATGTTGTCCTCGGGCACGAAGGTGGCCCGCCGCGGCGGGTAGACCGCGAGAATGCCGCCCGACAGCCCTTTGCCGAGATAGTCGTTCGAATCGCCCTCGAGCGTGAGCGTGATCCCTCGCGGCACGAACGCCCCGAAGCTCTGGCCTGCCGAACCCGTGAAGCGGAGGCTGATGGTGTCGTCGGGCAGGCCTTCGGCTCCCCAGCGACGCGTCACCTCATACCCGAGCATCGTCCCGACCGTGCGATTGGCGTTTCGGATCGGACGGCTGAGCGATACGGGACGACGGTGTTCGAGCGCGTCGCCGCAGGCGGCGATGAGCTCGTTGTCGATCGCGTCCTCGAGCCCGTGTTCTTGTGCGCGCACGTGATGCCGAAACGCGTCGGTGGGCACCTCCGGCTGGCAGAGGATCGATGAGTAATCGAGCCCCTTCGCCTTCCAATGATCGACCGCGGGACGGACGTTCAGGCAGTCCACCCGGCCCACCATCTCGTCGATCGTCCGGAACCCGAGCTCGGCCATGTACTCGCGGACTTCCTGCGCGATAAAGCGGAAGAAGTTGATGATGAACTCGGGCTTGCCGTTGAACTGCTTCCTGAGCTCGGGATCCTGGGTCGCGATGCCGACCGGACAGGTGTTCAGATGGCAGACGCGCATCATCACGCAGCCGGATACGACCAGCGGCGCAGTCGCGAATCCGAATTCCTCGGCACCCATCAGCGCGGCGATGACGACGTCGCGGCCGGTCTTCAGCTGACCGTCGACCTGCACGACAATGCGATCGCGCAGCTTGTTGAGCATCAGCACCTGCTGCGTCTCGGCGAGCCCGAGCTCCCAGGGGACGCCGCCGTGCTTGATGCTGGTGAGCGGCGACGCGCCCGTGCCGCCGTCGTGGCCGGAGATGAGGACCACGTCGGCGTGCGCCTTCGCGACGCCGGCAGCGACGGTGCCGACGCCGGCGACCGCCACGAGCTTCACATGGATCCGCGCGTGCGGGTTCGCGTTCTTCAGGTCGTAAATGAGCTGCGCCAGGTCCTCAATCGAATAGATGTCGTGGTGCGGCGGCGGCGAGATCAGGCCGACACCAGGCGTCGCGTGGCGCACTTTCGCGATCCACGGATAGACCTTGTTGCCGGGCAGCTGTCCCCCCTCGCCCGGCTTGGCGCCCTGCGCCATTTTGATCTGGAGATCGTCGCAGTTGACCAGGTACTCGCTGGTCACGCCGAAGCGCGCCGACGCCACCTGGCGGATGGCGCTCCGGCGCCAGTCACCGTTCGCGTCGCGCTGGTTGCGGGCCGGATCTTCCCCGCCCTCGCCGGTATTCGACTTGCCCCCGATCCGGTTCATCGCGATCGCGATCGTCTCGTGAGCCTCCTGGCTGATCGATCCGTAGGACATCGCCCCGGTGGCAAACCGCGTGACGATGCGCTCGACCGGCTCGACCTCGTCGATGGGGATCGGGTGGGCGGCGGGGCGCAGATCGAGGAGGCCGCGCAGCGTCGCGTGCTCCCGGCTCTGGTCGTCGACGAGCTTCGCGTATTCCTTGAAGACCGCGTACTGGCCGCTGCGCGTCGCGTGCTGGAGCATGAAGACGGTGTCCGGGTTGAACAGATGGTACTCGCCGTCGCGGCGCCACTGGTACTCGCCGCCGCACTCGAGGTCGGGCCGGAGCACGGGCCGCGCGGGGTAGGCCCTCTCGTGCCGCTTGCGGACCTCGTCGGCGACGAGCGCGAGGCCGATGCCGCCGATGCGCGACGCGGTCCAGGTGAAATAGCGATCGACGAACGCCTTGTCGAGGCCGAGAGCCTCGAAAATCTGCGCGCCGCAGTACCCCTGCAGGGTGGAAATGCCCATCTTGGACATCACCTTCAGAATCCCTTTGTTCAGCGCGCGGATGTAGTTCTTCACCGCCTTCTCGTGCGTGATGCCGACGAGCAGACGCTGCTGAATCATGTCGTCGAGCGTCTCGAACGCGAGGTACGGGTTGACGACCCCCGCGCCGTAGCCGAGCAGAAGCGCGC
>Ga0209343_10010363_pt1 | contig 10611 bp, 18 predicted proteins | sample RifCSPlowO2_02_FD_184026 | JGI IMG/M metagenome (GOLD analysis project Ga0209343, IMG submission 184026) | Groundwater microbial communities from Rifle, Colorado - Rifle CSP2_plank lowO2_0.2 (SPAdes) (version 2) | ecosystem: Environmental > Aquatic > Deep subsurface > Groundwater | place...
CCTACCGTTAGATTACAGACGCTTTCGTTTATAATTGAAATATCACCTTAAAAAGACTTTGTAAAAATTACGCAGATGTACTTCAAAAGAAGAAGGCGTCCGCACGTTCAGACTTTGCCTGATACACATGAAGGCTACGTGATGGAAATCTGGAACGGTAACCTGCGTGTTGATGCTTCTGAATTTACAAGAACCTTCGAGGATTCTGAAGTTTGCGACGCCTATCGTGATGCCAAAAATACGTATCCTAAATTCGATGTATTGCTGTTCGAATCTGTGACACAATCCCGAAGAAAACTTAGTCCTGTCTCACCTGAACAGATGAGGAGACGAGTGCAGTATTCAAGGAAAGAATAGGCATTCTCATTTGTATAGAAGACGTGGCGGGTTTTTCTGGCTGAGAAAAGCTTTATAAACTTTAGTTTACATGTGTAAACTTATATGGACATGTATAAACTAAAATGGACACACTTGCAGTCGGAAATATTCAGGTTTCTCTGCGTCAAGGCCGGCCAAAGACTTAGCCTGAGAGGCATAGCAAAGTTCCTGAAGGTTTCGCCAACGGCCGTTTCTAAATCTGTCAGAGAACTGGAAAAATGCGGACTGATCAAGATTGAGAGACCTGATGCAATAAACCGCCTTTCAGTCAAATTTAACAGGGATAACCCGAAGGCAATTGATCTGAAAAGGGCAGAAAACCTGAAGATGATATACGAATCAGGACTTCATGATTATTTATCAGAAAACTTCCCGGGATGCACAATTATTTTGTTTGGGAGCTACTCTTTTGGGGAAGACGTATGGATCAACACAGAAGAGGGACACAAATCAGACATTGATATTGCAATAATAGGAACAAAGGGAAAGGAAGTCAATTTGATAAAATTTGAGAAGCTGCTGGAAAGAGACATAATAATAAACTTCTATATGTCGTTCAAGAACATTCACGAGAACCTTAGGAACAACATACTGAGTGGGATTTTTCTAAAAGGACGCGTTGAACTATGAAAATGCCAAAAGAATTCAGTTATTATCTGACCCAGGGAATAATCATTAAATCCGCGGCAAATCCACAGAGGGCTGAGTTTCTCATAAAGGAATCTGAAAATTCCTTTGAAGGCCTGAAAGAACGGGTAGAAAAAATAGGCATAAACGAGAAAAATGCAAACTCAATAGTAAAAGATTGCTATGATATAATGATGGAGCTAATAAGAGCCAAACTCCTTTTGGAAGGATATTCGTCTTCGGGCCAGTATGCTCACGAGGCAGAAGTTTCATATTCGCAGGAGATTAATTTTCCGGAAAAAGATGTGGCTTTTTTGAATGAACTGAGGTATTTTAGGAATTCAGTAACATATTATGGAAAGATTTTAGACAAAGAGTATGCTGAAAAGGTGTTTAATTTCCTGAATAAAATTTACCCGAAGCTCATAAAGATACTCAGAAAATGAACTCTTTATCTAAAGATTCGTTGAAAACTGCCGCCTTTTATGCAAACAATGAATCTTGGATCCCATCTTCTCACAGAAAAGCCGTGGGTACATAAAGAAGATGTGATTCTACAAATAAAATTGAACCAAAAGCAGTTTATATAATAACATATTAAGAAACTGAATATGTCCCATAGAGATCCTTATCATATATCTAGAGTAAGGTACCAAAGACGCGTTGATAGTTATAAGGATCGAGTTGCTGTTATGACTGATGATGATATTGGAATAAAGTTAGCAGACTACAAGGCCGATGTTGGAAGGATTGACATATTTTTAGCTCGTATTGGTCTGATTCGCGAGCCCGCTCATATAGCAGCATATAGACTTGAACTTGATACCAGAAGTCATCGTAAAAAAACAGAATGAGGATTTTCACCTTTTGATAACGTTTAAAAACCTATTCTACTAAGTAAGGTTGATTAATATGACTTCAGCACATGATGTAGATCAGCAGAAACTTGTAGACCACATGTCCTTGCAGCTAAAGGACAAGATAACAATGCCGGAGTGGGCGCGCTTTGTCAAGACCGGAGTATCGCGTGAGCGACAGCCGGAGCATCAGGACTGGTATTATGCCCGTTCTGCCAGTGTTCTTCGCAAGATTTATCTGGACGGGCCTGTCGGCACTGAAAGGCTTCGCACTTATTACGGCGGCCTTCATAGACGCGGCCACAAGCCGGCACACTTTGCAAGGGGCGGCGGCAAGATAATACGCACTATATTACAACAGCTTGAGGGCGCGGGCTATGTCAAGAAAGAGAAGAAAGGGCGTTCGGTCACCCCGGTGGGCCAGAAGTTTGTTGACAGCTGCGCCAAGAACACCAAATAATACTATTTTAAAGCATGCTTGAATAATTTGTTCTGTAGTGATTGGAATGAATGAGGAAGAAATCAAAAAAAAGATGTTACAGCAAAGAATTGCTCAGATGTCATCAGAGCAGGCGCAACAAGCCCAGCAGCAGCAACAGATGGAGGATGTTCTTAAAGCGGTCATGTCGCAGGTTCTTGATTCAAAGGCAAGGGAACGACTTTCCAATCTCAAGATGGTTAAGCCTGAGATTGCCATGCAACTTGAAATGTACCTGGCGCAGCTATTTCAGTCTGGACAACTCAAGGAGCGCATCACGGACGAGCAACTTGTAATCATACTCAAAAAAATCACAGAGAAGCGTGAGACAAAGATAAGACGAAAATAAATAAGGCTTTTTTGCAAGTGAATGACGTACTTCGTACGTCTGCCGGCTGCGAAAATCCTTAAGCCAAAAGAAATATATTACAATTTTGGTTCGCTGGCGCTCGCAAAAGATACACTTTAAATAATTTTGTTCAAAAACGTGTTGCATGAGAAGGTTATCAGACATCGTTTACGATGCTGCCAGAAGCGCCGACGATGCTGCAGGAAGATACATGACAATGCGTCACACATCCGAGAATTCAGGAAGGCCATGTGACATACCTGGGAAGTCTTCTTATGCAATGCCGAGATGATAATGGATGCACTTTCCTACAGCCTTGACCGTACTGCGACTTTTTTGCGCAGGCATTGAGAACCTATTCTAAATATGCAGACCAAATTTCAAACCCTTTAATACGTTATGGACCAAGATTAGAGTGATATTTATGGCATCAAGGAAACCTTTCGGCAAGAAAATCAAGCTCATCGCAGCCAGGAAACAGAGTGCGCCGCGCTGGGCAGACATAAAGAAGTTCTCACTTAAGAGGGCGCGTACACGCAGAATACGCGTCACCACAAAACAATGGAGACGAGGCAGGAACAAAGTTTAACCCTTTCTTCTTTAGAAAAGAAGAAATCCCTACTGGAAAGAAGAAAATATTATAATAATTGATTTATATGGCAAAACAAACAGACGCACACGAAACATCAAACGAGAAGATATTCACGATACCGCTGCGCGAAGCTTATAAGAAAGCGCATGACAAGAGAGTGCCATACGCCGCGCGCCTTGTCAAAAGCTACCTGAGGACGCATATGAAGGCTGAAACAGTGAAGATGGGCAAGCACCTTAACGAGGAGCTATGGTCCCGCTGCATTTCCAAGCCGCCACGCCGTGTTCGCGTCAAGGCTTTCAAGGAAGGCGATGTTGTAAAAGCAGAGCTAATGGGATTCGATTATGTTGATTTCAAGGCGCAGCCGAAAAAAGAAAAGAGAGACATGAAGGAAAAGCTGCTGGAAAGACTTGGCCCGAAAGCGCTCAAGAAGGAAGAAGAGGAAAAGAAGATAGAGGGGCAGCAGTCACCGGTAAAGTCAACGCCAGTCGAAAAGCACGAAGTCGGGGAATAGCTAAGGCGAATCTACTGGAGTCAGTTTCTTAGTAATTAACTTCTTAATCTTCCAGAACCTAGTATAATTATGAAGGTGAGGGGAGAGGTCTTCTCTGGAGTCCTCAGGGGAGCACCTCTAATAGAAAAGTATTATCCAAGACTTGTCGGACTGGTTGGATTCAGACCATTCAAAGGAACCATGGATGTTAAACTTGATAGGAATATGGACATAAGGCCCTTCGCCACAAAAACCATGGATCATATTCTTACCGACGGGAGAAAGAAGGTAACTGCTTACCTGGCGCCTGTAAAAATAAAAAAGATTTATCTTGTATACAGCCTTATTGATATACACGACGAGGAACGGCGAATTATTGAAAATGTCGAGGCTTTGAGAAAGAATGCCAAGGCAAAACTTTCCATGGACGATCTGTCTGAGATAGAAGAACCTCTGTATGATTGCTGGGCTGCACAGTTTGAGAACGGGCTTCATGGAAAAGATACGGTCGAACTTATTGCTCCTAACATGATAAAGGAAAAGCTTGACCTTGCTGACGGAGACAAGGTTGAGATAATCTTTGTTGAGACTGCTGTACCAAAGAAGAGGACAAAACTAGTTCGGGGCAAAGTGTTTAAGTAATCTTGTAATTAATTCTAGCAGTGATACGATGAAATTCCTCAGAATAAATTTTGACGGCGATCCTAATGTAGGACTCTATGGTTTTGCGACTGACAAGTATTGTTTTGTAGGCTCGGACAGATATACTTCTAAGATAAAGGATGTTCTTGGCGTCAAAACATATGCGTTTCCCCTGCTTAATATGGATCTTGTAAGAATATTCTGCACTGGCAATTCGAGCGGGATGATTATGCCGCAGGTTATTGAGGATTATGACCCGGTTGCTGAAAAAATAAAAAAGAATGTCCAGACGCTTGTGATAAACAGCAGATATTCTTCTGTAGGAAATCTTGTACTTATGAACGACAATGGCATACTGATTTCACCACTTATCAAAAAACACCTCAGGGAAATAGAGAAATTCTTTGGACTGCGCTGCGAAATCACCACTATAGCCAACATGAACCTTATAGGCAATCTGGGCTTTGCCACGAATAAAGGATGTCTGCTGCATCCGAAAGTCAAGGAACGGGAAAAGAAAGTCATAGAACGCATGCTTGGTGTAGATGCAGACATAACGACGGTTAATTTCGGCTCGCCCTATCCAGGAGCCGGCATAATAGCCAACAGCAACGGTTTTGTCGTGAGCGAGAATTGCAGCGGACCTGAGCTGGGAAGGGTAACGGATGTTCTTGGATTTTTGTAAGTGTTGATGCAGGTTTTATTTATGCGATTGTCTGACAAAGATTTTGCTAAACTCTGGAAAATAAAACCTATGGCATCTTCGGATTCTGTTGTTATTCATAACGGCAAGATTTTACTTATTAAAAGAGCCACCGAGCCTTTCAAAGGCTTCTGGACGCTTCCTGGCGGTATAATGGATTCAGGCGAAACAATAGAACAGACTGCTATTCGTGAAGTCTTAGAAGAGACGGGCGCGAAGGTCAAAATTGAAAAGATGATTGGTGTTTATTCCGGGCCAAAGAGGGACCCGAGAGGTACTAGTTTGAGTGTTGTTTTTCTGATGAAATTCATAAGATTCTCGGGGGTTGCGGATAAAGAAGTTTCAGAAGTTAAATTCTTCCCAATAAATAAGCTTCCTGCGAGAATCGGTTTTGATCACAAGACTATCATAAATGATGCTTTAAAACTATTGCGAAAAGATAAATGTAATTGATAATTATGACAAACCACGAAAAAAAGCGTGAAAAGAAACATGTACATATCGAAGACAAGAATCAATTGCAGGAAAAATATATTGAACTTCAGATTCTTAAGCAGCAGGTTTCCTCGCTTATAGAGCAGAAGCATGCAATAGATGAAAGGGAAAATGAGCTTAATGTTACACTCGCGGCTCTTAGAAAACTTGACACGGTCAAAAAAGGCGATGAAATGTGGTCTTCAATCGGCAGCGGCGCTTTCGTGCGTTCGGACATAAAAGATATTGAAAAAGTTCTTGTTGCTATAGGCGCAGGGCTTGTTGTAAAAGAAAGTGTCCCGAAATCTATTGAAATACTTGAACTGAGACTGCACGAGTTTAGCGACATAAATAATGAAGTTGTGCAGCAGATAAACACACTCGTCAGCAGAATGAGCAAGCTTGAGACAGAGTTGCAGAAGATTGCTGGAAAAGAAGAGTAACATCTTTTCTGAGGATGACCACAACGAAAGGTTCTAAAGGCAACCTGCACATTTACTATTGATAATTATGTTTGGTTCACTGAAAAAAAGACTGAAAGAGGCTGTGGAAAAGGTCTCAAAATCAATTTCTAAGGAAGAGCCGCAGCCTAAGCAACTTCCAGAAAAGGAAGAACCTCAAAAAAAGGAAGAGCCTCAGATAAAAGAAGAACCTGCAGCAAATGAAGACTTTATTATAATTGAAGAGCCTCTTACAAAGGAAGAACCTATAACAAAGGAAGAGATTCTTGTAAAAGAAGCCATAAAGAAAGGAGTTCCAATAAAAGAAGTCAAAAAGGAAGAGACTTTAAAAGAAAAGAAGAAACTACCTGAGACAGATGACGAATCTCAAGAGGAATCTCTTTTTGGACCTGAAGACGAGGAGCCCTATAAAGAAAAGGAAGAGGAAATTGACCTTGAAGTTGAGATAGATAAAGAGATAGAGGAACTGGAAGAGATCAAGGAAGAAGTAGCTAAGGAAAGATTATCACCACAGATTGCAGAAAGCGAGATAGAAGTAAAGGAGGCTGAAAAGGAGGAAAAAACCAGCCATGGATTCTCATTTTTCCGGAGAGTATCGGAAAAGAAGCTAAGTGATACTGACATAGAGAAAATACTGAAGGAACTGCACCTTGCTTTGCTGGAGAACGATGTTGCTGTTGAGGTCGCTGATCGTATTTCTACTGACGTAAAGAAAGAGCTTTTGGGCGCCTCTGTAAAGAGGGGCAGGGTTGAAAATACGATAAAAGACGCGCTCAGAAATGCCATGCTTGATGTTATGAAGCAGGACAAAATAGACATGGATGCACTCATAAAGAAAAAAGAAGGACCTTTTACTATAATGATGGTTGGCTTCAATGGAGTTGGAAAGACGACAACCTTAGCGAAGCTTGCAAACAAGCTCAAGAAATATAAGCCTGTTCTCGCCGCAGCAGACACGTTTCGAGCGGCTTCTATCGAGCAGTTGGAGGAACACGGCCGCAGGCTTGACATGCGCGTTATAAAACATGCTTACGGCTCTGACGCGGCTGCTGTAATCTTTGACGCCAAGAAACATGCAGAAGCCAACGGCAGCAAGCTGGTTCTTGCGGATACAGCCGGTCGTTCACATAGCAATGTAAATCTTATGGATGAGTTGAAAAAAGTGGCACGCGTTAACAATCCGGACATGAAAATACTGGTACTTGATTCGATTACAGGAAATGACATATATGACCAGTGCCGTCTCTTCAATGACGCGGTAGGTGTTGATGCAATAATACTTACCAAAGCAGACGTTTATGAAAAGGGCGGTTCAGCACTATCTGCTGCTTTTACATTGAAAAAGCCCATACTTTACATGGGTGTTGGACAGGAATATGGCGACCTTAAGGAATTTGACCCGGAAGAAATTGTGAATAATCTGCTTAAGTAAACAACGAGAACTGGGTCACGTTCTAGATAATTTCTAGAATGGGCTTAATATACGCTCCACCTTTAGCAACAACCGTTTCGCCTTACTTACAAAGCTTTAAGAGAATTTCTGGATTTCTATCTCCTGATAACAATGGGATTTTCATACACAAGGGAAAATACGGACAAAAAAATTCGTACAATAAGCATTTTCAATGTCGCGCTTGCGATTCTTCTTATTATAATGATAGGTTTCGGTATTTTTTTGTTATTGAATCCAACAGAAGCAAAATTTCTTATTTTGCTGACAGGACTTATAGTCCTTGCAGTAATTTATATTATTCACAAACATGTAAAATCCCAAGGCAAAAAGCAAAAGCCGCGTGAAATCATAGCTTCAGAAAAAGTAAAGGTAATATCCTCGTAAGTGAGAGTATTTTTACCTATTTTACTATTTTATTCTACTGCCTCTTCGACAAGCTTCCTGACAGCGTCGCGAACAGCCTCGCTACGATTAGGATAAACTCCTTTCTTGACAAGAACTTCTATGTTTCTTATCTGCTTTTCTGTCAGCCTTATCTGGACGGTTTCCATTACCATTTTTACACCTCTATTTTAGTACGCTTCTTGGCAAATGCCTCAATACGTATTTTATATCATCCGATTCTTTTGGTTTGTCATATGACAGGGCAGAGACATATGCAATAGTAGACAAAAGTATTAAACTGCTTGCCAAGAGGGTTTTGTACTTCATCTACGACACCATTACCTGCTGAACGTGCTTCACACGTCTTCCATTGACTATACAGTCACTGTACGGTAGTACTACAATCGGAGCCTTTATAAAGCTTTTAACTACGTTAAAGTTACGAAAAATCATGGCATTACGCAAGTGATTTTATTGTGATCACACAAAAACGCTTTGAAAGTATAAAAGCATCCGCATCAAGAAATAAAGATGCCTAAAAAAGTGCTTATTGCATTTGATTCTCCTTCTGATGTAATGTCACTTCCTGATTTTCCAAGAGAAGCTGATACGGAATATTACCTTTCTATTGCCTCAGCCCACAAGACACCTGATGTAGTTGAACAACATAGTGATTACTGTAAATGGGATGGAATAATCGCAGGCGCTGGCATGTGCAATGCCCTGAAGGATGCTTATCTTTCTCATGCTGATGTCGCCACGGTTCTTGTTGCGCTGCCTATGGATGACAAAGCTACGCGCGGTGTTTCTTCAATGCTTTCTTCCAGCGAGACGCCGCCAGGATATCCCATTGGAATGGTGGGCATTGGAAACTTGCCAGCAGCGGTCAGATTTGTTAATTATGCACTGCAACAGCACAAGAGAGTTAGCTTGCACTCAAAAGGCTCGACAGTGGAACCAGGCAAGACTATGGAAGACGCTGCGAAAATGCTCAAGAGACTTGGCGTAGAATACCAGTTCCCTACTCAAGTAGAACCAGATACCTTGAATTTATTGGCTTACGATAACCCATTGAATTTTGCTATAGCTGACAATGTTTCTATTATTTGCACTTGTAACATGCCAGCTGAACTTCGCAGGACGGGCGATTTGACCTTGCATGGCTCGGTCTTTATCTTGATGGTGTAAACAAACATGATAACTATGTTCATGTGGGCGTGCCAATGGCAGCAACCTGGGCATTTATACAGCAAAGATTGTTGCACGTCATGATCTTGATGTCAGAGGTCGCATAGCCGAACTCATAGCAGATGGGCGGAAAAAATATAATGATTTTAGGGCTGTTCGACAGATCTAGGAGGAATTTGATATGGGAAGCGTAAAAGATCTTGAAGTAAGAAGAAGACCTACGGAAATAATGATGGGTGACGGAGTATTTCATTTTTCTGACAGATATTCTGTCTTTGACTGGGGCGAAATGCCTGATCATATCAAGAACAAAGGCGCGGCACTCTGCGCGATGTCAGCATATTTTTTCGAGCAACTTGGAAAAAGAGATATTGTTACACACTACAGAGGAGTAAACACGGGCGATAAATATGGTCCTTTGGATGATACGAAGGAAGCGCCTACAAAGATGCGTGTTGGACTTGCGAGAGTAATAAAGCCAACAGCTGTTGTTGCTGAAGATGGAGAAGTAACATACGATTATACACCTGTGAGAGATGCGCCAGGCAATTTAGTTATACCTATTGAGGTTATTTACAGGAATTCGCTTCCAAAAGGCAGCTCTGTTTTTCGCAGATTGAAGGAAGGAACACTGACTCTTGAAGAGATGGGACTTTCTGCAATGCCTGTTGAGGGCCAACGATTGTCAGCGCCTTTTGTGGATGGCAGCACAAAGTATGAGGAATTTGACAGATATCCTGGCTGGATGGCTCTCCAATATCTTGCAGGCTTGGATAATGACGAAGTAAGAAATCTCCAAGCAGCGGTTTTGAAAGGCAACGAAGTCATAACAGAAGGAATGAGCAGGGCTGGATTTTTCAATGAGGATGGCAAGTTAGAATTTGTCTTTACACCAACCAGAACCCTTATGGTGGGCGACACGCTTGGCACTCTGGATGAATGCAGGATAACGTATAATGGCGTTGATGTAAACAAACAAATACCAAGAGACTGGTATGCCTACTCGCAGCCGGAATGGAAGAACGAGATAGACGTGGCAAAAAAAGTTAACAAAAAAGACTGGAAATCCCGCGTTACATCACAACCAGAACCGCTGCTGCCTGCACTGAAAAACGTAATGGAAGCGCTGTATGCTTCAGTTGCCAATAGGGTACTCGGCAGAGATTTGTTTCCAGGCGTAGTTCCTGTCGATAAGATTCTTGCAGAATATCAAAGGTTTAGGGACGCGGAGATGAAATAATGGGAGAAACACAACCAAGAAAATCCAATGTTCATATGATAAGAGATGCACCGCTGCTTCTTGAGGGACGTTACGGTACCAGAGAAATGTGTGACATCTGGGGAAACGATGCACATACATACGTGGCTGTTATGCAGGCCCAGGTAGAAGGTCTTCCTGTACTTAATCAACTTTCTCCTGGTTTAATCCCTGAAAAATATATTGATGCTTTGCGACAAACAGCAAACTTGGATTCAGTTGACTCTGCACATGTTCGTGAGCTGGAAGCAAGCGGAAGTCATGATGTGGTTGC
>Ga0209343_10010364_pt1 | contig 10610 bp, 8 predicted proteins | sample RifCSPlowO2_02_FD_184026 | JGI IMG/M metagenome (GOLD analysis project Ga0209343, IMG submission 184026) | Groundwater microbial communities from Rifle, Colorado - Rifle CSP2_plank lowO2_0.2 (SPAdes) (version 2) | ecosystem: Environmental > Aquatic > Deep subsurface > Groundwater | place: Rifle...
CAAGTGGGTGGACAAGGGGTCCCGCGTACTGGACCTGGGCTGCGGGCGCAACAAGCAGCCGGGGGCGATTGGTGTGGACCGGGATCCGGCGAGCCAAGCGGACCTCCTGTGCGACCTGAACCGTGTTCCGTATCCGTTCCGGGCGGACAGCTTCGACGACACCCACCTGCATCACGTGATCGAGCATCTGGAGGATGTGGTCGCGGTGGTCGCGGAGATCTGGCGGATCGCCCGCCACGGAGGCCGGGTCTTCATCGCCACCCCGCACTTCTCGTCGGTCCATTCGTACACCGATCCCGGCCATCGCCAGCGGCTGGCGCGGGGCTCCTTCGATCAGGTGCGCATTCCTCTTTCCGGCGCGGACACTGGTGTTTGAACTACGGATCGTGAATCGTGAATCGTGAAGCGTGAAGCGTGAAAGGTGAAACGTGAAATGTGAAGCGTGAAAGGTAAGCACGGTCACGTTTCACGTTTTACGTTTCAGAACGAGCATGCACATCGGGTTCTACACGTTCAGCTTCCTGCCGACCGTCGGCGGGGCGGAGCTGCTCCTCCATTCCCTGGCGGGGTCGCTGACGGAACGCGGCCACCAGGTGACGGTGTGGGCCCCCAGGGTGCGCGGGAGGGACAACCGGGTGGCGGCGCGCTATCGGCTGCGCCGGTACGCCCGGCCGTCCTCGAAGCGCTTCGGCGCCCGCCAGACGCTGGCGCAGCTCTTCCTCCAGACGTGGGGCCGGCGACCCCACGTCCTCCACTGCCACGGGGCCTACCCGGCGGGATACGTGGGGGCCGCCTACAAGCGGGTGACCGGTACGCCGCTCGTGATCCGGCCGCACGGGGCCGACATCCTGCCGGGGGAGTGGATCGATCGCGACCCGCGCCTCCGCGCCCGGATGCGGGGGGCGCTCCTGGCGGCGGATGCGGTGGTCGCCCAGGGAGAGTCGCTGGCCGAGCGGCTTCGCGCGCTCGGCGTTCCGGCCGAGGGGCTCCGGATCATCCACAACGGCGTGAGGCTGCTCGACGGGGAACCGGGCCCGCCGGCGGATGCGCCGTCGGTCCTGGCCATGGGAAGCCTGACCGCGAAGAAGGGCTTCGACGTCCTGCTGCGGGCGTTCGCTCTGGTCTTGCAGTGTCTGCCTGCAGCGCGACTCACCATCGCGGGCGAGGGGCCGGAGGAGCCGCAGCTTGTGCGCCAGGTCGCCTGGCTGGGGATCGGGGACAGCGTCGCCTTTCCCGGCGTCGTCACCGGCGAGGCCAAGGCGGCGCTCCTGGCGCGCGCGCGGGTGTTCGTGTCGTCCTCGCGGAGAGAGCCCTTCGCCAATGCCACCCTCGAAGCCATGGCGGCCGGACGGCCGATCGTCGCCACGCGGGTCGGCGGGAACGTGGAGATGATGGAGGACGAGATGAGCGGCCTCCTGGTCGAACCCGAGGATCCCGAAGGGCTGGCCAAGGCCATCCTGCGCCTCCTGGAGGACCGCGAGCGGGCGGCCGTCATGGGGCGGGCGGCCTGGCGGCGGGCGGAGGTGTTCTCCTGGGAAGGGATGGTGGATCGCTACGAGACGTTGTATCGCGAGCTGGCGTCGGCGCCGACGTCGGCAGCGGGGCGGGGCTGAACCGTGTGCGGGATCGCCGGGAAGGTTCATACCGACCGGACGCGGCCCGTGGAGGGCTCGCTGCTCCGGCGCATGACGGCCGCCTTGGCCCACCGCGGCCCCGACGACGAGCAGTTCTACGTCGAGAACGGGGTGGGTCTGGGGATCCGGCGCCTGGCCATCATCGACCTCCAGGGCGGGCGCCAACCCATGACCAACGAGGACAAGTCGCTCTGGGTAGTCTTCAACGGGGAGATCTACAATTTTCCCGAGTTGCGGAGGCGCCTCCTGGCGGCGGGGCATGTCCTCTCCACCCGCTCCGACACCGAGGTGATCCTGCACCTGTACGAGGACCTGGGGATCGGCTGCCTGGCGGAGCTCCGGGGCATGTTCGCCATCGCCCTGTGGGACGCGCCCCGCGAGCGCCTCGTCCTGGCGCGGGACCGGCTGGGGAAGAAGCCGCTGGTGTACGCGGGCCTGCCGGAGGGATTGGCCTTCGCCTCGGAGTTGGGCGCGCTCCTGGCCGATCCGTCGGTGCGGCGGGAGATCGACCCGGAGGCCCTGGATGCGTACCTCCGCTGTCAGTCCATCCCGTCGCCTCGCACCATTTACACGGGGGTGCGCAAGCTGCCGCCGGCGCACGCGCTGGTGTGGGAGAAGGGCGCGGCGCGAGTAGAGAAATACTGGTCGTTCCGCTTTGGCCCCAAGACAGCGGCGCCGGCGCCGGAGATCCGGGAACGCATCCGGGACCTTCTGGACGAAAGCGTTCGGCTGCGCCTGGAAAGCGACGTCCCCCTGGGTGTCCTCCTGAGCGGGGGGATTGATTCGACGGCGGTGGCGGCGCTGGTGGCGCGGCACCTGGACCGGCCGGTGCAGACGTTCTCCGTTGGCTTCGAGGAAACGGGGGTCAGCGAGCTCCCCGAGGCTCGGCGGATGGCAGCCAGGATCGGCGCCCTGCACCACGAGGCGGTGGTGAAGCTGGATGTGGCCGAGGTCCTGCCGCTCCTGGCCCGGCACTACGGCGAACCCTTCGCCGACAAGTCGGCCGTCCCGACCTACTGCGTGACGCGGATGGCCGGCCGGGCGCTCAAGGTGGTCCTCTCGGGCGACGGCGGGGACGAGGCCTTCGCCGGGTATCCCCGTTACCTCCCCTCGCAAATGCACCTCCTGACCGGATGGATTCCGGCGGCGGCACGACGCAGGCTGGCTGAGCCGGCCCTGCGCGGCGCGCTGTCGCTCCGGAGCGGGCGGCTCCGCGGGCGGCTGTTCCGGCGCTGGCTGGAGGCGATGGCACCGCCGGCGAAGTCGCTCCTCTTCCCCGAGTTCTTCCCGGGTTATCGCCTGGCTTCTCTGTACCACGAGAGAATCCGCCGGGCCGTGGACGCGGCCTGGGACGAGGAGATCCTGCGACGCTGGCGGGGTCTCCCGGCGGACCTGGACGACCTGGACGCGGCGCTCGCCCTGGACTACGGCCTGTATCTTCCCGAGACCCTCCTCGCGAAAATGGACATCGCCAGCATGGCGAACTCGCTGGAGGTTCGGTCCCCTTTCCTGGACCACGTCCTGCTGGAGTACGCCGCCACGATCCCGGGTGGGCTCAAGGTTGCCGGGGGGATCGGCAAGGCGGTGCTGCGGGACGCCGTGGCGGATCTCCTCCCGCCCGAGATCCTGCACGGGCCAAAACGGGGGTTCAGCGCGCCCGTGGGGGCCTGGCTGCGCGGACCGCTCCGGACCTACGCCGAAGACCTGCTGCTCCTCGGCCCGCGGGGATTGCCGGAATTCTTCCGGCCCGAGGCGGTGCGGGCCCTGTGGGAGGCGCACCAGGCGGGAAGGAAGAATCACGCCATGCGCCTGTGGACCCTGCTCGTGTTCGAGGTCTGGTTCCGCACATGGATGGACGGCGGCGGGACCGGCGACAGCCATGTGGCGTGACGCGATCCGATCCATCGAGCGGGCATGGCAGCGGCTCATCCTGCAGACGCTCCGCCTCGGCTGCCGGGCCGCGCTGGCGGTCCGGCCGCTTCGCTCCATTGACGGGAAACCGCCGTCGCCCCGCTCGGTGGTCGTCTTCAGCACGGCCGGGATCGGCGACACGCTGTCCGACACGCCGGCCATCCGGGCCCTGCGGGAGAGCTTCCCGACCTGCCGGATCACGGCGGTGGTGCACCGGAAGCGGCGCGCGGTGCTGGAGGGCAATCCCAACATCGACCGCCTCATCCCGCACGCCAAGGGGCCGATCCGCTTCCTGCGGACGCTTCTCGCGATCCGGACCGAGCGGCCGGACACCGCCGTCACGCTGCGGGCCAACGACCCGGACATCTGGCCGCTGGCGTACCTGTCGGGATCTCGCGTGATTGTGAGTCGGCCGCAGATGACCCGCTTTTCCTTCCTCGTCAACCTTCCCGTGGACGTCCCGGACTGGTTGGACCGGCCGGGTGTACAGCAGACGCTGGAGGTCGTCCGCGCCCTGGGGGCGGACACGGCCGATCCGCGGATGGAGTACGTGGTGCCGGACCATGCGTCCCGGCGCGTGGCTGGAATCCTGCGGGAGCAGGGACTGGAGAGCAGGACCCTGGTCGCCTTGCAGGTGCATCACAGTCCGCGGCTCACGTTCCGGGACTGGCCGGTCGCGCACTTCATCTCCTTCGGGCGGAAGATCCTGGACGAGTACCCGGTTCACTTGGTCATCACCGGCGGTCCGGGGGACGCGGCGGCGGCGGAGGCCGTGGGAGAGGCATTGCGGCCGGGCGCCACGGTGGTCGCCGGGAGGCTCACCCTGCCCGAGATGGCCGCGCTCCTCGCGCGGTGCCGGATGCTGATCACCACCGACACCGGGGTGATGCACCTCGGCTTCGCGGTGCGCGTCCCGACGCTGGCCCTGCTGCACCCGTACAACGCGCACCGGGTGGGTCCCCATGGATACGGACGACTCCACCGGGTGGTGCTCTTGCCCCGATCACTCTGGCAGGGCGAGGACCCTCCACGCGTCGGCATGGATCGTCTTTCCCCGGAGGAGGTCATCCAGGTCTTCCGGGAGTTCTGGCGGGAGACAGACGGTCAACCCGGGAGGGTGGATCCGCGCGCCCATGGATGAGGATACGCAGACCGCGCAGGCGGGCCACGAGGCTCCCCCTCCCGCGCGGGCCACCGCCGAGTCCTTTGGTCTGGAGTGGACCACCCACGGGGAGGTGGCGCGGCTCTACGCCTCGGAGGCCGACCTCTGGCGGGAATTTGAGACCTTTCGAATCCCCCCCGACTTGTTTCCGGGAAAGCGCGTGCTGGACGCAGGCGCCGGGATGGGGCGGTGGAGTTACGCCGCGGCCAAATCCGGGGCCCGCCACGTGGTGGCCTTCGACCTGCATGACGGGGTCCATGCGGCACGGAGACTCACGCGAGGCGTGGGCCGGGTGAGCCTGCTGAAAGCGAACATCTTTGCCCTCCCGTTCCGGGACGCGTCCTTCGACTCGATCATCTCCATCGGGGTCCTCCACCACACAGGGGACACCTATCGAGCCATTCGGGTGCTGCTGCCCCTGCTGAGGGCCGGGGGCCGGCTGTTCCTCCAGCTCTATGAGACCCGGGGCACGGCAAAGGACCGCCGGATGGCGGCACTCCTTCGGGTCACGAACCGGATGCCCAAGCGGCTGCTCTACTGGCTGTGCGTCGTCCTGGTTGCAGCCAGGTACGTGCCACTCCTGAAAAATCTCATCCAGGCGGTGAACCACTTCGTGCAGGTCGTGTCCTTCGGGAGGCACCGGACCTTCTGGCGGAACGTGGCGGATACCTACGACTGGCACTGCTGTCCCTATCGGACGTTCCACACGGCGGAGGAGCTCCTCAGGGTCTTTGCCGATGCTGGCCTGGTGGACGTTGCCATCACCAACCCCGCCTACCGCGGGGGGATCAACATTGTAGGGCGGAGGCCGGAGGCTGCTCGCGATGGCGGGCCCGGGCCAGCCGAAGGGATGCAGGGTGTGTTGGCGGACAGCGGGGAGGCTCGATGAAGATCCCCGGGCTGGACACCGTGGTCTACCGGACCTTCTGGATCCTCAACCGCCTTGGGAAGATCCAGATGGTTCGAGACCTGGCGGCCGTGGACCTGGACCGGGTTGGCGGCATTCTGGTGGCGGTGACGACCGCCCTGGGAGATTCCGTCACATTCACACCAGCTCTCCCCGCGCTTCGGGCACGCTTTCCCCGGGCACGGATCGTCGGCCTCTTTCACCGGAGCTTCTCCGACCTGTACCGCGCTGATGCGCGGCTGGACGCAGTGATCCCCTACCACGGGAAATACCGGCGCTGGCGGGAGACCCTGCGGGCCCTGCGGGCAGCGCGGTGTGATCTGGCCCTGGTCCCGTATATCAACGATCCGGACGTCATCCCCCTGATTTACCTCGGCGGGAGCCGGATCATCTTTCGGACTCCCGGACGGAACACCATCTACCGGTTCATGGTGGCCAACCCGGAGGTGCTGAGCAGCAGCCCGAATCCCGAGCATGCCCTGGTCCGCGTCGCCACCCTGCTCCGCTCCCTCGGATGCGAGGTCCCCGACCTGACCCCCAGGCTGCACGTGACTGCCACCAACCGCGAGCGGGTGGCGGCCTGGCTCCGCGACCGCGGGGTTCCTCCGAGCGCCTTCCTGCTTGGGTTCCACCCTGGGGCGTCCATCCGGGAAAAGCGCTGGCCGATGGAGCGCTTCGCCGAGACGGCCCGGGCCCTCCTCCTGGAGGATGGCCAACGGTGGCTGATCCTGACGGGTTCCCCGGGGGAGCGGGCGCTGTGCGAGGCCATCCGGGCGCGCTCCGGGGCGCCGGGTCGGGCGGTGAATGCGGCCGGCGACCTGCCGCTTCCGGATCTGCCTGCGCTGCTCCAACGGATCGGGTGGCTGTTGGCGAACGATACCGGGGTGGCGCACATCGCCTATGCGACCGGGACGCCCAGCCTGACCCTGTTCTGGCGGAGTCTCCCCCAGATCAGCGGGCCCCTGACGGGAGGCGATCGTCACCGGGTGCTGTCCAAGGGCGAGTTGTGTCTTGCCTGCGATGCAGGCCGATGCGTCTATCCGGCCTGCGCCAGCGCCATCACCGTGGACGAGGTCCTGGCCATGGCCCGGGCGGCGCTCGCGGCAGCGACCGCGACCCGGGAGCCCAGGTGAGGATCGCCCTCATCCGCCAGCGGTACGCGAGGAGCGGGGGGGCGGAGCGCTACCTGGCCCAGCTCCTCGCCGCGCTGGCCGGGACGGGACACGGGGTGCACCTGTTCGCCAGCCGCTGGACGGATCCCCCGCCGGGCGTGATCCTTCACCGGGTTCCCATCCTGCCGGGGCCGGCGTTTCTGCGCGTCCTCAGCTTCGCCTGGGTCGCCCACCGGATGACCCGGCGGGGCGGTTTCGATCTGATTCACAGCTTCGACCGGACGATCCGGCCGGACATCTACCGCGCCGGGGACGGCTGCCATCGGGCCTGGCTGGATCGGCGACGGATGGTGGAGGCCAGTCCCCTCCGGGCGCTGGACCGCCTCAACCCGCTGCACCAGAGCCTGCTCTGGCTGGAGCGGCACCTCTTCCGTGGTGGCTGTCGCCGGATCATTGCGAATTCGCGCATGGTCCGGGAAGAGATCCTGCGGTATTATGGAACGCCGGAGACGGCGATCCAGGTGATCTACACCGGCGTGGACCTGGGCCGGTTCCATCCCCCGCGCAGCAGGGCGGTGCGCGCGGCCCTGCGTGAGGAGCGCGGGGCCGGTCCGGACGATCGCGTGGTGCTCTTCGCGGGGAGCGGCTTCGAACGCAAGGGCCTGCGCTTCCTGCTGGAGGCCGTGGGGCGGATGCGAGGGATCCGGCACCTCCGGGTGTGGGTCCTGGGGAAGGGGAACGTGCGTCGCGCGCGGTCCCAGGCGGTTCGCCTGGGCATCGCGGATCGCGTGCTCTTCGCCGGACCCGTGGCCGATCCCGAAGGGTGGATGGCGGCGGCCGACCTGTTCGTCCTGCCCACCATCTACGATCCGTTCTCCAACGCGTGTCTCGAGGCCATGGCCTGCGGGCTGCCGGTCATCACCACGGCGGCGAACGGCGTCGCCGAGGTCATGGAAGAGTGGCGCACCGGGTCGGTCATCGCCGATCCCCGGGATGTGCAGGGGCTGGCCGACCGGATGGAGGCATACCTGCATCCGGCGCAGCGGGAAGAGCGGGCGGCTGACGCGCGCGCCGCCGCGGAGGCCTTCCCGGCCGAGGGTCACCTGAAACAGATGCTGGCCGTGTACGAGGCTGTCGTGAGAGGGGCGGGGGCATGACCTGGGTGGGCCGGGGGCTGGCGTGGCTCCTGGAGGTCGGCCTGCAGCGGCGGCGTCCCGGGGCGACGCCGCCCTTTGCGGCCGAGAAAGTGCGGCGCATTCTCGTCGTCCGCAACGACAACATCGGGGACGTGCTCTGCACCACCCCTGCGCTCCGCGCGCTGCGCCGGGCCTTCCCGGAGGCCCACCTGGCGATCCTGGTGGCGGAGCACTGCCGTGCTGCCGTCCTGCGGAACCCCGATCTCACCGAGGTTCTGACCTACACCAAGGCCAAGCATCGAACCAGCGGCTTCGGCTTGGCCGCTCTCTGGGACCTGACGCACGTGATCCGGCGCCTCCGTGCGCAACGCTTCGACCTGGCCATCGCCATGCGCCGACCCTTCAGCCGCTCGAATGCCTGGCTGGCCTACGCTGCGGGAGCCCCGTGGCGCCTCGGATACTTTCCGCCCGCCTCCCATCCGTTCCGGTTTTTCCTGAACCTGGGGCGGGATGTCGGGGCGATGGCGTCCCACGAGGTGGACGGCTGCCTGGGCCTCCTGGCCTCCATCGGAATCCCGTCGGCAGGCCGGGCGCTTCACCTGGACCCGGATCCGGAGGCACAGGCGGGGATCCGTCGAAGGCTCCGCGAGGCGGGACTCACCCCGCCGGCCCCGGGCCCGGGACCTGCCGGCGGGGTACCCGAGGGAAGCGGCCTGGCGCTGGTTCACATCAGCAACCGGCGCGAGACCAGCCGCTGGCCGCTCGCATCCTTCGCCCAGGCCGCCGATGCGCTGCACGAACGGCTGGGCCTCGCCATCCTCCTCTCCTGGTCGCCGGGGGATTCGCAGAATCCCCTGTTCCCGGGAGACGACGGCAGGGCCGAGGAGGTCGCTCGGGGCATGCGGGCCCGTCCGATCCTTCTCCGGACGCCGGAGCTCCGCGAGCTGATCGCGGCCGTGAGCCTCTGCAACTTCGTGCTGTCCACCGACGGGGGCCTGATGCACATCGCGGCGGCGCTGGACATCCCCCAGGTGGTCCTCTTCGGGAAGACCGGCCCTGAGCATTGGGCACCGGTGACCGAGAAGGGGCACGTCCTTCGCAGCGGCGGCCGGGCGGACCGGATCTCCGTGGACGAGGCGGTAGCGGCCTCCGTCGAGGTGATGTCCCGCTGGGGGCGGGGGAATGCGTTCGCGGCCGCACGAGGCACCACGGGACGCCGAATGGCGGCGCGAGGTGAATGATGAGCCTGGAGAGCGCGCGGCGCGTGCTCACGATCGAGGCCGAGGCGATCCGGGCGCTGGGCGAACGGCTGGACCAGTCCTTCGTCCGGGCACTGGACGTGCTCCAGGCCTGCCGGGGGCGCGTCGTCCTCACGGGCATGGGAAAGTCCGGCTTCATCGCCCGGAAGATCGCTGCGACGCTGGCCAGCACGGGGAGCCCGGCGCTCTTCCTCCATCCGGCCGAGGGCGTGCATGGCGACCTGGGGATGGTGGTCCGGGGCGATGTGGTGGTGGCCGTCTCCAACAGCGGGGAGACGGAGGAACTCATCCAGCTCCTGCCGGCCTTCAAGCGGCTGGACGTGGGGCTCATCTCCCTGGTGGGGAATCCCCAGTCCACCCTGGCCCGGGAGAGTGATGTCGTCCTGGACGTCGGGGTGGCGGAGGAGGCCTGCCCCATGAACCTGGCCCCGACGGCCAGCACGACGGCGGCGCTCGCCATGGGCGACGCCCTGGCCGTGGCCCTCCTGGAACGCCGCGGGATCCGGGCGGAGGACTTCGCCGTCGTCCATCCGGGCGGGACGCTGGGCCGGAAGCTCCTGCTGAAGGTGGAGAACCTGATGCACCGGGGGGACGAGGTGCCCCGCGTGAGCCAGGACGTGGCCATGCGCGAGGCGATCCCGGTCATCAGCGGGAAGCGGCTGGGGATGGCCGCCGTGACCGACGCCGAGGGGCGCCTCACCGGGATCATCACGGACGGAGATCTCCGCCGGGCCCTGCAGCGGTGGCCGGACCTCTTGGAGCGTCCGGTCCACGCGGTCATGAGCCGCCGGCCCAAGTGCATCGGCAAGAGCGAGCTGGCGGCCAAGGCGGTCCAGGTGATGGAGCAGCACGCCATCACCTCGCTCCTGATCGTGGATTCGGCGGATCTGGTCGAGGGGGTCATCCATCTGCACGACCTGCTCCGGGCCGGCGTGGTGTGATGAGAGAGCCGAGAGCCGCGAGCCGAGAGCCGGGAGCCGAGAGCCGTGAAACGTGAGGCGTGAAACGTGAATCAGAAGGCAGAAGGCAGAGGGCAGAAGGCAAGAACCGCGAGCCACGAGCCGTGAAGGATTCCCAAATTCGAAATTCGAAATTCGAAATTCGAAATTGGCGCGGGCGGCGAATTCCGGCCGCGGTGATCCGACGGGCCAAGGGCATCAAGATGCTCGTGCTGGATGTGGACGGCATCCTGACCGACGGCCGGCTGGTCTATGGGCCGGGCGGACACGAGTTCACCGCGTTTCACATCCTGGACGGGCACGGCATCACGCTGGCCCTTCGCTTCGGCCTGTCCCTGGCGCTCATCACCGGGCGCGAGTCCGAGGCAGTCGCCCAGCGGGCCCGGGAGCTCGGCATTCTCGAGGTCCACCAGAAGGCGCTGGACAAGTTGTCCGTCTTCCAGGATCTCCTGGCCAGGAGCAACCTGGCGGCGTCGCAGGTGGCGTGCATGGGGGATGATCTGGTGGACCTGCCCCTGCTCCGGCGGGCC
>Ga0209343_10010366_pt1 | contig 10609 bp, 10 predicted proteins | sample RifCSPlowO2_02_FD_184026 | JGI IMG/M metagenome (GOLD analysis project Ga0209343, IMG submission 184026) | Groundwater microbial communities from Rifle, Colorado - Rifle CSP2_plank lowO2_0.2 (SPAdes) (version 2) | ecosystem: Environmental > Aquatic > Deep subsurface > Groundwater | place...
AAAGTGCAATCATGCCGTATCGGCTGCTCGGAATGAAGCATTACCCACTTGGGATTTGAAAGAGGCACTCATCCCCGCCCCCCAACTCCTCCACCGCCTTGTGCAGGAACGCCGCCATCTCTTCCTTGCCCGGCAGTTGCACCTGGTAGCGCGAGACAAACAGGTTGTTGCTCATGCCGGCCAGTGCGTACTCGACCAGCTCGTGGTTTTTGCGCGTGCAGAGCAGGATGCCGATGGGCGGCTGGTCGCCTTCGCTCATTTCGTGTTGCCGGTAGTAGCCGACGTAGCAGTTGAGCTGGCCCAGGTGTTCGTGTTTGAAGGCGTCGTTCTTGAGTTCGATCAGCACGTGGCATTTGAGGAGGCGGTGGTAGAACACGAGGTCCACGAAGAAGTGCTCGCCGCCGATGAGCAGGCGCTTTTGCCGCGCCTCGAAGCAGAAACCGTGGCCGAGTTCGAGCAGGAAGGCTTGCAGTTTGTCGAGCAGCGCATCTTCGAGATGGCCTTCGCTCATTACTTCCTGCGGCTTGAGGCCGAGGAATTCGAAAATATAAGGGTCGCGGATCACCTGCCGGTTTTGTTGCGGCTCGGCTTCGGCATGGGCGAGGCGGGCCAGCGCTTCCTTGTCGGTGGAGAGGCCGCTGCGCTGGAAATACTGGGTGGCGATCTGGCGCTTGAGTTCGCGCACCGACCAGTTGCCGCGCAGGGCTTCGGCTTCGTAGAAGCGGCGCTGGAGCGGGTCTTCGAGTTGCAGCAGTTCGGCGAAATGGGAGAAGGACAGGCGCTCCAGCAGCAGGCGGGCGGGCAGGCTGCCGGTTTCGGGAGACAGCGTCTCCCGAATGTCGCCAGATGGGCTTTCCAATTTGGCGGACAGTGTCTGCCAAATATTGGGCAAGGCCGTCGGAGCGCCTGCCAATTCGGGAGACGCTGTCTCCCGAATCTGCGGATAGGCCAGATAAAACTGGCGGAAGCGGCGCAGTTCGCGCGCATCCACGCGCTTGAGCCCGCCGCTTTGCAGGCGTTCAGCCAAGCTTTCCAACATCTGTTCGCCATAGGCGGCGCGATCCGTTCCCGATTGCTCGTATTCCTGAATGTAATAACCGATGAACCAGTTGCGCAGAGTCAGGCTGATATTGACGGCCTTGCTGGCTTGCTCCGCCAAGGCGGAGTGAGTCCGCTCGATGGCGGCGACAAGCCCATCGAAATTCATCCGATCAAAAGCCATGTCCCGGCCTCATAAGGTTATTGGCCCAACTGAATTCTGCAACCAGTGGTTGCAGTTTTGGTTTGTCAGCATAAGTTCATTCGCCATTGGCAGGCTTCTCCAGCGCAATGAAGGTGACATATTCGCCCATAACATCAAGGGCTATGATTTTTCCAGCCTGAAGCGCCGCAAGATGTTCCGCAGAAAGCCTGAAGAGTTCTCCGCCCCAGCGCTTGCCAAAGGGGGATGGCGTTTCTTCCGGGTCAAATGTGTCCTCAACAATGGCGATGATTTCATCGTTCATAGTGCGTACCCCAGCCTTGCGAGGTTTTCGCGGATGGCGGTTTCCAGCTTTGCGCTCTCGGCGAATTGTTCATTCAAGGTTGCCGTGAGCCGCGCCATCTTGTCTTCGAATGGTTCGCCGTCTGCTTCCTGCTCTGCCGCGCCGACGTAGCGACCAGGGGTAAGGACGTAGTCGTGTTTGCGGATGTCGTTGAGGACGGCGGATTTGCAGAAGCCGGGGGTGTCTTCATATTTCACCCCCTCTCCCCCGCCCTCTCCCGCGAGGGGAGATGGAGCCGCGCACTTCCATGCATGAAAGGTGTCGGCGATTTTACGGATATCTTCTGCGGCGAAGTCGCGCAGCACGCGGTCTTTCATGTAACCGAGGTTGCGGGCGTCGATGAACAGGGTGTGGTTCTTGCGGTCGCGGGTTGCCCTCTCCCCTGCCCCTCTCCCGCCAGCGGGCGAGGGGTTCCCTGATTTATTGCGGGTAAGGAACCAGATGCAGGCGGGTATCTGGGTGTTGGTGAAAAGCTGGCCCGGCAACGCGACCATGCATTCGACCAGGTCGGCTTCGATGATGGTCTTGCGGATTTCGCCTTCGTTGTTGGTGTTGCTGCTCATCGAGCCGTTGGCGAGCAGCAGCGCCATGCTGCCGTTGGGCGCAAGGTGGTAAATCATGTGTTGCAGCCACGCAAAATTGGCATTGCCTGCGGGCGGGATGCCGTATTTCCAGCGCGGGTCGTCGTCTTTCACGCCGGCGTTCCATTCCTTCATGTTGAAAGGCGGATTGGCCATGATGAAGTCGGCGCGCAAGTCGGGATGCTGGTCGCGGTTGTAAGTGCTGGCGGGCTCTTTGCCGAGATCGAAATCCATGCCGCGAATGGCGAGGTTCATGCACGCCAGTTTCCATGTAGTGGGATTGGATTCCTGCCCATAGACGGAGAGGTTGCCCAAGCGTCCGCCGTGCTCTTCGACGAATTTTTCCGATGACACGAAGAAGCCGCCGGAGCCGCAGCAGGGGTCGTACACGCGGCCTTTGTAGGGCTCCAACATTTCGACAATGGTGGTGACAATGCTCTTGGGCGTGTAGTACTGCCCGCCCTTTTTACCTTCGGCGATGGCGAACTGGCCGAGGAAATATTCGTAGACGTGGCCGAGGATGTCCTTGGCCTTGAGCGTGTGGTGCTTGAAGGGAACTTCGGCGATGAGGTCGATCAGGCCGGGAAGCGCGGTGTCGATCTGCTTGCGCGCGTAGTCTTTTTCCAGCACGCCCTTGAGTTTGGCGTTTTCCTTCTCGACGGCTTCGAGCGCATCGTCCAGCAGGCGGCCGATGCCGTTGAATTTATATTCGAAGATTTTGCCGTTCTTGACTTTCAGCACGGTGCCGTTGGCGACCTTGGCGTGATCCTTGATGAAGTCCCAGCGCGCCAGCGCGGGCACCCAGAACACATTCTTCTCAGTGTAGTAGTCGCGCGCTTCGAGTTCCTGTTCCATCAGGTCGGCGCCATCCGGGCCAAGGTAGTAGTCGTTCTTGGGATCGGCGAACGCGGCCTGCAATTCTTCGCGGCGTTCCTTGAATGCGTCCGATACATACTTGAGGAAGATCAGGCCGAGCACGACGTGCTTGTACACGGCGGCGTCGAGCATGGGCAGCAGCTTGTTGGCCGCTGTCCACAATTTCTTGTCGAGGTCGTTCAGGAACTGTTGTTCTTCTTGTTGCATTACGTCTCCCAACCAAACCCGCGTTAGCAACGGGTCAGCAGAATTATTATTCTTCGCGCCGTTTTCTTATAAGCGTCACCGCAGAAAAACCAATGCAATCCGCTAGTACTTTGTCATCTGTGCACCTAAACCAATACATCAGCGAATCCTAACAGATTTCAGCACATGGCTGGCTGCGATTGGCTCACAACTCCCCTCTTACTCCCGCGTGAGAGGGTAATAGATACGGCGGGCAAAGTGGCCTGCCCTACTCCTGCTAGAATGATTCATGTCTCGTTGATCCGGGCAGCCTGCAACACTAAGGAGCGAATGATGCTGAAAACCGACATCTGCAAGTTTGCCGTCTTTGCGTTGATATTTTTGTTGTCCGGTTGCGGCACCAACCCGGTGACGCACAAGCGGGAACTTCAACTGGTTTCCGAATCACAGGAGCTATCCATCGGGCAGGAGAACTATGCGCCGGCGCGCCAGCAGCAGGGCGGGGATTACATTATCGATGCGGAATTAACCGCCTATGTGCAGAGTGTTGGCAACAAGCTCGCGGCGGTTTCCGATCGGCAGTTGCCTTATGAGTTTGTGGTGCTGAATGATTCCGTGCCCAATGCATGGGCCTTGCCGGGCGGGAAGATCGCGTTTAATCGCGGCTTGCTTTACGAGCTGGATAGCGAAGCGGAACTTGCCGCTGTGCTGGCCCATGAGATCGTCCATGCGGCGGCACGGCACGGTGCGCAAAAGATGGAGACCGGCATGCTGCTGCAGGGTGCGGTGATGGCGGCAGGCGTTGCCGCCCAGGACAAGAGCTATGCAAACCTGATCGTGGGCGGTGCACAATTGAGCTCGCAGCTCATCGCCACCAGGTTTGGCCGCGACGAGGAATCGGAAGCGGATCTGTACGGCATGCGTTACATGAAGAAGGCGGGGTATGACCCCACCGCCGCGGTGACGCTGCAGGAGACATTTGTGCGCCTGAGCAAGGATCGCAAATCCAGTTTCATCGAGGGTTTGTTTGCCAGCCACCCGCCTTCTGATGCGCGCGTTGCCGCCAACAAAGCGACGCTCGCCGAGCTGGGTGCGGGTGGCGAATGGGGCAGAGAGATCTATGCGCAAAAGGTGGGCAAGCTGAAAGCCGCTCAGGCTGCCTATAAGGCGTATGACGACGGCGTGAAGGCACTGGCCAAGGGTGATGTCAGCCAGGCTGCCGGATTAGCCAGGCAGGCCGTCGCGGCCGAGCCGCGCGAGGCGCGCTTTCATGAGCTGCAGGGCGATATCGCGATGAAGCAAAACCACGGCGAAGAAGCACTGGGCTACTACCGGCAAGCCATCAAGTTGCAGCCGGATTATTTCCGGCCGCATGTGCAGATGGGCGTTGCACTGGCCAGCCTGGGGCGGCAGGCTGAAGCAGAACCTTATCTCAAGCGCAGCAACGAGCTGTTGCCCACTGCGACCAGCCATTATTTGCTGGGCCAGCTTGCAGAAGCCCGGGGTGATGTGGATACCGCTTTAGCGCATTACCGGACTGCCGCTGGTTCCAACTCCGATGTGGGCAAATCCTCCATGGCGCAATACGAGCGACTCGACCTGCCGCGCAATCCGGCCAAATATCTGCAGGCCGCGGCCCAGGCAGACATCACGGGGAATGTGTTTGCTGTCGTATACAACCCCACCGGCTCGGCCGTCGCCAATGTCTATGTGCGGGTGGTGCGCCTGGATGCGGCAACCGGGCAGCCCAGCGCACAGACCGGCTCCTTGCTGGTCGCATCGCACATCGACCCCAAACAACGCGGCCAGCTCCATCTGGCGGGCGTGCGCGTATTAACAACGGCCGACCTGAAACTCTATCGGGTGATCATTGAAAGGGCTGAACTGGCCAGGTAACGGGGATTGGTGACACTCCGGCAACACCTGCTGCCAAGAATGGTTTCTCATTGTGGTTTTCTGAAAAAGCATCCTCCAATTTCGGTTAAACTTTCGCAGTTGGTCATTCAGGGTTTTTCGGAATATGGACGTGGCAAGTTTGCTTTTACTGCTGTTGTTGGCCGCGCTGGGATGGTTCTGGTTCGACAGTCTGAGCGCGCTTGAGGTCGCCCGGGCTGCGGGCAAAAGGGTCTGCAACGATGCGAATGTACAGTTTCTCGACGACACGGTCGCCAGCACCGGGGTGGCGCTGGTGCGCGACAAGTCCGGGCGCAGGCTGTTGCGCCGCACCTATCGTTTCGAATTCAGCGAGACCGGCAACTCGCGGCTGGAAGGCCGTCTGGTCGTGCTCGGCAAAAGGGTCGAGTCGGTAACGCTGGAGCCTTATCAGATATTGTCTTGTGCAGATACAGGGGGCGGTCTCCAGCAGCTACCCTCTGCCTGCTCCTCTCAGGACGCGCCTTGCCCGATATGCGGAACGGATTCCATTTCAAAAGAAACACGGTCGTAGGTCGGGCTGTACCCGACGGCCTGAGCTGGCGGGTGGGACCCAGCCTACCTTGGGGATCGCTGGATATGCTTTGCCCAATATGCGGAGCTGATTCCGTTTCAAAAGAAACAAAGTCGTAGGTCGGGCTTTGCCCGGCAGCTTGGGCTGGCGGGTGGCTCCCTGCCTTGGAGCGAAAGGATCAGTGCATTGTCACTTTACAGCTACCTGTCGCGCTGAATGGTGGCGAATTCAGGCAGAATGCGGCATGCAATGGCCTCGCTCGTTGCAAGTGCGCTCAGGCTGAATCTGTGCGATGATTTAGTCCGATGTTGAAAACACTTTTACCGACACTGGCGGTGTTTATGGTGAGTTTTGCAGCGGCTGCGGAAGGAAGGGCGGTGCCGGCGGCGCAGGGCGTGAGCCTGCCTCTGCCGCCGACTGCGGGCTCGATGAGTCTGGAAGAGGCGTTGGCGCATCGCCGCTCGGCGTGTGAATTTGCGTTGGGTGCGCTGACGCTGGACGAAATCTCGCGGCTGGTGTGGGCGGCGCAGGGCTTTACCGCACCGGAGGGGCGCACGGCGCCTTCTCCGGGCGCGACTTACCCGCTGGAGGTTTATGTGGTGGCGGGCAATGTCGGGGATCTGGCCGCCGGTGTCTATTGCTACCGTCCGGTCCCGCACCGTCTGGAGCTGGTGACCGATGGCGATATTCGCGTGCCGCTGGCCGATGCCGCCGTGGGCCAGACATGGATAAGCCGGGCGGCGATGGTGGTGGTAATTGCCGCCGTGTTCGAGCGCACGACTGCGCACTATGGCAAGCGCGGCGAGCGCTATGTGTACGTGGAAGCCGGACACGCTGCGCAGAATCTGCTGTTGCAGGCGACAGCCTTGGGGCTGGGGGCGAGGCCGGTGGGTGCCTTCAACGAGCTGGGGATTTCGCATCTGTTGCGTCTGCCGGGTGGGGAGGTGCCTTTGTATCTTGTTCCTGTGGGCAGGGTTCCGCGTTTCTGATTCCGTTTCAAAGGCAGAACAATTGTGGGGTGGGCGGTGCCCGGCGTTGATGTTGGCGGCGGGTGTGACCCGCCCTGCGTGCTGGTGGCGGGTGTGACCCGCCCTGCGTGCTGGCGGCGGGTGTGACCCGCCCTACGAAAACCTGGCGCTGCGCTACTCGTAGCGCAGGAAATCCTCAGCCAGCGCATCGGCGCCGAAACGGTCGATCAGGTTGTCGAGTTCGGGCACCACCACGTCGGCTTCATCATCCTCCAAAGCGCCCTCGCCTACCATGCTGCCGAGCAGGCCGTTGCCTAACGATTCCTTGATCGTTGCCAGCGTCGGCGGATTGTCGCGGCTCTCGTCGCTGACGACTTCTTCGATCACCCGCGAGAGTTGTTCGCTGGCGAAGGCGTAGACGAAGTCCATTGCTGCCGCCGATTCTCCGAACTGTTCGATCAGTTCGCCCAGTTCGTCGACGAGCGATTCGACGGTGTCGAAGTGGTGCAGATGTTCTGCTTCATCGATTTCGGCAGGATAATCATCCTCGATGAATGAGCGAACCGTGGCGAGCGTTACCGGCTCGTCGCTTTCCAGCCGGTTGATGATGGTTTCGATGAGGCCGGAAAGTTCCGGGCTGACGCGGCTGGCGATGTCTATCGGATTACGGATCATGATTTACCCTCCTGTTGATTGTTACTGAGGCATGGTGAGGTTCGAACAAACCGGATCAGCGTGCTCTCGGGCAGTTGCGCCCTTCTGCTGGTTCAGGACATGCTTTTTCAAAACTGGCCAAAATGATATTTCCTGCGGGTCTCGGGCAGCTCTTACGCTTGGATTCTGGCTCGTTTGACGTTGCAGCGCAACACTATTTTTTGGTGCCGGGCGGCCTCGAATGTGCGTTGTGAAGATGTTGGGGGGCCGTTCCGGACTGCAAATTTTTGGCAGTTGATTGCCAAATTTCGGCAGCATTCCGTTCGTGCAACCGACGAGCGGACTGGATTGCCGCTCGTCAGGAATGACGGGTTTATCGTTCAGGTTTTGAGCGGATGCAAAATTCACAATTTTTTCGCAATGTTAGATCACCAGATTACAGGTCTCGAACTGAACCATTGCCGCTCGTCCGGCGATTTGTTGTTCCGGCATGGTTACTGCAACTCTTTAGGCGGGCGGCCGTTTCGCGTCGCCCTCAATAGCTAAAGGAGTAACGATCATGAAACATACCATAACCTCTTTGACATTGATTGCCGCAGCTTTGCTGCCAGCCTCTGCCTATGCCGGCGCAGAAACAATGTCTGGCAAACGCGGCTCGCATTGCCTCACCGATATCAAGACGGTAATGATTGTCGATATGAACAAGCAAGCCGACGCGATGGAAGAGGCAGTCAATGCCATGGTGAGGAGCACAGACGATCCGGTATTGGCCAGCTATTACCGTGATCTGTACCGTGCACCGGCTTCATTCAAGACCGTGCAGTTCGTCAGGACGCCCGATCCGATTGTAGATGCGATCGCCATCGCGTTATACGGCTCCGCCCAGCCGGGCTCACGGCTGGTCTGCTAAAACGTTCTTGTTTTTGAACTCAGCCCCTGGACTCCGGTTCAGGGGCTTTTTCTTTGCGATGTCGTAATCGCCGGGAAAAGCCTGATCAGCCACTGCCATGCTTTGCGCTGCATTGATGCAATGGTGCAGACCAAGATAGCATCGCCCATTGCCTGTGTGCGCGGCTACAATGGCAACATGAAGATTTTTTTGCCGATCATCGCTTTGCTGCTTGCCTCATCTCCCGTATCGTCGAGTGCCGAAGACGGTACATCGCTCTCCCTCGCCTTCCAGCGCGAAGTGATCCGCCGGCTCGATGTTCCGCAACAAGCCCAGGCGCACTATGCACAGTTGCTGAAAGCCGCATTGGCAAGCGCGGGGATTCCGGCCATGAAATCCCAGTATGTGCTGATGGCGGATCGCAATCCAAACGTGCAGGCAATTTTTGTGTATTGGCTGGACGCACGGGCATCGCCGGGGCGTTCGCACTTTATCGGCGCCTCGCCCGCATCAACCGGCAAACCGAACAAGTACAACCATTTCATTACTCCGCTGGGCGTGTTTGCGCACACACTGGACAACAAGGATTTTCGCGCCGAAGGCACGCTCAACGGCTTTGGTATCCGCGGCATGGGGCGCAAGGGGATGCGTGCCTACGATTTTGGCTGGACGCTGGGAGAGCGCGGATGGGGCCGCAGCGGGCTGAGCCAGATGCGTTTGCTGATGCATACGACCGACCCCGATTATCTCGAACACCTCCTGGGAAAAGCCATGTCGAAGGGGTGCATCCGCATACCCGCGACGCTGAATACCTTCATCGACCGTTACGGACTGCTGGATGGCGATTATGAGCAGGCGCTGGCAAGCGGGAAAAAATTCTGGGTGATACGCCCGGATCGAACTCCCACGCCGTGGTCCGGCCGCTATCTGGTGATCGTCGATTCAGGCAGCATACAACGTCCCGCATGGTCGCCCGAACCCGCCGGGATCACTCCCCCCGGCATTGCCAATTAGCAAGGGCGCAATAGCGCAGCGTATTACGCCGCATGTGTTAAGCGATTCATCCGGCGCAATGCCCGTTGCCGTTCGACAAGCTCAGGACAGGGTTATTGCGCTCTGCTTGGGCTGTCAAAGCCCGCGCATGAACTGCGGCCGCAGCGGGCGCACTCCTTCGATGGCTTCACGTAATTGGAGCAGCAATTTTTCTTTGTCTCTGGGCAGATTGCCCGCCAGCGCCAGGGCATTGGAGGCGTGGTTGGAGCGAAACACGAGGGGCTGCGGCGGGTTGAGGCCGCTGATCAGTCTTTCCTGTTCCCTGAGAATCGCAAGGTCATCCTGGGCTTCGAAAGGTTCGCCGAATTTCCTGTGAAACTCCGCAGCGATGCTTGCATCCAGATAAAGCTGGAGCGTGGAGAGATAAGTGACCGGGGCGCTGTTGAGCAGCGCGATGGTGCCGTCTATATGTTCTTCGCTGTATGTTCTGCCGCCCAGGCTAAGGATCACGGTTGCCGACACCTTCATGCCGCTCGCGTGCGCCTTGGTCAGCACCTCGATCATGCGGCGTTGCGTTGCGCCTTTGGTAATTTTCTTGAGGATTATTTCCGAGCCTGATTCCAGGCCAAAGTAGAGCAGGTTAAGTTTATTCTGCTTCAACAGCACCAGCTCTTCCGCACTCTTGCGTTGAATATTTCCGGGCGTGGCATAGCAGGAAACGCGTGCCAGTCCAGGCAGTGCATGGGCCAGTTCGCGCAGGATCGCCAGCAGGTGTTCGGAGGGCAGCGCCAGCGCATCGCCATCGGCGAGAAATACGCGGTTTGCATCCGGCCATTGCGCGGCGGCCCGGTGAATATCGGCAAAAACCGCTTCGAGTGAACGCTCGGTATATTGCTTGCTGCGATACATCGCGCAGAAGCTGCACCGGTTGAAGCTGCAGCCCAGCGTAGCCTGGATGATCAGGTTGTCGGCTTCGGAAGGGGGACGGTACAACGGCATGTGATACATCAGGGCACCTCTAAAAATCCAGATTTCATCCCAACTGCAGCGTTGCGGAAAAAATTTCTTGCTTACATATAAAACATATGCGGAGCGGCGAAATTTTTTCCACGCCTTGCATTTGGGCGAACTTTGGATTTTTAGAAGCGCCCATCAGGTTCATTCTGTTCACTTCCCTGTGATCATGCCTACTTGCAGCACGGGTCAGTCGATCATGGATTCCGCGGGGTGGTACTCCAGCCCGAATGCCTCGGCAACCTTCCGGTGCGTTATTTTTCCGCCGATGATATTGAGTCCGTTGAGCAGTGTCGGGGATTCCCTGAGCGCCTGCCGGTATCCCTTGTCCGCCAGTTTCAGCACATAGGGCAGGGTTGCGTTGGTCAGCGCCAGCGTCGAGGTGACCGGCACGCCGCCGGGCATGTTGGCCACGCCGTAGTGAATGATACCCTCGACGATGAACGTCGGATTTTCGT
>Ga0209343_10010370_pt1 | contig 10607 bp, 10 predicted proteins | sample RifCSPlowO2_02_FD_184026 | JGI IMG/M metagenome (GOLD analysis project Ga0209343, IMG submission 184026) | Groundwater microbial communities from Rifle, Colorado - Rifle CSP2_plank lowO2_0.2 (SPAdes) (version 2) | ecosystem: Environmental > Aquatic > Deep subsurface > Groundwater | place...
CCCCAAATATTTTATACTCAAAACCTTGCGCTTGCCAAAAAATATTCTGCCCAACCTTAATCTGAAACCTCAAAGGGCTCAAACCAACACTTTTCTGAAATTCTCCCCATTGCCAAGATTGAAGAAATTCTCTAGAAAAACTGTTATCCCAGCTATTTTTGTCCTTACAAATTATTTCATGCATATAGCTATATAATAGCTAAAATATCACATTTTTGCAATAAATCTCCTCAGCACTTGATTATTTTGATAATATAGGCTATACTAATGCCACATTTCGTAAATAATTACCAATCTTAAACAGATAGGTTCTAAATAATAATATATGGGTTTACCTTCACAAAAAAGAACTAAGCGCTCAAAAAGAGAAAGAGCCTCTCATTTTGCTTTAAAACCAATTACTTTAGCCAAATGTCCAGAATGTAAAGCAACTGTTTTGCCACATATAGCTTGTAAATCATGTGGTACATATCGTGGACGAAAAGTGACTAATACAACAAAAAGAACTGAACGTCGCACTAGACGCCTCAAAAAAATTAAATAAGCTCTATAAATAACATATGTCCAATCGTCACATGGCCAGATCGATTGTAATGCAATCACTTTACCAGTGGGATTTTAGAGGCATAAAAAACGTAGACCTAGACTCAATACTTAATCAAAATATTGATGAATTTGGCATTGGACTTGATAAAGAAAATATTGAGTACATAAAAGAAACTACCAAAAAAATTTCTACAAACAATAAAAAAATTGAAAAAAAAATTTTGGAGTACTCACCTGATTGGAGATTAGACCAAATGACACTGATAGATAGAAATGTTTTACGAATTGGTGTTTATGAATTATACTTTAATAAAGAAATACCAGAAAAAGTAGCTATAAATGAAGCCATAGAAATAGCCAAAAACTTTGGCGGACAATCATCCGGAAAGTTTGTAAATGGTGTTCTTGGAGCAATGTATAATGATATTAACAAAAACAAAACTAATTAAACAACTTCTAATTTTTAGTCCCGAATCTATCGAGATTAAAAAATGGAAGGCTGACATAAAATAATATGACCATAGCCTCCTACAAAGAAAAAAATTTTGCTGATTTGGAAAAAAAAATCGGCACAAAATTCAAAAATAAAAACCATTTAGTTCAAGCTCTTGTTCATCGCTCATATTTGAATGAAAATAGAGATTTTGAATTGGCCCACAATGAAAGATTAGAATTTTTGGGTGATGCCGTACTTGAGTTAGTGGTAACAGAATATTTATTTGAAAATTATTTGAATCCTGAAGGTGAACTCACCAACTGGCGCGCTGCCTTAGTCAATGCAAAAATGTGTTCTATAGTAGCGAGTGAGCTTGAACTTGAAAATTACTTATTTTTAAGTCATGGAGAAGCAAAAGATGCTGGAACAAAAGCCCGAGAATATATACTGGCAAATGTATTGGAAGCTATAATTGGCGCAATTTATATTGACCAAGGTTGGGATACCACCAAACAATTTGTTACACGCTTTGTAATATCAAAACTTCCAGAAGTTTTAGAAAAAGGCTTGTGGATGGATCCAAAATCACGCTTCCAAGAATCATCCCAAGAATTAATCGGCACTACACCTACATACAAAGTCTTAAAAGAAGAAGGACCAGATCATGATAAAATATTTGTTGTTGGAGTTTATATAGACAAAGAAAAAATAGCTGAAGGCCAAGGTGGTAGCAAGCAAGAAGCACAAGTTGAAGCAGCCGAAAAAGCCTTAGAAATAAAAAAATGGAAAGGTCCAAAAATAGATATATTGATAAGAAAAGAAAATGATCCAATTGGATAAATACATTAAAACATACAAGCATATAAACAAATAAACAAATTATACATTCACTGATATTAAAAAATATTAAATATATAAAAAATAGTTTATGTATAATTAACTTTTAATATACTTACATATGTTTAAATGTTTATATGCTTAGATGTTTATATTATATATGGGTCGCTAGCTCAGTTGGTAGAGCAGATCCCTCTTAAGGATAAGGTCCTGGGTTCAATCCCCAGGCGACCCACAACATATAAAAAACAACTTGCCCTTGTGGTGTAACGGATAACACAACGGTCTTCGGAACCGTTGATGGGGGTTCCCTGCCCGCCATATATATGTACAAAAATAATTAAAAAATATAAATTAATTGCCTTCGTGGTGTAACGGATAACACAACGGTCTTCGGAACCGTTGATGGGGGTTCGATTCCCTCCGAAGGCACGAATACTAACAATCAACCTATTCTGGCAGGCGGGGATTCCCTCCGAGGGCACAAAAACTACTAACCCGCTTTGAAAAAAGCGGGTTTAGTTTTGGTGAATTAGCAAATAATCAATTTAAAAAAATAAACTAAAAGACTTTCAATTCACCACGAGGTTGTCCATCGAGAGACACCAAATAATAAGTCTTACTATCACAAATCAAATTTGCACCCCTCTCCAAATATAATGCACGAAACGGATTTGTTCCTATTTTAATAGGGTCTGAACCTGACAAACTAGAAACATATTGCCGATTACATTCGTCACGCCATACATAACTTGGATTAATAATTCTCTTGAGCTCTACTTGAATCATTGGACACTGTTCCCCTACAGCAGCCAAATGTACAAAACTTGGCATATGCCATTTAAAATTACTGCACATTTTTCTCAATACAGCTATATTAGACCAACGATTAAAGCAGAATGCTCTAAGATTTACTTTGTAAGGATGTTTTCTTTCGTCCTGAACAATAGTAAAAGTATTTGTTAGATTTTTTTCTGGAGTACGACCAAGCACTCCAATACAGTCATAATTACCAACTAAAAACCAATCCGCCAACCTACGCCTTGGATCAATTTCAACAGACAAATCAACATAAGACAAATCACTAAGTTTAAAAACCCCTTTTGTAATAAGACGATTCAACTGAGCAATATCTTTTTTCACTTCTCGGTTAAACTGTTGATCAGTTTTCACAGGAGGTAATTTAGATAAAGCGTCACCAAAAAAAATATCTGTAAGTGAAAAAGCACTATCTTTGCTATTCATGACAGACTCCTTTGAGTTTTCATAAAAACTATGACAAACAGCAAAGAAGCTGAGAATCATTCCCAACCCCTCCTTTTAAACCACTTAATAAATGCTCTAAAAGGAAATAAGGAAATATAAATAATGAATATCACATTATCAAAATATTCACCAATTGTCAACTATACACATTTACTCAATAAATATTTTATAATTGTTATGTATTATACTATAATATAAACAAACCATTTTATTTTGGAGGGAACCATGAGGTATATAATTTCTGATATAGCCGCTTTTTCTTTTTTAGTTTGTTTTGTATTATTTTTTTTGACATACACAACAAAACTAAAAAATAGCTGGCTTTTCCATATTATTTTTGCTATTTTTTCAGCAGTGTTTGCTCTTACACAAGTAACAATTGTATTTATGGGCACATCTCCCATACTAAGCTCTATTTTTGCAGGTTTCTGCATTTATACCACTTACAAAAGTTATAAAAACTACAAAACACTCTCTAAAGATTCTAAAACAAAACGCAAACTAAAAAAAACAAAAAATGCAATTACTCAAAAAAATAATTTTACAAATTAAGCAAAAACCTCATTTAAGCCCCGGTATCATACCGGGGTTTTCGCTTATATTAGCAAAATATTGACACAAATCTATTGACAAAAGACCTTTTTTATGCTATAATATAATGTCTTTCACGTTATGTGAGAGTACCTATAGTGTGGGGGTTAAACCACACAAAAACTTGACTTTGGGGGCTACTGTGATCGCAGAAATGAAGATTGTTCCAATTGTTGCAGTCATGTTGTTGATTGTGGCAATACTACTGCACTGGAAGTCATACGGTCGTTTTCGTGACCTCTGGCACACAGAGGCGCTCACGAAAATGAGTAAGCTTTCAATGGACGCCTTCGGCGTCTACGTGTTGTCGGCCTTGGCCTACGGGCTTACGGCCTACATCTACAATGGTCATACATTAAGTCTAGTCGTAGCGTCCACATTTGCTGGAGCATCCAGCGTCGCCGCTCTCATGTGTTACGTGAGGGCAAAACGTCGTTTCAACGACGCAAAAAAACGAAACGTGCATGATGTCCTCATGCACGGACGGACAGGAGGACGATACTCCCGCTTGAAGCGGGAATAATAGTCCACACTGCCGACGCAATCCGCCCCGCACACCCTGTGCGCGAGGCGGATTTTCATTCTGCATTTAAAAGTATTTCTTTGCCTGTCATCAATATTTGTTCACCAGTTATTGCGTCAATTGCTTCAAATATTACTTTGGAAGTTAAATTTGTTTGAGTTGGATTTTGGCTCTTGAGTGTAAAACCAAATTGAAGCGCCAATATATCCAATGCAGTCGGCATTGACTCTATATTCCAAATCAATTTTTTCTTTTGTTCATCATATGTTACCTCACCCGCGCCAACCACCAATTCATCATCATGCCATTCAATATCTCCATAAATATCTGCTTCTAATTTTATATTATTAAGTTCATGAAAAGAATTGGTTAAAATCCATGTTATTGAATGCTTTTCTGCTTCACCTTCATACACAACTTCATCCCGCACTTCCAAATCCACATCAGAATTAATCACCATCACAATCGGAGCCGAAGAAATTGTTTTATTTTCTCCATCAAGCTCATACTTGAGTTCAAGGGTTGCCTCAATCTGTGAACCAACATAATCAGTCAATTCATCAACCTCCGCACTCTTGATAGGCAAACTAAAATCCGCAATTATTTCTTCTGCCGGATCAATCTGGCGAAGATCCAAAATCTGATTTTTATCCCATGTCAAAATACCTCGTCTTTTTTCCACACTCAATTGTTCTCCAAAAATATCAGCATCTTGTGGATTATTTATTTCACTCCAATTCAAAATACTTTTTTTCTCAAATGAAGGCGCATCAAATATTACCCTAGCAACCAAGTTTTTTAATGGAATTTCACCAGCATTTCTAATGACAACTGTTCCATTCAATGTTTCTCCAGGTTGAACTGTTAAATTAGAAGAAGAACCATTGATAACAAGGTTTGTCACAAGATCAGTTTCGAGAATTTTTACTACATATTCTTGTGAATCATATACATATCCATCCACTGCTCTATTATCATCTTTCCAGCCAATCAACTTGACTACAAAATTCCCATCTTTATCTAACAAATTAGAATCAAAAATACCACTAACAACAATCTTATTTTCTGTAGCATCCACAAGATTCCATCTATTTTCTACAAATTGATCTGGTTTTGGTTGGCTATTTCTAATAGAAAATGATGCATTACCCTCAATTTCTACTGCCAAATTTTCTAAATCTTCTGCAGTTACATTATCAACAAAGATTACCAATTCAACCTCAGAACCTGATACAATCTTATCCGGCGCTTCAACCACCAAATTAAATGGAGCTTCTGCAGTATCAATTATCAAACTATGAGCCTTTTGAAATTCTGAACTAAAATTCTCTGCCATATAATTCAAAAATACCCTAAAGGATTGTTGTTCACCAACAGTCCCATATAACTTACCATAAATATCAATATAACCACTATCCTGCCCTTCCATATCACCCAATATCCATTCATCTTTGGCATCATTGCTTGGAGTACGACTAGTATCAGTCAATACAAATCCTTCTGGATATCTAATCTGCAATAATACATTTGTAAGATTAACATTTTGAGCATTTCTATATCGTACTCTGTATCTCTGTACTTCGCCAATCTCTACCTTATCTTCACCTGACACAGAAACAATTACACCATTTTCCGAAAAATTGCTCTTTGGTTGCAAGACAAAAAATCCAAACCAAGCAACCCCAGCTAAAAATAAACAAGCAAATAATAAAACAAAAAGAGATCGAATAAAACTAGTTCTTTTTTTCTTTTGAAAATGAGTCATATCCGGCATTGAACCATCGGCATTTTCATAAATCTCCATCAACTTTTTATCAATATCTTTTTCATGTTCGCTAACAAGATTTTTTTTATTATTCTTTTTTTCTATTTTTTTATTCAATTTTTTTTTATCATTTATTTTTTCATCAGAAAAAATCTCTTTTTTTATAAATTTATGATCATTTATTTCTGTGCTCAAATCTTGATCATCTTTTTTTATATCATTTTTCTTTGACATAATAAAATTATTAATTTTCATTATTTATATTACTCTCAACCACAATTCCAATTACTCTATCAGAATCAAGCAGAGTTTCATAAACTGCTCCATTCAAAGCCAAATCAATATCATCATTTGATTTCCAAACCGGTACCCATTCTGTCGGATAAATAATCGTACTATAAAATTGGCTTTCAGAACCAGATTGCTTTTGGACAAACAAACTATACCTTGAAGTTTTTTTGTTTATTGATGGCACAAATATTGACTGCCACTTATCAAAATTACTTTCAGGCGACTCTGAAACTGGTGCTTTAAAAGGAAGTTTGTATTTAAAATAGAAAACACTGGTCTCCCCAGGAGGGGTAATTACCCAATTACCAAATACTGTTTTACCAAATTCACTAGTAATTTTGGTACCACTATCAATATGCACACTTTCTTCTACTTCATATTGTGCCAAATGTAAATCATCTTCATACCATAATTCTGGAGCTCTGAAAGCTTCTTCTGGCGGGAAATTAAATCCATCCGCTTCTATCAGCTCAGCCCCCTCTGGCACATAAACGCGAACATAACTAATATTTGCACTGCCATAAAACATTTCACCCGGCTCTCCGCCATGTGATCTCTCTACCATAACAGTATCAAATATATTTCTATTTTCATCAATTACAACTTCATGAATAATTTTTTGCTCTATCTTTGCATCAGACTTTTGTCCTTGAATATTTGTATTTATAATATTCAAATAATCTTGAACTGGTCCGACTGGAGTAATTTCACCTGTCCAACCAAAAGTCTTTAAAATATTTTGAGTATTATCATCATCAACATAAACTTGAATTTCTTTTTTGATCAATGCATCATGAGCCTCGGTCAACAAACTCATAATACTAGTTGGACTGATATTCTTTAAATCTTTCAATAAATTATCTAACAATACGGCCAAAATTTCTTTTGGTTGTTCAGTCTTTGCATCATATCCTTCTTCTACTTCATACTGCAATGTCTCTATAGCATTACTTTCATTAAAAATCATATCATCAGCTTGCATCGGTCCGAGTATCCGTAAAACCCTTTCTAATACAGAAGAATTTATTGCAATAACACCATCAACAGTTGAACCTCTACTTTTTTCATAAAACCAAGTCATTTTTTTGGCTGATGCTGAAAAATCAGGAAACCAATTTGCATCCTGAAATTCCCATCGCTTATTTAAAAGTTGAAATGGTAACGGTGGTTTTACAAATTCTGTCAATTGCCCACGCAAATCATATGATCCCCCACCAGGCAAATCTATATTTACTATTTTTCCATCACAGCAAAACTTCCCATAAATCCACCAGTTGGTCTTATCTCATGTTCATTTTGAAAGACTACCAAATATCTTCTAAAAGAATTCCCTCCAAAAATAATATTAAATGTTTTACTCAAATCCACCAAATCTTCCATATCATCAATAAAAACACCAAACAAGATTTTAAATTCATTGAAAGTTTTTTGATATTCCAATGGTATTGAATCCAAATCAACTTTATTTAAATGGTTCAAAGCTTCTTTGTATTGTACTATTGCGCTCTTTAAATGATTTTGTAAAATAGAAAATCTATCTGTCAATTTCATTTCAGAATCTACTTGTGCCTCTTCAACACCTTTTATCAAATATGTATTCCCCAATGCCAAATGATTTCCAGCAATTAACAAACTTTGCCTACTGCTTACTTTTGTACCTACCACAGGCAGTAATTTTGCTAGAGACAATAATATTCTATAATCTTCCTCTATAATAGAATTGACCTCAGAAAAAGCTTGTAAGGCATTTGTTAATTCTACTTCTGCATAAGGTAAATTAGATTGAAAAGCCGCTACAGTAGAAGATTGAAGTGATAAAAATGCTCGTGTACCCTGCTCTACTGCCAAACTTTCCGCAGCTTTCAATTCATCAATATAGCCTAGCGCAGGAAAAGATGAAACAAGTACAACTAACACAACGACTGAAACATAGGCAAATTTTCTAAACTGAAATATATTAAAAAAACTTCTAAAATAATTACTATAGCTTTTTTTATTTTTTATATCTGAAACATTAGTTTTAACTACTTCAAATCGTTCTTTTTTAACTTGCTTTTGCTCAACAATACTTTGCTTTTGGACTTTTTTAAGATTATTATTTATATTTTTAACCTCTTCCTTGACCACTATTTCTTGATTGGCTTTTTTGACCATTTCTGCAAAATCTACTATTTGAGCTTTTGTTTTTTTAAAAATATTTTTTTCCCGATAAACTTCAACTTTACTCCAAATATCATTTTCATTTTTACTATCTTCTTTTTTCAATTTTATTATATGAGGAGAACTTAAATTCTGATTGATAACCTTAATAAAAACAGGATCTTTTTTGCTTTTTTTTATATTTCTTTTTTGTGGAGAAACCAAAGAAGACTGACTTTTTGGGCAAGTTATTTTTGTGTGTCCTAATACTTGACACAGTGAACATTTCCGACTTTTTTTCTCTGACATAACCAGCAAATTTCTACTAACTTTATATATAAATTATATCACAAAAAAAAGTTATTTGAAATATTCAAAATATAGTTTAACCACAGTTTTTCTTATAAATTTCCAAAGTATCTATTGCCATTTTTTCAGATGAATATTTTTGTAATTCTGTACGGCCATTAATCAACAATTGATGCCGAATATCTTCATTGTACAGGCCTTCATTTATGGTATCGGCTATATTCTCAATATTATTTGGATCAAAATATAATGCTCCTTCACCCAACACTTCTGGTAAACAAGAACTGCTAGAGCTAACCACTGGCAATCCACGCGCAATTGCTTCAAGTGGTGGCAAACCAAACCCTTCATACAAAGAAGGAAAAATATATAACTTTGATTGTTTATACAATAAATCCAAATCAAAATCATCAACAAATCCAGTAAAAATTACTCTATTACCCAATCTATTTGCAATATCACTTTCTTTTATATTGTTATAAAAATAACTTTCTTTTCCTACCAAAACCAATTGACAATCTACTTCATATTTATCCAAAAATAATTTCCAAGCTTTCAATAAACTATCCAGATTTTTGTGCGGATAAGCTGAGCCCACATATAATGCGTATGGTTTAACTATATTATGCTTACTTAAAACCACATCATTGTTAATTGTAAATTGTAAATTGTTAATTGTTGTAAATGGCGCTTGATAAATTGTTGCCATCTTGTTCATTGATACACCCAAAGTTTTATTTATATCATCTTTGGTAAATTCACTGGTAGTAATTATATGTTTTGCTTTTTTTACTGCATTTCTGATGACTATACGATGTACAAAATCTTTTAACCAAAATTTTATAGGCCCCAATGTAGTTGCTTCTGGTCTAGGAAAATGAAACATTATCAAATCATGAATAGTGACTATATACAAACCATTATAAAACAAAGGTATATTCCAATGAGGAAAATGCATCAAATCTACTTTTTCTCTTTTAATTATTTTATTTAATTTTATTTGCTCTGCCCAGCTATACCATGATATATCTGCCTCAACTTGTTTAAAATTTTTACTTTTAAACTTATTATTATCAATCTTTTTTACAAATAAAATATATTGATTATTATTATCAATTTTTTGCAAACTTAGAATCAATTGTTCCACATAACGCCCGATACCAAAGCCACCGCCCATCATTCTAGCGTCAATTCCTATACGCATAAATTATTTTGTATCATTATTAATTATTCCTCCGTCACCACAAATATCTTTAGCCTCTTTTAACAAATTTTCCAACTTTTTATCCTTTATACCCAAATTTTTCAATAAATAAATTTTTTCTGGTAAATCCTGAACCAAAACTACATTATTGTCCAAAAGCATACGTTTTTCATTATCATTAATTGTAGTCAAACATGTCAATGGGTGTAAACCAGTCTCTTCAATCAACACTTCCACCCCTCTACCTTTTGGATAATTCCAACCTATCATCTTCATTCCATTGCACTCACCATAAGCAATAGCATCTTGTGATAATCGAGTATTTGTAATCACCCATGCTTTATGTATTTTATGGCACAATTTTTTATCATCCATTTTTTCCAAAATATCACGAAATCTAGAATGAACATACAATGCTACTTTGACATCTGTTGACCGCGCTTGATCAGCATGAAATTTACACTCCATAAAATAATGCTTCTCATCATTTTTTGCCACGACATCAACTTCATGATTTACACACTTACCTTTTACAACTACACCAACCTGAACATTGAAACCTTTTCTATTAAATATCTCACCAATAAATCTCTCAAAAGGAAATCCTGTAGGCCCTAAAGCAGTAATAGCCTTTTTTAAACTATAACGCGCAGCAATCGGTCTAGCATTTTCTCTTTTTAAAATTTTATAAGCCAAATTA
>Ga0209343_10010371_pt1 | contig 10606 bp, 15 predicted proteins | sample RifCSPlowO2_02_FD_184026 | JGI IMG/M metagenome (GOLD analysis project Ga0209343, IMG submission 184026) | Groundwater microbial communities from Rifle, Colorado - Rifle CSP2_plank lowO2_0.2 (SPAdes) (version 2) | ecosystem: Environmental > Aquatic > Deep subsurface > Groundwater | place...
CGCGGTTGGCGCCGAGCTGGCCGGCGGCGGCTTCGATACGGCGCTCCTCCTGCCGAATTCCCTGCACGCCGCGCTCATCGCATCGCGCGCCGGCATTCCGGAGCGCTGGGGGTATCGCACCAGCTGGCGCGGGCGGTTGCTGACGCGCGCGATCACGCCGCCCGCCGGATTGCATCAGGTGGAGTACTACCGGCACCTCGTGCATGCGCTCGACTTTCCGAACGGTTCGATCGAGCCGCGCGTCACGGTGACGGACGCCGTACGGGACGCTGGCGCGGGCGCGCTCGGCGCCGCGGGGTGGGATGGCCGCGCCCCGCTCGTGGCCCTGGCGCCGGGCGCCGCATCCGGCGGCGCGAAACGCTGGCCGCCGGCGCGGTTTGCGGCCCTGGCCGAAGGCCTGATGGCCGACGGTGTGCGATCGGTGTTGATCGGCACTGCCGCCGACGCCGGCGTCGGCGCCGAGGTTCTTCGCGCCGCCACCGGATCCCGCGGCATCTTCAGCCTGATCGGCCGGACCGATCTGACGACGCTGGCTGGCGTGCTGGCCGCGTGTCGTGCGCTCGTCACCAACGATTCGGGCGCCATGCACTTTGGCGCCGCCGTCGGCGTCCGGGTCACCGGGGTCTTCGGTCCGACGATCGAAGACGCGACACGGCCGATGGGCGATGGGCATGCCGTGCTGACCCATCCCGTGTGGTGCCGGCCCTGCATGTTGCGCGAGTGCCCGCTCGACCATCAGTGCATGCTGGGCATCGGCGTCGACGCGGTCCTCGACGCGACGCGAAGGTCGCTGTGACGCTGCCGGCCGAGACCCGTCCCGCCGTCTTTCTGGACCGCGACGGCACGATGATCGAGGATGTCGGCTACCTGGATCGCCTGGATCGCGTCGCGTGGTTCCCGTGGACCGTGGATGCGATTCGCGCGCTCAATCGCGCGGGCCTGCCGGTGGTGGTCGTCACGAACCAGTCCGGGATCGCGCGTGGGTTCTTCACGGAATCGTTCGTGGACGAGACGCACCGGCACATGACCGCCTATCTCGCGGCTGGCGCCGCGCACGTCGACGCGTATTACTATTGTCCGCACTATGCATCCGGTACGGTGGCCGAATACGCACGACGCTGCGATTGCCGGAAGCCGGGGCGCGGCCTCGTCGACCGGGCGGTGCGCGATCTCAGCCTCGACCCGGCCCGCTCGTTCGTCGTCGGCGACAAGTGGCTGGATGTCGAACTGGGGCGCCGCATTGGTGCACGCGGCATCCTGGTCCGGACCGGCCTGGGCGGCGCCGAGGAAGGTCGCGCGCCGGCGGATGTGAGGGCCGACGCGGTCGTCGACAATCTCGCGGCGGCCGCGAGCTGGATTCTCCGCTGCCTGAGGCCCGAAGCCTAAGGCCCGAAGCCCGAAGCCTGGATTCAATATGCTCATAGCTCGTTCCGTTCATCCCCTCCCCGGCGAGGCCGAGCGCAGAGAGCGCCTCCTGGCCCTCGTTGACGGCTTCTCGAGCCGACGTGTGCTGGTGCTCGGCGACCTCATCGCCGACGAATTCATTTACGGTGAGGTATCGCGCGTTTCGCGCGAAGCGCCCGTGCTGATCCTCAAGTACGACACCACGCAAATCGTCGCGGGCGGGGCCGGGAACGCCGCCAACAACGTGGCCGCGCTTGGCGGCCGGGCCGGCTTGGTCGGGCTGACCGGCGCCGACCCCGAGGGGCGCCGGCTGCTGGCGAGTTTTCGTCCCGGCGTCGATCGCCGGCACGTCGTGCGGGCGCGCGGATACCGGACCCCGGTCAAGACCCGCATTCTCGCCGGGGGCGTCCACGCCGCGCGGCAGCAGGTCGTGCGGATCGATCGCGCGACCGACTGGCCGCTGGACGAGGCCATCAGCCGCACGCTGGCGAGGAAGATTGCGCCGGCGCTCGACGCCTGCGACGCCGTGCTGCTGTCCGACTATGGATCCGGTCTCGTGACGCCCGCGCTTGCCGACACGATCCGGCGAACCGTCGTGCGCCGCACCCGTCGTCGTCCGGTTCCCGTCCTGGTGGATTCGCGATACCGTCTCGGCGACTTTCGCGGGCTGACCGCGTGCACGCCGAACGAGTCGGAAGTGGAGCACGTGCTCGGCCTCCATATAGACGAGGACCCCGACGCGCTGGAGCGGGCGGGCCGCCTGCTGCTCCGTCGCACCGGGATGCAGGCCGTCCTCATCACGCGCGGCAGCCGAGGGATGGCGCTGTTTCAACCCAGGCAGGCCACGATCCACGTACCGATTTTCGGATCGGACGAGGTGACCGATGTGACGGGCGCCGGCGATACGGTGATCGCGACCTTCGGCCTGGCGCTCGCCGCCGGCGCGTCGTTCTACGAAGCCGCGCGGCTGGCCAACTACGCGGGTGGGATTGTGGTGATGAAGCGCGGCACGGCCACGGTGTCGGCGAAGGAACTGGCCGACGCGATTGCGAGTGACCACGACACATCTCTCGAACACTGGTCGCAGGAAGGACCGCCCCAAGGGCGACGGGTCTAGCAGCGAGGAGCGGCGGGGATCGGCGATCGGGGACCAGGAATGGAGAAGTAGCGCAGGATTTCAGTCCTGCTTGACCATGGGACGCGTGGTTTCAGAACACGAGCTCGTTGCCGCCGTGGCGTGCGATCGCGCGGCGGGGCGGACCGTCGCGTTCGCGAACGGGTGTTTCGATCTGCTGCACGTGGGCCACGTCCGGTATCTGCAAGGCGCCGCGGCTGAAGCCGATCGCCTGATCGTCGCGGTCAACGACGATGCATCAGTGACCGGGTTGAAGGGATTCGGACGCCCGATTCTTCCGGCCGCCGCTCGTGCCGAACTCGTGGCCGCGCTCCGGGGCGTCGACTACGTCGTCGTGTTCGGCGACCCGAACGTCGAGCGCCTGCTGATCCGGCTGAAGCCGGACGTCCACTGCAAAGGGACCGACTACGCCGTCGACTCCGTGCCCGAACGCGCGGTCGTCCAGGCGTACGGCGGCCGCACGGCGATCGTGGGCGACAAGAAGGACCACTCCACGCGCGACCTGCTTGAGCGCCTCCAGTCGCGGACCACGGACGACGCACCAGGCACGAAGGACCGGACGCCGCGGTGAGCCGCTTCCTGATCGTGCGCCTGGGCGCCCTAGGGGACATCGTGCACGGCATCCCCGTGGCGGCAGCCCTGCGACGGGCGTATCCGGCGGCGCGCATCGACTGGCTGGTGGGTGCCAGGCATCGCGAGATCCTGGATCTCGTTCCGGTGATCGATCGCCGGCTCGTGATCAACGATCGCAGCGACGCGTCCGGAGGCACGTCGCTCGTGTCGGCGGTCCGCGAGTTGCGCCGGGCCCGGTACGATGTGGCGATCGACCTGCAGGGACTCATGAAGTCGGCGCTGCTCGCGCGCAGTTCCGGCGCACCGCGCGTCATCGGTTTCTCCGCACGCTATGCGCGCGAGAGCCTCGCGCGTCTCTTCTACACCGACGCCCACCATCCGGGTCGCGGCGGGTTGCGCGATCTGCGCGAAACGCGGCACGTGGTCGAGATCAACCTCGGCCTGCTCCAGACACTGGGGTTGACGGCGTCAAAGGCCGAGTTCCCCATCGACCACGTTGACTCGGATGCCGCGCGCTGGGTTGGGCGGCAGACGGGCGGACGCTACGCGCTGCTCAACCCCGGAGCCGCGTGGCCCAACAAGCGCTGGCCGCCCGCGCGTCTGGGCGCCGTGGCGTCCGCGCTGCGCGCGCGGCACGGACTGATGTCGGTCGTGCTGTGGGGGCCGGGCGAGGAAGCGCTCGCGCAGGAGGTCGTCGCGGGCGCGGGTGCCGGCGCCGCCGTGGCGTCTCCGAAAACGACAATCGCGGACCTCGTGGCGCTGGCGCGCGGCGCGACCCTGATGGTGTCCGGCGATACCGGCCCCACGCACATCGCGGCCGCGCTTGGCACGCCGCTGGTCGGCATTTACGGACCGACGCGCCCGGTGCGCAACGGCCCGATGTCGCCGGACGATGTGACGGTGTCCCGTGACGGGATCTGCGAGTGCCACCATCGGCGCCGCTGCACGCGCGAGCGGATGTGTCTGCTCGACATCGAAGTCGAGGAAGTGATGGCCGCCGTCGAGCGTCGTCTTTCGACGGGGGTCACACGTGGCTGAGCGTCGCTCGCTCCTCGTCCGCATTGCCCGGCTGCGTGCTCGCCTCACCGAAGCGCTTGCGCGACGGCGGGTCGCGCTCGGGTTCGTGTTCGGCGCCGCCGTCCTCGGGCTCGCCGAACCGACCGCGACGTCGCTGGCGGCGGGTCTGTCCATTGCCGCCGGCGGAGAAGCGATTCGCTTCTGGGCCGCCGGACACCTCAACAAGTCGAGCGAGGTCACGTCCTCGGGGCCGTACCGCTGGTGCGCGCATCCGCTGTACGTCGGATCCTCGGTGATGGGCGTCGGGCTGGCGGTGACGTCCGCGAATCTGGTCGTGGCCGCGCTGATTGCGACCTACCTCACCGTGACGCTCACGGCCGCGATCCGCACCGAAGAGGTGTTCCTGCGGCGGACGTTTGGCGATCGCTGGGACCGCTACAAGCACGGCGACGCGCCGGACGGCCCAGGCGGGCCTGGCCGGACGGTGAACGACCGCCCGTTCAGCCTTGCGCAGGCGCGCGCGAATCGCGAGTACCGGGCGGTGATCGGACTGGGCGTGGCAATATTGCTGCTGGTCCTGAAGGCAACGTATAATAAAATGTTTTGGCGGACAGTCGGGCTGTGAGGCGGGCAATCGGTGGTCTCATGGGTCGTAAGGGCGGTTAGCTCAGTGGTAGAGCACCGGCTTTACACGCCGGCTGCCACAGGTTCGAATCCTGTACCGCCCACGCCTTCGCTCGCTTGTGGCGAGCTTCGGCGCGCAAGCACGCGAGTCGCACTCAGGCGAAGGCGTGTCCGCCGTAGCGCGTCATTGCATTGCGGCGCGAAGGTGGACAGACAGCTCCATTGGGGTCGTAGTTCAGTTGGCTAGAACGCCGGCCTGTCACGCCGGAGGCCGCGGGTTCGAGTCCCGTCGACCCCGCCAACCCGCCAGAAACGTGACACGTCGAGACACCGCCGCGAGCCTGACGTCTCTCAGGAGATCATCGCGGAAATGGTCGGCACGACACGCTCGCGCGTCAACTTCCTCATGGGCAAGTTCAGGAAGCTTGGGTTCATCGAACAGGACGGCGGCGTGCTGCACGTCAAACCTTCCCTCCTGCACGTCGTCCACGATGGAAACCGGGGTGTCTCAAATGGAACATACCCAATCATTCTCCAGGCGCTAGTGTCTGAGAGGAGGCACTGGCCCCGGGCGGGATAATGGTGAAGCTCATTCTTGGAATCGGTGTGGCGCTGCTCGTTGCGCTCGGTGTTGGATGGGCGTGGGGTGCGTCGGGCAGGTCGGATACCGCTCGCGCTCTCCGGAACGCTGAGCTGCGCGGCGGCCTACTCGAAGGGCGCGCCGCGGTGCTCGATGCCCGCCTGGCCATCTACAGCGTCAACTTCGGGGAAGCGAGCCGCCATCTCGAGGCGGCTCGGAGTGCGTTGCGCGCCGCGGATGCGCAACTCAAAGGCCTCGGCCGCCAGGAGGATGCGAAAGGACTGGCGCTGGCCTTGACGCGGATCGACGAGGCTCAGCGCATGGCCGGTCAGCTCAATCAGGACGCGAACGCTCTGGCCGCCGATGCGGCGAAGGCGATCGGCGACGTGCTCGGGAACAGTGCGAAGCCCTGACGCGCGGACGGCGAGAAAAAGGACGTAACGTGACGTGGCAGAAGGAAGGTGCAAAGTGAAGTTGATGATTGCGACGACCGTAGCAACGACATTGGCGTTCACGCCGCTGCTGGCGCAGGACAACGAGCCGGCAAAGCGACTGAACGATGCGGCGATTGTGTTCTCGGAGGTCATGGACGCGCCCGACAAGGGCATTCCGCAGGAGCTCCTCGGAAAAGCCCATTGCATCGTGATTGTCCCCGACCTGAAGACAGCGGCGTTCGTCGTGGGCGGAAAATACGGGAAAGGGTACCTGTCGTGTCGAAGGCAGGATGGAGCGGGTTGGTCTGCGCCCGCCACGGTCCGCATCGAGGGCGGGAGCGTAGGCTTCCAGATCGGCGCGTCTTCGTCGGACTTGATCATGTTGGTCATGAGTGAACGGGGAGCAGATAAGCTGCTCGCAAGCAAGTTCACGTTGGGCGGGGAAGGCTCCGTGGCGGCAGGCCCGGTGGGACGTACGGTGACGGCTCAAACGGATACGCAAATGCGGGCGGACATTCTGTCGTGGTCTCGAACGCAAGGGCTGTTCGCTGGCGTCGCCCTGGAGGGCGCCACGCTACGCGAAGATCTGGATGACAACGCCACACTGTATGGCAAGAGACTGGAAAACCGCACCATCGTGACGAAGGGAGTGCGAGCGCCCAACGCCGCCGCCAGGCTGATCGCTCTGCTGAACCGGTACTCGGCCAAAGAACGCAAGGACTAGCGCGGTGGTCGGCGACGCCGGCGGCGCGATCCTGGCGCGGGACCGCGGCCAGTATCTCGATCTGCCTCCAGGAACCCAAGTTACGCTCATCGTCACATCACTGCGCTACCCCACACCATAGCGACGAGACGCGACTCACGTCGGGAGCGAGGGATGGGATCCCTCGCTCTCGCCGTGCCCGAGGAGGGCGCCGATGAAACCGAGGGCGACAGACGCGATGAGCCCGCCCTGCGCTCCGCCGGCGAGCGCCTTGCCGACAGCGCCGCAGATGGCTGCAATGACGATCAGGACGATGAGCCCCGGTAATGTGATCGTCATTTTTGGAACTCCTCGGTGACCGTCGGCTTCCCGGACGACACCGACAGCATGATCCCCAACCCGACAGCGACGATCGCGCCGATGCCGATCCAAATCGGTGCGACGCGAGCGAGGACGCCGGTCTGCCACAGGGCAAGGCCGATGCCGACGATCAGGATGAAGTACCCGACGAGAAACAGATGAATGAATCGCATGGTGATCCTCAAATGACGACGATTACCCCTGGAGCGGATTTCGCCCCTGAATGATCCGGAGCAGCACGACGACAATCGCGACCACCAGGAGGATGTGGATGAGGCCTCCGAGCGTGTAGGACGTGACGATCCCCAGCAGCCACAAGACGAGAAGAACGACGATGACTGTTGAAAGCATGATGATCTCCTTTCACAACCGTCAACAATCGTAGAACCCGGCCACGAGCGGCGTCTGTTCTCTTGTGCACACCGTCAGAGCCCGGCCGCGTGTCATGCTCGGCGCATGGCGGGGTCGCGATTCTTCGGTCGCAACGCGAGAAGCGGGGAAGAGGCATGTTGAACACCAGGCGCTGGGCGGGTGTCATCGGAGCCCTGACCAGTCTCACGTGGGCGGCTGCGGCCTTCGCTCAACCGCGGGTGAACCCGCAGGCGGCGGCGATGGCCGATTTCAGCAAGAGGATCACGGCCTACCTCGACCTGCAGAAGAAACTCACGGACGATCTGCCTCCCCTCAAACGGACGGACGATCCGGCAGAGATCACCTTGCGGGAAATCGCGCTCGGCGATGCGATCCGGGTGGGACGCCTAGAGGCACACCGTGGAGACATCCTGACGCGGGAGATGGCTCGAGTCTTTCGACGAGTTATCAAGGATGATTTTCGGCGCCGGACTCTGCGGGGCCAGAAGGTCATGCGTGACGATATCCCGCACTTCCACCCGAAGGTCAACCAGTCGTACCCCAGTGCGTGGCCGCTGGCGACGTTCCCGGCCCCGCTCCTCGCCGCGCTTTCGCCGCTTCCCGACGGACTCGAATACCGCCTGCTCAGCGATGCCCTCATTCTCCGCGACGTCAAGGCGAACATCATCGTCGACTTCATCCTCGACGTCTTCTAGGAGGCACAGGTGGCGAAATCGAGTCGTCGATGCGTGGTGGCGCTCGCCGTGTTCGCGGGCTGCTGGCTGGCCAGCCCAGCGGCCCAGGAACTGACGCTCCCCCTGAGGCCGGACTCCGTCCGTTTCGGCGTGATCGGGGACACCGGCACGGGTGCGACTCCTCAGTACGAAGTCGGGCTGCAACTGGCTGCCTATCACGAGAAGTTTCCCTTCACCTTCGTCATCATGATGGGGGACAACCTGTATGGTGCCCAGCGGCCGCAGGACTTCGTGAAGAAATTCGAAGCGCCATACAAGATCCTGCTGGATGCGAAGGTCGCCTTCTACGCGGCCCTCGGCAATCACGACGATCCCAACCAGCGTCTCTACACGCCGTTCAATATGGCGGGCAAGCGGTACTACTCCTTCAGGAAGGGCGACAACGTGCGGTTCTTCGTCCTGGACAGCACCTACATGGATCCCGTGCAGCTCACCTGGCTCGAGCAGGAGCTGAAGTCTTCAGGATCCGACTGGAAGATCGCGTATTTTCATCATCCGCTGTACTCGTCCGGCACGCACGGGTCCCAGACCGACTTGCGCGTCGTGCTCGAGCCGCTGTTCCTCAAGTATGGCGTCGACGTGGTCTTTAGCGGACACGAGCACTTCTACCAGCGCATCAAGCCGCAAAAGGGCATCAATTACTTCGTTTCTGGCGCGGGAGGACAGTTGCGCCAGGGCGATCTCAAGCCGTCCGACCTGACGGCCGCCGGGTTCGATTCGGATCGATCGTTCATGCTCGTCGAAGTGGCGGGGAAGGAGCTGTCCTTCCAGGCCATCAGCCGGACGGGCCGGACGGTCGATAAGGGCACCATCCCAATGCGGGAAGCCGTTTCCAGCACCGCCGCCGGCGAGCCACCCGGGTTCTCCCGGCTCAGGGCGTCTGGTCACGCGCGCGACAGGGCGGGGGCGGGCAGACGGCGTGGCCAGTCGCGTCAGGATGGCTCATCGTCCGACCTGGGGCAGCAGCAGTGATTCGCCACTCGACGCACACCCCGGTCATCTTCTCGCGCATGGGTGCGCTGGTCCGTCAGCTGGCCGTCGGCGCCGTCTTGGCGGCCACCGTTTCACTCATGGCCTGTGCGCATGTGGGTGGGCTGTCGAAGGATCCACCGTCTGACACCGCCGAGATGAGACTGGCGGCTATCCGCCGGGCGCACGTCTGGGCACCTACCGAGGTGGCCTCGATGGACCTGATGGCCGGGCCGTCCGATCCGGGCGCGTTCCCGCCGAACGCCACCGTCACCTGCGACTACGTGGACAAGAAGATGGGCGGCCGCTCCCCGAAGTTCACCTGCGTGATCCCGCCAGACGACGAACTGAAGGTGAAATTCGGCCCGAGCAACGGTGAAGTGTACGCAGAGGTGGCGGCCAGCCGCCTCTTCTGGGCGCTGGGGTTTGGGGCGGATCACATGTATCCCGTTCGCGTCGTGTGTCGCGGCTGTCCGTCGAATATCCAGGGCACCGACGTCGCGTCCATCCAACGAAAGATGCCCGGGAAGGAGATCGAGACGGCCACAGACTCAGGGTGGGCCTGGGCAGCGCTCGATCTGGTGGACCCGATCACGGATGGCGCCCCGAGGGCCGAGCGCGACGCGCTGAAGCTGCTGGCCGTCTTCATTCAGCACACGGACAGCAAACCGGAGCAGCAACGTCTGATCTGCGTCGGTCAGCAGGGGAAGCGGCAGGCCGGCAAGCCGTGCGCGGAGACGTTCATGATGGTGCACGATCTCGGACTGACCTTCGGGCACGCGAATCTGTTCAACCGCAACAGCGTGGGCAGCGTGAATTTGAGGGAATGGTCACACGCATCCATCTGGAAGAATCCGGCGCGCTGCGTCACCAACCTGCCGAAGTCGCTGACCGGTACGCTGAAGAATCCGTCGATCACTGAGGCCGGGCGCCGGTTCCTGGCCGATTTGCTCGCGCAGCTGACCGACACCCAACTGCACGATCTCTTTGACGTCGCCAGGGTCACCCACCGTTTGGGGGCTACAAAGGGCCCGGCCGGCGGCACGACGATCGAGCAGTGGGTCGACACGTTCAAGCAGAAGCGGAGCGAAATCGTGAACCACACCTGTCCGGGATAGGCCTTGTTTGCGCATGGATCGCTGCGCGTGCCACGTCCGTGCGGCCGTCCTTGCGCGCATGTGAAGAGATTGAGGAATCCTATGAGACCCATTGCGATCGTTGGCGTGGTGTTGATCGTGTTCGGCCTGGCGGCGCTTGCCTATCAGGGCGTTACCTACACCAGTCGCGAAACGGTCATCGACATCGGCCCCCTGCATGCGACCGCGGATCGACAGAAGACGCTGCCGCTGCCGCCGGTCGTAGGGATTGCGGCCGTGGCCGGTGGCGTAGCGCTGCTGATCGCGGGGGCCCGAAAGCGCGCGTAGGAGCGCCAGAGGGATCACGAATCGAGGGGTGCGTCCAACCCCAGATCCAGCGCGACCGCGATCTTGAGGATGTCTGTTTCGGTCAGGAGCTGCTGCACGCGCTCGTCGTGAATCGCGACGCGGACGCCCGCGTGCGTGCACAGGCCGTGCAACATGTGGAGCATCGCCGTCAGCTCCTGCTCGGCCAGGAGGTTGACCTGAAGGTCCAGGTGCCCCCGGCGTTCGGCAAGTCGCGTCATGTGGTTCTGCGTCATCAGGACCACGTTCGTGAGGAAGA
>Ga0209343_10010372_pt1 | contig 10606 bp, 8 predicted proteins | sample RifCSPlowO2_02_FD_184026 | JGI IMG/M metagenome (GOLD analysis project Ga0209343, IMG submission 184026) | Groundwater microbial communities from Rifle, Colorado - Rifle CSP2_plank lowO2_0.2 (SPAdes) (version 2) | ecosystem: Environmental > Aquatic > Deep subsurface > Groundwater | place: Rifle...
GCCGACACGCTCGGCGCCGAAATCCTGCGCCTGTGGGCGGCGGCGACCGATTATTCCGGCGACATGTCGATCTCCAACGAGATCCTCAAGCGCGTGGTGGAGAGCTACCGGCGCATCCGCAATACGCTGCGCTTCCTGCTCGCCAACACCGCGGACTTCAATCCGGCCCGGCACATGCTCCCCGTGGCCGAGTGGGTGGAGATCGACCGCTACGCCGTGGCGCTCACCGCAAGGCTGCAGCAGGCGGTCATCGCCGAGTACGACCGCTACGAGTTCCACCTCATCGCGGCGCGGCTGCAGACGTTCTGCTCCGAGGACCTCGGCGCGTTCTACCTCGACATCCTGAAGGACCGGCTCTACACCGGCGGCACGGATTCGCGCGCCCGCCGCTCGGCGCAGAACGCGATTCATCACATCACCCAGAGCCTGGTGAGGCTGATGGCCCCGATCCTGTCGTTTACCGCCGAGGAGGTCTGGAGCCACTGCGGCGCGGGGAGCGAAAGTGTGTTCCTGCACACCTGGTACGAACTGCCGGAGGATCCCGATGCCGCGGCGCTGCTCGCGCGCTGGGAACTCATCCGCCAGGCCAAGGGCGAGGTGCAGAAGGAACTGGAAGCGCTGCGCGTCGCGGGGAAGATCGGCTCGTCGCTGCAGGCCGAGGTCGAAGTTGACGCGGCGGGGGACAGATACGCCGCGCTTGCCGCGCTGGGAGAGGACCTGCGCTTCGCATTCATCACTTCGCAGGCCGTGGTGCGCAAGGTCGCCTCGGAGGTCGAGGCGAAAGTGCTCGCCGCGCCCAGCCCGCACGTGAAATGCGGCCGCTGCTGGCATTACCGCGCGGACGTCGGCGCGAACCCCGAACACCCGACCCTGTGTGCTCGCTGCGAGGACAATCTCCATGGCAGGGGCGAATCGCGGAGACATGCGTGAACAATATTCTGCGACGCGCGTCGTGCGCTGCGCGCAGGGCCGGCTAGGCGATGAATACGACCCGCGCGCTAAGCTTGGCGGTATGGGTTTCCCTCGCCCTCGTGATCGCCCTGGCCGACCAGGGCACCAAGCAGTTCATCGGCTCATGGCTCGCGCCCGGGGAAACACGCGGCGTCACCGGTTTCTTCAACCTGGTGCTTGTTTTCAACCGCGGTGCAGCGTTCAGTTTTCTCTCCGACGCCGCGGGCTGGCAGCGCGAATTCTTCATTGGCGTGGCGCTGATTGCCTCGGTTCTCATCTTCGCATTGCTGTGGCGAAGGCCCGGCGACGGACTGTTTTGCGCGGGCCTCGCGCTCATCCTCGGCGGGGCGCTCGGGAACCTCTGGGACCGCATCGCGCTCGGGCACGTCGTGGACTTCCTCGATTTTCACGCCTTCGGCTACCACTGGCCGGCGTTCAACCTCGCCGACAGCGCGATCACGGTCGGCGTGGCACTGCTCATCATCGACGGCTTTCGCGCGTCCGGGCCGCCGGCAGTCCAAGAGGCCGTTTCAGAATTGCCGAAACGGCCCTGACTTAGGGGAACACGAGGGGAGGTATCCCCTCATTTTGTAATGAACTCTAAGGCCGCCCTGCAATCGAATGCGAATATGAACCCGAACGAAACGGATATGGATGTAGTGCTGGCCAATCCGCGCGGCTTCTGCGCGGGCGTGGAGCGGGCCATCGGCATCGTCGAGCGCGCGCTTTCGATCTACGGCGCGCCGATCTACGTGCGCCACGAGGTGGTGCACAACAAGTTCGTGGTCGATGATCTGCGCCGCAAGGGCGCGATTTTTGTCGAGAAGATCTCCGAGGTGCCGGCGGGAGCGACGCTCATTTTCAGCGCCCACGGCGTGGCGAAGGCGGTGCGCGCGGATGCCGAGGCCCGCGGCCTGCGGGTTTTCGATGCCACCTGTCCGCTGGTCACCAAGGTGCACGTCGAGGTGGCGAAAATGCGCGAGACCGGGCGCGAGATCATCATGATCGGCCACCGCGGCCACCCCGAGGTGCAGGGCACGATGGGCCAGTCCCCCGACGGCATGTACCTCGTGGAAACGGTACAGGATGTCGCCCACCTTGAGGTCCGGGATCCCGACCGGCTCGCCTACGTGACGCAGACCACGCTGTCGGTGGACGATGCGGCGACCGTGGTGGATGCGCTGCGGGCGCGCTTTCCCGCCATCGCCGGGCCGAAGAAGGACGACATCTGCTACGCGACCCAGAACCGGCAGGATGCGGTGAAGTTCATGGCGCAGCAGTGCGACCTGGTGATCGTGGTCGGCTCGCCGAACAGCTCCAACTCCAACCGCCTGCGCGAGGTCGCGCAAAGCCGCGGAATCGAGGCCTACATGGTCGACAACGCGACGCAGTTGCAGCCGGAATGGATCGCGCGCAAGCGGCGCATCGGCGTGACCGCCGGCGCATCCGCGCCTGAGGTGCTGGTCCAGGCGGTCATCGCCAAGCTCGCCGACCTGGGCGCGACCCGCGTCGCGCAGCTCGAAGGCATCGAAGAAAACGTGGTGTTCCCGCTGCCCAAAGGGTTGGCCGCCAACGGCTGACATGCGCGGGGCATTTGAAGCATGCGTGATTTTTTCCGCATCTCCCGGACCGATCCGTCAACGTGCCGACCGGTCATCGGCGCAGATGGCCCTTTCATCGTGTGCGCTGGCGCTGCAGGGGGTTGTTCACTATCATTTAACGAGCCAAAGAAGGAGAGCGACATGGAACTATTCCCGGCGGTAGGTCGTGAACTCGCGACATCCAGCCGCTCGCAAGGGCAGGGGAGCGCTCCCGCAATGCGTTCGCGGGGATTTACCCTGATCGAATTGATGATCACTGTGGCGATCGTAGCCATTCTGGCGGCGGTCGCCTACCCGTCCTACACCTCGCACATCAGGAAGGGATACCGGGCGGCGGCGCAGAGCTATCTCATGGAACTGGCGCTGAAACAGACCCAGTACCTGCTCGACAACCGCGCGTATGCGCCGACCGAGGCTGCCATTAACGCCACGGCGCCGACCGACGTGAGCAACAACTACACCATCAGCTTCGAGGTGGTGGCCGGCCCGCCGCCGACGTTCAAAATTACCGCCGCTCCGCAAGGCACCATGGCGAGCGACGTCACGCTGACCATCAACCAGGCCGGCCAGAAGACGCCATCCGACAAGTGGTGACAGATGGATACGCAATGCACGCGCGGCAAGGGCTTTACGATGATCGAACTACTGGTGACGGTGGCCATTATCGCGATTCTTGCAGGGGTGGCAACCCCGTCCTTCGTGCGCCTGATCGCCGACCAGCGTGCGAAGGCCGCCGCGACCGACCTGTACACCGCGATGAGCGTGACCCGCAGCGAGGCCATCAAGCACAACCAGAACGTGTCGCTGCTGCCCAAGTCCAGCGACTGGGCGAACGGCTGGGTCATTGCAAACCCGGTAGGCGGCGCCGACCTGCTGGATATGAATGCCACCGGAGTGCCGGTCACGGGCGGCCCTGCGTCGGTGATCTACAACGCCGGCGGGCGTCTCGCCGGCGCCACAGCGCCATCCTTCACGATCGGCGAGTCGGGAATGCCCCAGCGCTGCCTGAGTGTGGACCTGAGCGGCCGCCCGAACATCAAGGCATCGGCATGCTGATCACGCGCGCCGCCTGCGGCCGCCAGGCAGGCACGACCATGCTGGAAGTGCTGGTCACGCTGGTCATTCTCGCCTTCGGCCTGCTTGGGCTCGCCGGACTGCACATCAAGATCCAGACCCTGGACATGGAGGCCTACCAGCGGGCGCAGGGGATTCTGCTGCTGCGTGACATGGTGGAGCGCGTCAAGGCCAACAGCGCCAACGCCGCGGACTATGTGCCGGCGAGCCCGAGCACGATGTACGGAACGGTCAACCCCCTTACGGACACATTGCAAGACTGCGCGGATGCGGCGACGTTCGACACCCAGGCCAAGCGCGACCTCTGCGAGTGGAGCAACGCGCTCAAGGGGGCCTCGGAATCCTCCAGCGGCACCAAGGTCGGGGCGATGATCGGCGCGCGCGGCTGCATCCAGGAGATCACGGCCCCCGACCCGACCTCCGGCATCTGCCAACCGGGAACCTATCGGGTCGCCGTCGCATGGCAGGGCCTGTTCGCGACCTCCGCGCCTGCGCTCAGCTGCGGCTCGGGCCAGTACGGGACCAACGAGGCCATACGCCGCGCCATCTCCAGCGACATGGTGATCGGGCTGGCATCATGCATCTGATACGCCTCATGCCCAGCCGCCGCAACTTCCGCGCCGAGCGCGGATTCACGCTCATCGAGCTGATGATCGCGGTAGGGCTTTCGCTCATGATTCTCGCCGGGCTGGTCACCGTGTTCGTCAATAACAGCAACACGCGCAAGGAAATCGAGCGCACCACGCGGCAGATCGAAAACGGGCGTTATGCCACCGATCTCCTGTCGAACAACCTCGTGCATGCGGGATTTTTCTCCGAGTTCGATCCCACGCTCGTGCCGAATCCCGGTGCGGTGCCGGAAGCCTGCTCGACGGACCCAAATGACATACAGGCGGGGCTGGCGCTGCCGATCCAGGGCTACCGCAGCGCGACCGCGGCCACGGCGGGACTGGCCTGCCTCACCGACCTGAAGGACGACACCGACGTTGTCGTGGTCAGGCGCGCCAGCACCTGCGTCGCCGGAAGCGCCGGCTGCGATGCGCTCGCCACCGGTGACTTCTACTATTTCCAGGCCTCGCTGTGCAATCCGGCCGAAGGCAACGAGGAGCTGGCCTCGCCAACCGTCACCGACTGGTACAAGCTGGATACCGTCACGGCCAATCTCGACCGGCACAAGCGCACCTGTTACGTGTCGGGTTGCGTGTGCTCGAGCGGGCCGCCGCTGGCGGATATCCGCCGCTACCACACGCATATCTATTTCGTGGCCAACAACAGCGTCGGGACGGACGGGGTTCCGACGCTCAAGCGCGCCGAGCTCACCGGCAGCGGATTCGCCATCGTTCCGCTGGTGGAGGGCATCGAGAACCTCAAGCTGGAATACGGCATCGACGCCAACGGCGACGGCATGCCCGAGAGCTATTCGCCGACGCCGGACACGGTGGCCAACTGGCGCAACGTCACCACGGCAAAAGTGTATGTGCTGGCGCGCAACACCGAAGAATCGCCCGGCTACACGAACAGCAAGACCTACACGCTGGACAGCGCAACCACGATCGTCGCTCCCGGTGACCGCTACCGCCGCCACGTCTTCAATACCGCGGTTAAGCTGGCCAACGTGGCCGGACGCAGGGGCATATGAACATGAACTCCCTCAGGAAACGCCAATCCGGGACCACGCTGGTGATCGCCATGCTGATGCTGGTGATGATGACGCTGCTCGCGCTCACCGGCTTCAACCTGGGCCGTGGCGAATACCAGATCATCAGCAACATGCAGTTCCAGAGCGAGGCTGCTTCCGCGGCGCAGATGGCGCTCGAGCAGGTCGTGAGCAACCTGACTTTTTCGTCGAATCCCGCGAACGTTTTCCCAAACCCTTGCAGCGGAGCCAACACGATCTGCTACGACACCAACGGTGACACGCTTACGGATTTGGAGGTCACCATCAGGTCGCGAGGCGACCCGGCCAAGCCGGCCTGCATCGCCGCGAAGGTCATCAAGAACGCGGCCCTGAACCTGGCCATCGCTGACGATCTGGGCTGCTCGACCGGCGCCAGCCAGTCCTTCGGCATTGCGGGCGCCGCCACGGGCGATTCGCTGTGCGCCGACAGTATCTGGGATGTGCAGGCCGTGGCGGTCGACTCTGTGACTCAGGCCAGGGCCACCCTTACCGAAGGCATGTCCGTGAGGGTGTCCTCGGACAACATCATCAACAGCTGCCCCTGAGGGCAGGAGAAGCCACATGAAGCCCTTCACGATGGAAAGATCCCGCACCGGGTTACTGATGTGGGCGCTGTGCGCGTGCCTGGCTGTTCTACCGGCGCGAGCGCCGGCCGAGGACATCGACATCTTCGTCACCGACACCTCGTCCACGAGCACCTTCGACAACCCGAACGTGCTGATCATCCTGGACAATACCGCCAACTGGTCGCGTGCCGATCAGCAATGGCCGGGCGGCGTCAAGCAGGGGGAATCCGAGCTGCAGGCCATCAAGACCGTCATCGGACAGCTGGACGACAGCATCAACGTCGGGCTGATGCTGTTTACCGACAGCGGCTCCGGCCGGGAAGGCGGCTATATCCGTTTTCCGGTCGTGCAGATGACGGACGCGAACAAGACTGCATTCCAGAACCTCGCGCAGTACATCTTCGACAATTTCCAGAGCCCGTCGGAGAAGACCTCCGCGAGCGCCAACTACAGCGCGGTCATGTTCGACGCGTTCAAGTATTTCGGCGGCTACACATCGCCTGCCAACGTCGCCTCCGGCACGGCGGGCACGCCGGCGGATGCGACCCACTTCGGCCCCGACGTCTTCAACCAGCGCACCGACGCGACGCTCGCGAACGTGGGCGGCTACACGAGCGCCGCGCTCACTACGTACTCCGGCCCCATTTCCTCGGCCAATTCCTGCGCCAAGAACTTCGTGATTTTCATCGGCAACGGGTTCCCGGACACGGATATCGGCAGCCCTGATTTCATGGATACTTACCTGAGCGGCATCGGCGGCAACACAGCCCAGCTCGCCGTGCCCGGGTTCACCACCCTCAACGTGACGGGCACCACCGACCTCGGCTATACGTCGGGCTGCTACGCGAGCCAGGCCGCCTGCCAGACGACGGACTTCGCCTCCCAGTGCGGAACCGGGCTCACCTACGAAACCTGCAGTTGCTCCGGGACGTCCACCACGACGCTGGATGCCTGCCCGTCCGGGCAGAGCCGCTACCAGGTGCTGGGTAATACGACCTCGTCGTCCTCGAGCACGACGACGACCACTACCACCAATACCGGCGCAACCCCCGCCTGCTATGCGAGCGCGCCGACCCCGACGACGGACGCTAACCAGTTCGGCATGACCTGCCCGTCCACCTCGTCCGCGGGTTCCGGCAACACGACCACGACCACCACCTACTCTTGTTCGTATGCCGTCGGCGCGGTCTCGACGGGAGGCACGTCGTGCTCGACCAGCTCGACCACCGGACCCACCGTGGGCACCCCGGTTGCTTCCACGGCCCCCACCAACAGCTGTTATGCGTCCAACTCCACCGGCGACACCAACGCGACGAACGCAATTTCCGGCAACACTGACCGTGGCGGCCTGGCCTGCCCGTCGACCTCGACCGTGACCTCCGGCAACACGACCACGACCACCACTTATTCCTGCTCGTTCGCAGAGTCGGGCCGCACGACCTCCGGCGCAGCATGCTCGAGCACGACCCTCACCGGCCCGACCGCCGGCACGGCAGTGGTCACGACGGCCTATTCGAACTCCTGTTATACCAACACGAGCAATGCGAACGCCGGCATTGCGGCCGGTGATCACGGTGGGCTGACCTGCCCGGCCTCGACAAGTACCACGGACTCGAACGGCGTTAGCACAACCACCACCTACGCCTGCACTTACGCCCGCGATACGGGCAGCGGCGCCACGCAGCACGGCGCGTGCGCGACGGGCTCCGATCAGTTCCGGGTGGCCCAGACCGCGACCCCAAACGTTACCACTGCACAAACTCAGACGCGCCACACCGTCACCATGACCGCCACGCCCAGCGTGACCACGGTGACCACGGCCTCGGGCGGGGACCATTATGTCGTGAACCAGACCGTCGTAGCCACGGCGACCGCGGTGACGACAGGCGGCAGCTCGACCGTGCTGGGCAATACCGCAGCCTGCTACAGCGCGCCGCCGACCGGCACGCCGACCGATTTCTCCTGCGCCGGCTACAGCTCCTGCACCTTCGGCGGGGCGACCACGACCGCAGCCTGCCCGAGCGGCACGCGCTTCCTCGTGCAGGGCAATTCCACCACCAGCACGGTGGTGTCGAACAACACCTATGCCGTGCCAACGTCGAACAAGCAGCGTATGACCGACGAGTGGGCACGCTATATGTTCCAGACCGACGCCAATGGCGTCGCCAGCCAGCAGAACATCTCCACCTACACCATCGACGTGTTCAACGCCAAGCAGGACGCGGATCAGACGGCGCTGATGATGAGCATGGCGCGCGTCGGCGGCGGCAAGTACTTCGCCGCGAAGAACGAGAACGCCATCGTCAGCGCGCTGAAGGAGATCATGTCGGAGATTCAGGCGGTGAACACCGTGTTCGCCTCGGCGAGCCTTCCGGTGAACGCCACCAACCGCGCGCAGAACGAGAACCAGGTGTTCATCGGCATGTTCCGCCCCGATCCGTCGGCCAGACCGCGCTGGTACGGCAACGTCAAGCGCTACCAGTTGGCGAACTTTTCGGGCGTGGTCGACCTGGCCGACTTCAACGGCAACCGGGCGGTCAACCTGCAGACCGGCTTTATTTCGGAGTGTGCCACCAGCTGGTGGACCAGCGACTCCGGAACGTATTGGCAGACCGTGCCGAGCAATCCGCCGGCGGAGGGCACGTGCACCACCAGCAGCTTCAACACGTGGTCCGATTCGCCGGACGGCCCGCAGGTGGAAAAGGGTGCCGCTGCCGAAGTCAACCGCAAGGGCAACAATCCGCCCGCCACGGACTCGAGCCCGACCTGGGCCTCCAATCGCAACGTCAAGACGGTTTCCGGAACGTCGCTCGTGGATTTCACCGCGGCCAGCAGCGGACTTGCGCAATCCCTGGTCGATTTCACCTTGGGCAAGGACGTCAACGACGAGAATGCCAACGGCCTGACCACGACCGAAACCCGTCCGTCGCTGCATGGCGACGTCATCCATTCGCGTCCGCTGCCGGTGAACTACAGCACCGCAACGAACCTCACCGCGGGCGTCACGGTGTTCTACGGGGCAAACGACGGCACGCTGCGGGCGCTCAACGCGAACAACGGCAAGGAGCGCTGGGCTTTGGTTGCGCCGGAGTTTTTCTCGCGGCTCTCCCGCCTCAACGTCAACTCGCCGATCGTCAAGTTCCCCAACCAGGCAACAGGCATCACGCCCACGCCGACCCGGAAGGATTATTTCTGGGACGGATCGGTCGGGATCTACCAGACTCTGGACAACTCCAATATCTGGATTTTCCCGACCATGCGCCGCGGCGGCCGGATGCTGTATGGCCTGGACGTCACCACGGTAGATACGCCGACGCTGCTGTGGAAGCTGGGTTGTCCGAACCTGACGGATGACACCGGCTGCTCCGCGCCGGTCAGCGCGGACGTGTCCAAGCTGGACGGCACGGACGGGAAGTCGGCTATCGGCCAGACCTGGAGCATGCCCGCTGTGGCATTCATCAAGGGCTACTCCTCGCCAACCGAGCCGGTCCTCGTCGCCGCCGGGGGCTACGACGGCTGCGAGGACGACAACTCGTCCGCGCCGAGTTGCGCCAGCCCGAAGGGGGCTGCCATCTACGTGATCAAGGCGAGCGATGGCAGCGTCATCAGGAAATTCGACACGGCCCGGAGCGTTGCGTCTGATGTCGCGATGGTCGACGTGGACAACGATGGCTACGTGGATTACGCCTATGTGGCCGATACGGGCGGAAACTTCTACCGCGTCGATTTCGTCAATGGCGCTTCATCGTTCGCCACACTGGGCGAAGCCGACTGGGCCATCTACCGTGTCGCCTACACGAACGGCGCGGGCAGCCCGGTGACCGGCGCGCCGAGAAAGTTCTTCTTCCCGCCGGCCCTGCTCTACAGCTCCAACCGCGTTTATGTGGCCGTGGGTAGCGGAGACCGGGAGCATCCGCTGCAGGGTGACTATCCGTTCACGGACGTACTTAACCGCTTCTATGTCTATCTGGACACGCTGGCCACCAAGCCGACTGATGCCCAATCCGTCAACCTCGACGATGCAACGGTGTTGAATGACAATACCTCGCCATCGTCGTGCAACTCGGAGCAGATCCTGGCCAGTTCCACCAAGAAGGGCTGGTTCATGGACCTGAACCAGTTCGGAACCAAGGATGCGAACGGCCTGACCGGGGAGCAAACGGTGACCTCGGCGCTCATCCTGGGCGGACTGGTCACTTTCAGCACCAACCGGCCGATTCCACCGGCAACTGGGTCCTGTACGACGACATTGGGCGAGGCGCGCGGCTACTGGGTCAATCTGCTCAATGGTTCGGGTGCTATCGGTGTCGGAGCGAGCGGCACCTGCGGCGGCGACCGGTCCGCCACCTTCGTCGGCGGCGGCCTGCCGCCCTCGCCGGTGACGGGCACGGTGCCCATCGACGGCGTGTCGCGGACGGTCCTCATTGGCGCCGTTCAGCGCGACGGCACTGCGAGCGCGCCCATCGGCGGGCAGAAGGTTGTCCCCTCGATCAAGGCCGTCCGCAAGCGCGTGTACTGGTTCAAGAACATCGACAACTGATCATGCGGGCACCGGACCGGTGGCGGGAGGTCTTCCGCTGCCACCGGCGGGTTCGGACGACGGGTCTGCTTTACGCGGGCCCCGGCGGCGGACAATGCGTCCGCCCGTGAAGGAGCAAGCAATGCGAACCATGATGGTGGCAATGGTCCTGGCGGTGGCCATGGCGGGAGGCGCGCCGGCCGCTTTCGCGGCCGAC
>Ga0209343_10010374_pt1 | contig 10605 bp, 5 predicted proteins | sample RifCSPlowO2_02_FD_184026 | JGI IMG/M metagenome (GOLD analysis project Ga0209343, IMG submission 184026) | Groundwater microbial communities from Rifle, Colorado - Rifle CSP2_plank lowO2_0.2 (SPAdes) (version 2) | ecosystem: Environmental > Aquatic > Deep subsurface > Groundwater | place: Rifle...
GCGGCGCTCCAGTACGGCGCGCTGGTTGAGGTAGCCCTTGTCGGTAATCTCACCCGTATCGGGCGAGGGCGGCTCGGTCATCACCAGGGCGCGGGTTGGATGCATCGAGCTTCCCGCGGTTTCGTGGGCGAGCTTGGCGAGGCTTTCGGCGATTTTCGTGCGCACGTCTTGGTTCGCGGCGAACCAGGCGAGGCCCGCATCCTGCGGCGCGTCGCGGCAGAAGCGCATCGCGGTGAGCGGATTCAGAAACAGCAGCGCGCCCACCTCGTCCCGGTCGTGTCCGGTGATCACCGCGTCCTGGATCAGGGGATCGCAGGCGGCGATCGTCCGCATGCGCACCGCGCCGACGTGCACCCAGGTTCCCGTGACAAGCTTGAAGTCCTCGACAACCCGCCCGTCGAAAAGCAAACCCTTCACCGGGTTCGATGCGTCCGCGAATTTCATCGCGTCGCCGATGCGGTAGAAGCGCTCCTCGTCGAATGCGGCGCGCGTGAGATCTTCGCGCCTCAGATATCCCGGCGTCACGTTCGGGCCGCGCACCCGCACCTCGAGCTTGCCGCCCGAAGGCACCAGCTTCAGTTCGCACGCCGCGATCGGTAGCCCGATGTTTCCCGCCTGCTCGCCGGGACCGACCGTGAGCGTCGCCGTGGGCGCGGTTTCGGTGGAACCCCATCCGGCCGCGATCGCGAGTTCCCCGCCGCGTTCGGCAATCGCCAGGTTCTCGATTCGTTCCCAGAGGTTTTGCGGCAGGGCCGCGCCCGCGTACAGAACGACCTCCAGATCCTTGAAGAAACTGCGCCTGAGCGCCGCGTCCGATTCCAGGAACGGCAGCAGCAGGTCGAAGCCGCGCGGGACGTTCGAATACAGCGTCGGCGAGACCTCCTTCAGGTTTCGCGCCGTGGTTTCGATGAGGCCCGGCAGCGGGCGGCCGCCATCGATGTAGAACGAGCCGCCGTTCCTGAGCGCCACGTTGAAGCAGAAGTTGCCCCCGGCGGTGTGATTCCACGGTTGCCAGTCGACCAGCACCGGCGGAGTGTCCTCGAGGAACGGCCAGGTCTGCACGATCATCTGCTGATTTGCGCACAGCATGCGCTGGGTGTTGATCACGCCCTTGGGTTCCCCGGTCGAGCCGGAGGTGAACAGGATCTTGGCGACCGTCTCGGGACCGATGCCGGCGAACGCCTGGTCGACCCGGCTGCCTGCTCGGTTGTCGAGCAGCCGTGAAAACGGGACAGCGCGTGCCACGGCGTCGGCATGGGATCCAAGCACGATCGTCGCGCCCTCCCGAGGCAGCGCGCCGAGCGCGGCAGCGAAGCGCGCGCCATCGGACGCATACACCAGGCCGGGGCGCAGCAGCGCGAAAATGGTCTTGAGTTTGACGAAGTCCTTGGACAACAGCGAATAGGCGGGCGAGATCGGCGCTACCGGCACGCCGACGTGCATCGCCCCAAGCGCAAGCAGCGCGTGGTCGATGCTGTTCTCCGAGAGGATCGCAACCGGCCGCCCCGCGCCCAGGCCCGCATCGAGCAGGGACTGGCCGATGCGGCGCACGGCATCGAGCGCCTGCCGGTAGGTAAGGCTGCGCCAGCCATCATCGAGCCGCTCCCCAAGGTACACTCGCTCGGGTATTTCGCCTGCCCAGCGCTCGAGCCATTCCCCGACCGCGCGCGAGTGGGCCCTGAGCTTCTGCGGCGAGCGCAGCACGCAGGAGCCGTCCGCACGCCTGTCGACGTCCACCAGCGCCGGCGCAAAGCGCAAGCGAGTATGGAGGCGTGTTTTCATGTTTTCCGCCGTTTCGCGCCGATCACATCGGCGGCCTGTTGCGTCCGGCCACGCTGTGCCACGCGTTTCGCCTTACTGTTGCTTCGCGGCGCCCGTTGTCGCCCCGGGACGGGGAAAGCCGGCACCGTCGAGGAGGCTGTTATACAGCGCCGCGTCGAAGCCGCGCTGCACCCGCTGTCCAATGACAAGAACCGGGACAACCGCAGAACCCGCAACCTTGGTCAGTTCCTCCACGGTTTCCGGGGCGGCCACGTCGACTTCCTGGAAGGTGAGCTTGCGGGCCGCGAGGAGATTGCGCGCTTCGTCGCACAGGTTGCCGCAGTCCGCTCTGACGTATAGCTTCAGGGGCGGAAGCGGCTTTGGCGCCTCGGTCCGGACCCGCGCTCGTGCGGGCGGGCCGCTCGCCGGATAGCCTGCCACATCAAGCGCGGACTTCCATATATCGGCTTCAAAGCCGACGGAGATCTGTTTGCCTACGCGCACCACCGGCACCTGAGTCCTGCCGGCAACGCGCTTCAGCTCCTCGACGGATTTCTCATCGCCCACGACGATTTCCTCGAACGGAATGCCCCGTTTCTCGAGCGAATCTCGCGCATCCCTGCATGGCGCGCCGCAGTCGGCGGAGGTGAATAGCGTAACGGGAAAATTGCGCGCGGCGAGCCGGGTTGCGTAGGGCAGGTCGGGCGACTCGGGGGCGCCGGTCGACGCCGGGCGCCGCCGCACTTCCTTCGCATCCGGGGGCGGGGGTTGCTGCGTATAGTGGACTTTTCCGTCCTTGTCGACCCAGCGGTACATCTGTTGCGCTTGAGCACCGGCAATCGCAACGGTGAACAGCACCGCGGCAACGAGCATTGCGCGCATGGTATTTTCCCTTTGGATTGGGACTGATTCGTCGCTTATATGTTCACCTGGCGATCATACCATTGTGCCGCAGCAGTGCGTCGACCCGGGGTTCGCGGCCGCGGAAAGCGCGGAAGGACTCGATGGCCGGCCGGCTGCCGCCTACCGCGAGTATTTCGTCGCGAAACCGTGCGCCGGTATGCGGGTCGAGCACGCCACGCTCGGCATCCGCGTTTTCCTCGAACAGGCTGTAGGCGTCCGCTGACAGCACCTCGGCCCACTTGTAGCTGTAGTAGCCGGCGCAGTACCCTCCGGAGAAGACATGGGAGAAGTTATTGGGGAAGCGGTTGTACACGGGCGGTATGGATACCGCGACGCGGGCGCGGATTTCGTCCAGGAGCGCAAGCGGCGTCTTTTGGCCGTCCGGGTCGAAGTCGTAGTGCAGGTGCATGTCGAACAGCGAGAATTCAAGCTGGCGCACCGTCTGCATGCCGCTCTGGAAGTTCTTCGCGGCCACCATCTTTTCGAACAGCGCTCGGGGAAGCGGCGCGCCGGTGTCGACGTGCGCCGTCATGTGCCGCAGCACATCCCATTCCCAGCAGAAGTTCTCCATGAACTGCGAAGGCAGTTCGACCGCATCCCACTCCACGCCGTGGATGCCTGAGGCGCCCAGGTAATCGACGCGCGAGAGCAGGTGGTGCAGGCCGTGGCCGAATTCGTGGAACAGGGTGATGACTTCGTCGTGGGTGAACAGCGCGCGCTTGCCCCCGGCCGGCGGCGAAAAGTTGCAGACTAGATAGGCGACGGGTGCCTGCACACTGCCGTCCCTGCGCCGGCGCGAAATCGCATCGTCCATCCAGGCCCCGCCACGCTTGGTTTCGCGCGCATACGGGTCGAGGTAAAAGCGACCCAGGGGCGCTTCGGCTCCTCCGCTCGCGCCTGGGTCCGGTCCACCCGATGCGCCGACGATGCGGAAAAAGCGCACGTCGGGGTGCCAGGTTTCGGCGCCGTCGGGCTCGATCCGTATGCCGTAGATCGTCTCGACCACGCGAAACATGCCCTCCAGCACCTTGTGTTCCGGAAAGTACTGCTTCACGTCCTGGTCGGAAAAGGCATAGCGCTTCTGCCGCAGCTTTTCCGAGGCGAAGGCCACGTCACAGGCTTCGAGCTCATCCAGCCCGAGTTCGTGTTTCGCGAACTCGGTGAGTTCGGACCAGTCGCGGCGGGCGAAAGACAGGGCTTTCTGCGCGAGATCGTCGAGGAACGCGAGCACCTCGTTCGGTGACTGAGCCATTTTCGGTATCAGCGACACCTCGGCGTAATTGGCGTAGCCGAGCAGCCGCGCGGCCTCGCGCCGCAGCTTGAGTTCTCGCGCGATGAGCGGCGTGTTGTCGAGTTCCGCGGGCCCGAACTCGCTCGCCCGGGTGACGTAGGCGCGATAGAGCCGCTCGCGCAGCGGACGGCAAAGTGCGTACTGCATGACAGGCGTGTAAGAAGGTGCGTGCAACGTGAATTTCCATCCCGCCGCACCGTCCTTCTGCGCGGCCTCCCGGGCGGCGGCAAGCACATCCTCGGGAATGCCCTCGACGTCGCTTGCGGTCTCGACGGTGGTCGTGTAGGCGTTGGTGGCATCGAGCAGGTTTTCCGAGAACTTCGCCGACAGCGCAGAGAGTTCCTGCTGGATGTCGCCAAAGCGTTTCTTGCCCTCCGGCGGCAGCTCGGCGCCGCCCAGGCGGAAGTCGCGCAGCTCGTTCTCGACGATCTTTCGCTGCGTGCCCGAGAGCCGGGCGAACTGCGCCGAGGCGGCGAGTGCCTTGTATTTCCCGTAAAGCGCGAGGTTCTGCGCGAGTTCGGTGTAGTACTGCGTGATCTTGGGCAGGTTGGTGTTATACGCCTCCCGTATCGCTTCGCTGTCGTCGACGCCGTGCAGATGCCCGACCACGCCCCAGGCGCGCGAAAGCCGCTCGTTCGCATCCTCGAACGGCTGCACGAATTCATCCCAGGTCGAAGGCGTGCCTTCGGCAGTCAGGCGGGCGATCAGCGCGCGGGCTTCATCGAGCAGCGCATCCACTGCCGGCGCGACGTGCTCCGGTTTCACTGCCGCGAAGCGCGGCAGTCCCGTGAAGTCAAGTAACGGATTCATCAGTGATTCAGCATGCCGACGGTCTTGCGCTACCGCCGGGAAAGTAATCGTTCTGAATGTCGATCAGCAGCAAAGCGGTGGTCATGGGTCTCGCGTCCGGTGTGGATGGTAATCAGGCGTTCTTCACGGTGCGCTCGGCCGCGGACACCGTGTTTTCGAGCAGCATGGCAATGGTCATCGGGCCCACGCCGCCGGGAACGGGCGTGAGATGCGAGGCGCGGCCCAGCACGCCCTGAAAATCGACGTCGCCGGCGAGCTTTCCGTGACCATCGGGCAGGCGATTGATGCCGACGTCGATGACCACGGCGCCCGGTTTGACCATGTCGCCGGTCAGGAATCGTGCGCGGCCGATGGCCGCGACGAGGATGTCCGCCTGGCGCGTCATCTCACCCAGGTCCCGCGTTTTCGAGTGGCAGATGGTGACCGTCGCGTTTCTCTGCAGCAGCAGCATTGCCATCGGCTTGCCGACGATGTTGCTGCGGCCAACGATCACGGCGTGCCGGCCTTCGGCGTCGATGCCTTCCCGATCGAGCATTCTCATGACGCCCGCAGGCGTACAGGGAACGAATGCCGGATGGCCGGTGGCGAGCAGGCCCACGTTGAATGGGTGAAAGCCGTCCACGTCCTTGTCCGGCGCGATCGCACGCAGCACCCGCTCACCGGAGACGTGGGCGGGAAGCGGCAACTGCACCAGGATGCCGTGGATGCGCGGATCGTCATTGAGCAGCCGCACCCGCTCCAGTACCTGGGCTTCGGTCGCCGAGGCGGGGAGGTCGTGCTGCTCCGAATGCAGATCGACCTCGGTGCAGGCGCGTCCCTTGTTGCGGACGTAAATGCGCGAGGCGGGATCGTCGCCCGCCAGCACCACCGCAAGACCCGGGACGACCCCCGCCGACTTGAGCGCCTCGATGCGGCCACGCAATTCGTTGCGGACCGCGCGCGAATGTGCGGTGCCGTCGATGATTCGGGTGTCCATGAGGCCTCTAGGTTCGCTGCGAAAAAGGCGCCATTATGACGGTCTGCGCTGTGATTCGCATCTCGCATCGGCTCAATCGCAGTATTGCGTATCGTGGGACTTGATTTTACAATGCGGATAACGCGCTCCCGCTCACGAGGCGAGCCAGCGCGAATTGAGGACTGGAGCACATCGGCTAGAATGAGCCGAACCCATGTGTGCAGTTCCACGGAGGCGATCCCATGTCCGCGGTTCCCGATTTTTCTGCTGCCGACGATCCTGATTCGCTCGAAACCAAGGAATGGCTCGACGCCCTTGAAGCGGTGCTCGACCGCGAAGGCCCCGAGCGCGCCCATCACCTGCTCGGGACGCTGATAGAGAAAGCGCGCCGGTCCGGCGCCTTCATTCCCTTCTCGGCCAACACCGCATACGCCAACACCATTCCTCCCCACCTGGAGGAACGCTCGCCCGGCGACCATGCGCTGGAGGATCGCATCCGGGCCTACTGCCGCTGGAACGCGATGGTCATGGTGGCGCGCGCCAACAAGAGCGACGACGAACTCGGGGGTCACATTGCGAGTTTCGCCTCGGTTGGAACACTGTTCGGCATCGGCCAGAACCATTTCTGGCATGCGCCTTCAGCCGATCACGGAGGCGATCTGGTCTTTTTCCAGGGGCACTCGGCGCCGGGCGTGTACGCGCGCGCCTATCTCGAGGGGCGGCTCAACGAGGAGCAACTCGCCAACTTCCGCCGCGATGTCGATGGCAAGGGCGTGACCTCGTATCCCCACCCCTGGCTGATGCCGGAGTTCTGGCAGTTCCCCACCGTGTCGATGGGCCTGGGGCCCATCCAGGCCATCTATCAGGCGCGGTTCCTGAAGTACCTGCACGCGCGCGGCATCGCCGATACCTCCAACCGCAAGGTATGGGTGTTCGTCGGTGACGGCGAGACCGACGAGCCCGAGTCGCTCGGCGCGATCGGCATGGCCGCACGCGAGAAGCTCGACAATCTCATCTTCGTCATCAATTGCAATCTGCAGCGGCTCGACGGGCCGGTGCGCGGCAACGGCAAGATCATCCAGGAACTGGAAGGCAGCTTCCGCGGCGCCGGCTGGAACGTCATCAAGCTGATCTGGGGTTCGTACTGGGATCCGCTGTTCGCGCGCGACAAGGACGGTCTGCTGCAGAGAATCATGGAAGAGACCGTCGACGGGGAGTACCAGAACTACAAGGCGAATGACGGCGCCTATGTGCGCAAGCATTTTTTCGGCAAGCATCCGAAGCTGCTCGATATGGTCTCCCGCATGACCGACGAGGATATCTGGCGCCTTAACCGCGGCGGGCACGATCCGCACAAGATCTACGCCGCGTACGCGGCGGCTGCGAAGCACACGAGCCAGCCCACCGTAATCCTCGCCAAGACCATCAAGGGCTATGGCCTGGGCAAGCAGGGGCAGTCGAAGAATCCGACCCACCAGCTGAAGAAGGTCGATCTGGAGACCATCCGAGAGATGCGCGACCGCTTCAAGATTCCGATCCCGGATGACAAACTGGCCGAGTTGCCCCTCTACAGGCCTGCGGCGGATTCGCCGGAAATGAAGTACCTGCAGGAGCACCGGCGCTCGCTCGGCGGATATCTGCCACAGCGCCGCCGCAAGGCGGACCAAGCGCCGGAGGTCCCGCCGTTGTCGGTGTTCGATGCGGTGCTCAAGGCAACCGACCGCGAGATCTCGACCACGATGGCGTTCGTGCGCATGCTCACGGCTCTGGTGCGCGACAAGTCGCTCGGCAAACACGTTGTGCCCATCGTGCCGGACGAGGCGCGCACCTTCGGCATGGAGGGCATGTTCCGGCAGCTGGGGATCTTCGCGATGGAGGGCCAGAAATACGAACCGGTCGATCGGGACCAGGTGATGTATTACCGCGAGGACAGGGCGGGCCAGATTATCGAGGAAGGCATCAACGAGGCCGGTGCATTTTGCTCATGGATCGCCGCGGCGACTTCCTACAGCACCAACAACGCCGTCATGGTGCCCTTTTACATTTTCTACTCGATGTTCGGCCTGCAGCGCATCGGCGATCTCGCCTGGGCGGCCGGCGACCAGAGGGCGCGCGGCTTCCTGCTGGGGGGCACCGCGGGCCGCACGACGCTGAACGGCGAGGGGCTGCAGCACGAGGACGGGCACAGCCACGTCCTCGCGTCGGTGATACCGAACTGCGTGTCCTACGATCCCACGTTTGGGTACGAGCTCGCCGTCATCGTACACGATGGCCTGCGTCGCATGGTGACCGATCAGGAAGACGTGTTCTACTACATCACGGTGATGAACGAGAACTACACCCACCCTGCGCTTCCCGCCGGCGCGGAGGAAGGGATACTCAAGGGCATGTACCGGTTCAAGGAAGGCGGCAAGCACAAGCTGCGCGCCCAGCTTCTCGGATCGGGCACCATTCTTCGCGAGGTGATCGCCGCGGCCGAGTTGCTCGAAGCCGAGTGGAAGGTCAGCGCAGAGGTCTGGAGCGTGCCCAGCTTCACCGAGCTGCGCCGCGAGGGTCTCGATGCCGATCGGTGGAACCTGCTTCATCCGGAGCAACCGCCGCGCGAGCCCTATGTGACGCGGTGCCTGGGCGAGCGTCCCGGCCCGGTGGTTGCGGCTACGGATTACGTGAAAGCCTTTGCGGACCAGATCCGGCCGTTCATCCCGCGCGGCCGCGAGTACCGGGTGCTCGGCACCGACGGCTTCGGTCGCTCGGACTCGCGCCGGATGCTGCGCCACTTCTTCGAGGTGAATCGGCACTGGGTCACGGTGGCGACGCTGAAGGCGCTGGCCGACCAGGGCGAGTGCAAGCCATCACTGGTTGCCCAGGCGATCAAGAAATACGGGCTTGATCCGAACAAGCCCAACCCGGTGACCGTCTGAATACGGATATGGGCGCGATCAAAGAGGTACTCGTCCCGGACATCGGGGATTTCAAGGGCGTCGATGTCATCGAGATCCTGGTGAAGCCCGGCGATAGGGTGGAAAAGGAAGGTTCGCTCATCACGCTCGAATCGGACAAGGCGACGATGGAGATTCCGTCGCCTGCGGCGGGCATCGTGCGCGAGCTGCGGGTGAAGGTCGGTGACAAGGTCGCCGAGGGCAGCCTGATCCTGTTGCTCGAAGAAGCGGTCGAGGGCGTCGCGGCTCCCCGACCGGGCGAGACACCCCCGTCGGCCTCTGCTGCGCCCCCTCGTCCCATTGCACCTCCCCCGGTCGCTACGATTGCAAAGGCGGGAAGCGGCAAAGCGGATGCGACATCGGTTTCGCCGCCCGTGCCCCTGCTGGTTCCCCGCACCGGGCCGGTTCCGTACGAGCCTGTCGCCGCGCCCGCGGCCTTCAAGGCCCACGCGAGCCCGTCGGTGCGCAAGTTCGCGCGCGAGCTCGGTGTCGATCTTGCCAGAGTGAAGGGGACCGGTCCCAAGGACCGCGTCACGGCGGAAGATGTGCAGGGGTTTGTGAAGGGCATCATGGGCGCTGCACCCGCGCCGGCGCCCGCCGCCGTGCCCGCGCATGGAGCTGCTCTTGGCCTTCTGGAATGGCCGCAGGTGGATTTCGCCAAGTTCGGGCCGGTCGAGACCAAGCCGCGGTCACGCATCAAGAAGCTCTCGGCCGCGAACCTGCACCGGAACTGGGTGATGATCCCGCACGTCACTCAGTTCGACGAGGCCGATATCACCGATCTGGAAGCGTTTCGCAAGACCAGTTCCGCCGATACCGAGCGGCAGGGCTTCAAGCTGACCATGCTCGCTTTCCTCATCAAGGCGTGCGTCACGGCACTGCGGCAATACCCCGAGTTCAACGCCTCGCTAGACAGGACGGGCGAGAACCTGGTCGTCAAGGGCTATTACCATATCGGGGTTGCGGTCGACACACCCGACGGGCTGGTGGTGCCGGTGATCCGCGATGCGGACAGGAAGGGCGTGTTCGACCTCGCGCGGGAGCTTGCCGAGATATCGAAGCTTGCGCGCGACAAGAAGCTGAAGCCCGGCGACATGCAGGGGGGGACATTCTCCATATCGAGCCTGGGCGGTATAGGCGGCAAGTCCTTCACACCGATCATCAACGCGCCGGAGGTGGCAATTCTGGGTGTGTCGAGGTCCGCCATGCGGCCCGTCTACAGGGACGGCCAGTTCGTGCCGCGCCTCATGCTGCCGCTATCGCTCGCCTACGACCACCGCGTCATCGACGGCGCCCTGGCTGCGCGCTTTACCACGTACCTCGCCTCGGTGCTGTCCGATATCCGCCGCATATTGCTCTGAATCCGCCATGAGCCAGCTCATCGAAATCAAGGTTCCGGACATCGGCGATTTCAAGGACGTCGATGTCATCGAAATCCTGGTCAAGCCCGGGGACCGGGTGGAGAAGGAAGGTTCTCTCGTTACGCTCGAATCGGACAAGGCGTCGATGGAGATTCCTTCGCCGCATGCCGGTGTGGTGCGCGAGTTGCGGATGAAGGTCGGCGACAAGGTCGCCGAAGGCACGGTGATCCTGCTGATGGAGGCGGTCGAAGCCGCAGCGGCCCCGATGCAGGAGAGGGTCCCGGAGAAACCTGTCCCTGCGGCCGCGCGTCCCGGACCGGTGCCGGCGCAGGGGGCGACATCGCCCGCCGGCCCGGTCGACATTCAGGCCGAAGTCGTCGTGCTCGGCTCGGGGCCCGGCGGCTACACCGCCGCGTTCCGCGTTTCGGATCTGGGCAAGAAAGTCATTCTGATCGAACGCTATCCGAACCTGGGCGGCGTGTGCCTCAACGTAGGTTGCATTCCTTCCAAGGCGCTATTGCATGCGGCCAAGGTCATCACCGACGCCGAAGAGATGGCGGCGCACGGCGTATCCTTCGGCAAGCC